>Ga0207657_10001876_pt1 | contig 22733 bp, 21 predicted proteins | sample KBSC33metaG_FD_184316 | JGI IMG/M metagenome (GOLD analysis project Ga0207657, IMG submission 184316) | Corn rhizosphere microbial communities from Kellogg Biological Station, Michigan, USA - KBS C3-3 metaG (SPAdes) (version 2) | ecosystem: Host-associated > Plants > Roots > Rhizosphere > Soil ... | reverse complement strand
CGTCGTCGCCAACATGCCGAGCGCCAAGATCGGCGTCCTCTACCAGAACGACGACTACGGGCACGACTATCTCCGCGGCTTCAAGGCCGGGCTCCGGTCACACCAGTCGCAGATCGTGACCGCGCAGCCGTACGACCTCAGCGCGACGACGCCGCCCGCCGTCCAGATGGCGAAGATCAAGGCGTCAGGAGCCGACACGCTGGTGTTGTTCGCGACGCCGACGCCGACGATCCAGGCGTACGTGATCGGCACGAAGCTCGGCTACAAGCCGGCGAACGTGATCACGAACTCCGTCTCGGCGACCGATCCGTTCCTGACGATCGCCGAGAAGAGCGGCTCGACCATCGTCGAGGGGACGATCAGCGTCAACTACCTCCTCGACCCGTCGAACCCGATCTACAACAAGCAGCCGGGCATGAAGCTCTACCGGTCGATCATGGCGAAGTACGCGCCGAAGGCGAACGCCAACGATCCGCTGCAGCTCTACGGCGTCGCCAAGGCGTGGAACGTCGTACAGGTGTTGAAGGCGGCGGGCAAGAACCTCACCCGTGCGGGGCTCATGGCGCAGGCGCGCAAGATGAACTACTCACCGGGCAAGCAGAACGCGAACCCGTTCGCACTTCCGGGCGTGAGCACCTACACGCACGGCAACTTCCAGTACCCGATCACGCAGGTCACCGTCATCAAGTACGTGAACCACGTGTTCCAACCGCAGGGCAAGCTGCTCGCCGGGCGCGGGGCGCTCCGCTAGAGCCGGGTTCTCGGGCATGCCGCGCATCGGGCAAGATGCGCGGCATGCCCGACGCAGTCATCGTCTCCGCCGCCCGCACGCCGATCGGTCGTGCGGCCAAGGGCTCGCTGGTCGACGCGCGGCCCGACGACCTCGCGGCGTTTGCAGTGCGGTCCGCCCTGGAGAAGGTGCCGGAGCTGCCGCAGAAGGAGATCGTCGACGTGATGGTCGGCTGCGGGTTCCCGCAGGAGAAGCAGGGCATGAACCTCGGGCGGCGCGTCGCGTTGCTCGCCGGCCTGCCGGTGACCGTGCCGGGCACGACGGTGAACCGGTTCTGCGCATCTTCGCTGCAGACGATCCGTATGGCGCATCACGCGATCCGCGCGGGTGAGGGCGAGGCGTTCGTCGCCGCCGGCGTCGAGTCGATCACGCAAGTGAACGGCTACCCGAAATCGGAGGACGAGATCCACCCTGCGTTGTTCGGCGACGACGCGCCGATCGCGAACGTGTACATCCCGATGGGGCTCACGGCCGAGAACGTCGCCGACCGCTGGGACGTCTCGCGCGAGGACATGGACCGGTTTGCGCAGCAGTCGCAGGAGCGGGCGGTGGCGGCGCAGCAGTCCGGCTTCTTCGAGCGCGAGATCACGCCGTGGGACGGTGTGTCCGCCGACGACGGGCCGCGCGCCTCGTCGACGCTCGAGAAGCTGTCGGCGCTCGAGCCGGTGTTCAGGCCCGGCGGCAGGGTGACGGCAGGGAACTCGTGCCCGCTGAACGACGGTGCGGCCGCGGTGGTCGTCATGTCGGAAGCACGCGCGTCGGAGCTCGGGATCGAGCCGCGCGCGCGGATCCTCGCATCGTCGGTCTCGGGCGTCGAGCCGGAGATCATGGGTGTCGGCCCGATCGAGGCGGTGCGCAAGGTGCTCGCGTACGCCGGCATGACGATCGAGGACGTCGACGTGATGGAGCTGAACGAGGCGTTCGCCGCGCAGGTGCTGCCGGTGTGCCGCGAGCTCGGCGTGGATCCGTTCAGCGACAAGCTGAACCCGCACGGCGGCGCGATCGCGCTCGGCCATCCGTACGGGATGACGGGCGCGCGGATCATGAACACGCTCTTGAACGATCTCGAGACGATGGACCGGACGATCGGGCTCGAGACGATGTGCGTCGGCGGCGGGCAGGGAATGGCCATGCTTGTCGAGCGGTTGAACTAGCCTGGGCGCGTTCTCGCTTCTCCTGGCCCTCGGGTCGTCGGTCGTGTGGGGCTGCGCCGACTTCGGCGGCGGCTCGCTGACTCGGCGGCTGCCGGTCCTGGCGGTCACGGTCATCTCGCAGGCAGCCGGTTTCGCGGCCCTGCTCGTCGTGCTGGGCGTCCGCGGCGATCTCGACGCGCGCTCGTTCGCGTTGGGCGTGATCGGTGGCGTCGGCGGCGGGATCGGCCTGGCGTCGTTCTACAAGGCGCTCTCGCTCGGGACGATGAGCGTCGTCTCGCCGATCGCCGCGTGCAGCGCGGTCGTTCCCTTCGTGGTGTCACTCGCCACGGGTGAACGACCGGCGACGTTCGCGATCGTCGGTGCGCTGCTCGCGCTCGCGGGCGCGGTGCTCGCGTCGGTCGAAGAACGGCGCTCGGCGTCGCCGGAGCGTGCGCGTGCGATCCTGCTCGCCGGGGTCACCGCTGCGGCGCTCGGGCTGTTCGTCTACTTCCTCGGGCTCGGCAGCCGGGAGGGCGACGTGCTCTCGACGCTGGTCGGTGCGCGCGTCGGTTCGCTCGGAGTCCTGGTGCTCTTGGCAGTCGGCCGGCGCGCGAGGCTGCGCCTCCCGGTACGCGCACTGTGGGCGGTCGCCGCCGTCGGTCTCGCCGACGTCTCGGCGAATGCGCTGTTCGCGTTCGCGAGCGGCCACGGCCTCCTGGCGCTCGTGTCGGTGCTGGGCTCGCTCTACCCGGTGATGACGCTCTTCCTGGCGCACGTCTTCCTCCACGAGCGCCTGACCCGCCCGCAGCAGCTGGGCGTCGGCATCGCCCTGGCGGGCGTGATCGCGATCGCCGCCGCGTAAGGAAGGTGCCAGGCACCGTGCCTGGCACCTTGGTGACGGGCGTAGCATCGGCTCGTGCGTCCGCCCCTGATCGTCGAGGAGAACGTCGAGGCGTTTCTGGACGAGCGCGGGCTGGGTGCCGGAGCCGTCAACGCGACCCGCATCGGCGACGGCGGCGGGTCGAACTTCACCTTCCTGATCGAGCGCGGCGACGACCGCTTCGTGCTCCGCCGTCCGCCGCGGCCGCCGCTGCCGCCGTCCGCGCACGACATGGTGCGCGAAGCGAGGTTGCAGCAGGCGATCCGCGCGGCCGGGTTCACGCGTCTCGTCGAGATCGTCGCGGTCTGCGACGACGACGCGGTGATCGGAGTGCCGTTCTACGTCATGCGCCACCTCGACGGACAGGTGATCACCCAAGAGCTTCCACCCGGCCTCGCGCGCGAGGCCGCACGACGCGCGCTCGGGCTCGACCTCGTCGACACCCTCGTCGAGATCCACGCCGCCGACGTCTCGACACCCGCACTCGCCGCGTTCCAGCGGCCGGGCAGTTACCTCGAACGCCAGGTCCGCCGCTTCACCGACCTCTGGCAGATCAACAAGACGCGCGAGCTCCCCCACATCGACGAGGTCGCGCACCTCCTCGCCGGACGCATCCCCGATCCACTCCCGTCGACCGTCGTCCACGGCGACTACCGCCTCGGGAACATGATGGTCGCGGCAGACGACCCCACGCGCATCGACGCGGTGCTCGACTGGGAGATGGGCGCGATCGGCGATCCGCGCGCCGACGTCGGCTACCTGCTCGCCACCTACTCAGAACCGGGCGGGCGCGCGAGCCCGCTCGGCTCCTCACCCGTCACCGCCGAGCCCGGCTTCCCGACCTGCGACGACCTCGTCGCGCGGTACGCCGAACGCAGCGGACGCGAGGTCGAGCCGCTCGGCTGGTTCGAGGCGCTCGCGCTCTGGAAGGCGGCGGTGTTCTGCGAAGCGATCTACGGCCGGTACACGCGCGGCGAGCTCGGCGCCGAGGACACACGTGCGGCGATCTTCGAGCACGCGGTGCCCCTGCTCGCCGAGACCGCGCTCGACGCGATCAGCTAGCTGCGTCGGCGACGCCGCGCAGCGTCTTCGAGTCGCGCGTCGAGATGAGAAGCGTCGTCGCTCCGCTCTCGCGGAACGCCGCCAACCGGTCGCGGATGCGTTCGACCGACCCGAGCAGCGCCACCTCGTCGACGAACGAGTCGGGGATCTTGGCGGCGGCCTCGAGCTGCTGCCCCGACAGGAACAGCTCCTGCACCTCTTCCGCCTCCGCCTCGTAGCCGTACTGCACGAAGAGGTCGTTGTAGAAGTTCGACGACCGGGCGCCCATGCCGCCGATGTAGAACGAGTAGTACGACTTCAACGCATCGCGCGCGCTCTGCACGTCGTCCGTGACGATCGCCGGCACGCAGGGTGCGACATCGAAGCCGTCGCGCGCGCGGTCGAGCGGGAACACCTCGCGGGCCTTCGCCGGCGACCAGAAGATCGGGAGCCACCCATCGGCGATCTCGAACGCCTGCTCGACCGCCTTCGGCCGCACGGCCGCAAGGTAGATCGGGATGTCCGCGCGCAGCGGACGCGCCATCAGCTTCAACGGCTTGCCGAGGCCGGTGCCGCCCGACACGGGGATGTCGTAGTGCGCGCCGTGATGCTCGAGACGCTCGCGCCGCAGCACCGAGCGGACGATGTCGACGTACTCGCGCGTCTTGCCGAGCGGCTTCCCCCACTCCTGGCCGTGCCAGCCCTCGACGACCTGCGGGCCGGAGGTGCCGAGCCCCATCAGGAACCGCCCGCCGCTCAGCAGGTCGAGCGTCGCGGCGGTCATTGCCGCGTTGGCAGGCGACCGCCCGGGCAGCTGCATGATCGCCGTCCCGAGGCTGATCGTCGTCGTCGTCGCGCCCAGCCAGGCGAGCGGCGTGATCGCGTCGACGCCCCACGCCTCGGCCGCCCACGCAGAGGAGTACCCGAGCTGCTCCGCCTCACGCGCGAGCTCGATCAGGTCGAGCGGGCTCGTCCCCGGCTGCGCATACCCCATGTAGAAGCCGAGCTTCACCGCGTGCGATGCTACGGCAATGACCGCGACCGCATGGTCGCCGCCGACCGAGCGGCTCGAGCAGGTGCGCGCGATCATGCACGACCGCGTGCTGCCGAACGAGGCGGCGCTCGATCGCGAGGACGACGCCGCCGACGCGCTCGTCGCCGAGCTCCGGGACGAGGTCAAGCGCGCAGGATTGTGGGCGCCGCACGTGCCACCCGACGCCGGCGGCACCGGCACCGGGTTCCTCGACTACGCCTACCTGAACGAGCAGATCGGCCGCACGCTGTGGGGCCAGCTCGTGTTCGGTTGCCAGGCGCCCGACGCGGGCAACGCCGAGATCCTGCACATGTTCGGCACAGACGAGCAGAAGGAGCGCTGGCTGTTCCCGCTCGTCGCCGGCGACATCCGCTCCTTCTTCTCGATGACCGAGCCCGAGGTTCCCGGCTCCGATCCGACGACGCTTCGGACGCGCGCGGTGCGCGACGGCGACGACTACGTGATCGACGGTCACAAGTGGTTCTCGTCCGGCGCCGAGGGCGCGGCGTTCGGGATCGTGATGGCGGTCACCGCCCCCGACGCGGATCCCCACCTGCGCGCGTCGCAGATCATCGTCCCGGCCGACGCGCCGGGCGTGGAGGTCGTACGCGCCATCCCGACGATGGGCCACCGCGGCCGCAACTGGTCGACGCACTGTGAGGTGCGCTACACGAATGTCCGCGTGCCGCGGGCGAACCTGCTCGGCGACGAGGGCGCCGGCTTCCGCATCGCGCAGAAGCGACTCGGCCCGGGGCGCATCCACCACGTGATGCGCTGGCTCGGGCAGATGCAGCGCGCGTTCGAGCTGATGTGCACGTACTCGCTCGCACGCGAGGCGTTCGGCGAGCCGCTCGCGCAGAAGCAAACGGTGCAGAACTGGATCGCGGACAGCTACGCCGAGATCCAGGCGTGCCGGCTGACGACGCTCGACGCCGCGCACAAGATCGACGCCGGCGACGAGGCGCGCGTCGAGATCTCCGCGATCAAGTTCTACGCGGCACGCGTCCTGCAGGACGTGATCGACCGTGCGATTCAGGTGCACGGCGCGCGCGGCCTGACCGACGAGACGCCGCTCGCGCAGATGGCGATGCACGCCCGCGCGGGACGGATCTACGACGGCCCCGACGAGGTTCACCGTCAGGTGGTGGCGCGGCGGATCCTCAAGGCGTTTGCATCCGGCAACGGGTGGCATTTCTCTTAGTGATGTAGCCGTGGACTTCCTCCAGGGAAAGCTGATCGTCTCGTCGCCGTCGCTGATCGACCCGAACTTCCGCAAGACGGTCGTCCTGATCGCGCACCACGACGAAGAAGGCGCGCTCGGGCTCGTGCTCAGCCGTCCGTCGGACGTCGCCGCGGCGGACGCGGTGCCCGTGCTCGGCGGGCTCCCCGGTGCGGAAGACCCGGTGTTCGTCGGCGGGCCTGTCCAGCCGGACGCGTTCATGGTGCTCGCGGAATTCGAGGACGTCGACGACGCCGCGGCGCCGATCATCGGCGGCCTCGGCTTCATGCCCGCCGACGCGGAGCCGGGCGAGCTCGCGATCAAGCGGCTCCGGCTCTTCGCCGGCTACTCGGGCTGGGGCGGCGGGCAGCTCGAGGACGAGCTCGCCGAGGACTCGTGGATCGTCGTCGACGCGGCGGCCGACGACGCGTTCGCCGACGACCCCGACGAGCTCTGGCGAACCGTGCTGCAGCGCAAGGGCGGCAGGTTCTCGCTGATGGAGAACATGCCGTTCGACCCGGGGTTGAACTAGAGCCGGTTGATCGGCGGCGCGCCGACGCGCTCGCCGTCGACGCGCGGGCCGGGCAGGTTCGGGAACGTGAACGGCGCCGGCTCGCGTCCCGGCTGCACGAACCAGCACTCCCCCGTCCCGCCGCTCGTCACCGAACGCCACATCGCTTCGGCCACGTCGTCGGGTGCGAGTAGCGGAAATGCCGCCGCCTGGAGCTCGGCCCGCTGCCCGTCGACCATCGGGGTGTCGGCCAGTCCGGGACACACGGCGTTCAACCGGATGGGCGCGAGCTGCGGCGCCATGCTCCGCACGAACCCGACGACCGCGTGCTTCGTCAGCGAGTAGACCGGGTCCGACGGCATACCGGTCAGCCCGGCGAGCGACGCGGTTGCGACGATCACGCCGGCATCCATCACCTCTCGGAGGTGCAACACGCCGAGGACGATGCCGTCGACGTTCACCGAAACGGCGCGACGGTAGTTCTCGTAGCTCAGGTCGCCGGTGAGCACGCCCGCGTTCAAGCACGCGACGTCGACCGGCCCGACCCGCTTCCAGGCATCCGGCGAGGTGACGTCGAACCCGTTCGCCAGGTCGAGCGACTCGACGTCGCAGCCCTCGTGCTCGAGCCGCGCTCGCAGCGCGCGGCCGATGCCGCCCTCACCGCCCGTGACGAGCGCCTTCACGGCTCGAGCACGACCTTGCCGACATGCCGCCGCGACTCGATCAGCGCGTGCGCCTCGCCCGCCGCGGCGAGCGGGAACGTCGCACCGACGAGCGGGTCGATCGAGCCTTCACCCCACAAGCCGAGCAGCTCTTCAGCGCGCTCGCGCACGAACGCCGGGTTGAGGCGCAACAGGCGGCCCAGGTAGAAGCCGAACACGGACGCATTGCGTCCCACGAGCCATTGCACGCTCGGGTCCTGCCAGAGACCGCTCGTGAAGCCGATTGCGACGATCGTCCCGAGTGGATTCAGCAGCGGGAGCGAGCGCGTGAAGATCTCGCCGCCCACCTGGTCGAGCACGACGTCGACGTGCACATCGTCGATCTCGTCGTACCCGCGGACCTCGTCGGCACCTGCGCGACGCGCGACCGCACGTTTCTCCTCCGAGCTCGCCGTCGCGTAGACGAAGGCGCCGCGCTGCTTGGCGAGCTGGATCGCGGCCGAGCCCACGCCGCCGGAACCGGCGTGCACGAGGACGCTCTCGGCGCGCACGATCGAGACGAGCGGGATGTAGGCGGTGAGGTACGTCGTCAGGAATGCCGCGCCCGAGGCGAACGACGCAGCATCCGGCAGGTCGAACACCCATTGCGGGTCGACCTCGACGCGCTCCGCATACCCCCCGCCGCCGGCCGACCAGGCGCACACACGCCGCCCGTCGACCTCGCCGGCGATCTCGTTCCCGAGCACGTACGGCAGGTCGGGCATCTGCGGGTAGAGCCCACGGCGAATCAAGACGTCGGCGAAGTTCACGCCGGACGCGCGGACGTCCACGACGACTCCCGACGGCTCATCCCAGTCCTCGAGCGCCAGGTCGCCGCCGACCTCGCGCAGGACGACGGCCTTCACCTTCCGGTCCAGGTCGCCTGGCGCTTCTCGAGGAACGCCGCGACTCCCTCCTGGCCGTCCTCCGACGCGAGGCACGCCGCGAAGGCGTGCACCTCGCGCTCGTCGCTCCGCGCATCGCGCGTGTCGTGGAAGAGACGCTTGATCTGCCGGACCGCGAACGGGCTCTGCCGGTCGAGCGGCTCGACGTACCGGGCGATCCCCTCCTCCAAATCGTCGACCAGGAACTCCACGAGCCCCCATGTCTCGGCCGTCTCCGCGTCGATGCGTTCACCGGACATCGTCAGCCACCGCGCACGGCCCGGCGAAACGAGCCGCGGTGCGCGCTGTGTGCCCCCTCCTCCGGGGAGCAGGCCGAGGTTGACCTCCGGGAAGCCGAGCTGCGCGTCACGCGTGGCGATCCGGAAGTCACATGCGAGAGCGATCTCGAGGCCGCCGCCGAGACAAAACCCGTGGATCGCCGCGACGACAGGCACCGCCGACGCTTCGATCAGGTCGGCGACCGGCTGGATGCCGCCGGGGCGGTCGCCGTCCGCCATGCCGCCCACGAACCCGCTGATGTCGGCTCCCGCGGAGAACGCCCGCTCGCCGCGACCGCGCAGGACCACCGCGTGCACGTCGTCGCCGAGGTTCTCGAGCGCGTTCCACAGCGTGTCGATGATCCCGGCGTTGACGGCGTTGACCGGTGGATTGTCGAACCAGACGGTCTCGATCACGCCGGAACCTTCGAAAACATGTCGCGCAGCTCCGTCTTCTTGAACTTGCCGACGCTCGTCTTCGGGATCTCCGTGACGAACTCGAAGCGGTCGGGGAGCCACCACTTCGCGAAATCCGAAGCGAGGAATGCGCGCAGCTCGTCGGCGGTCGCCGTCGCGCCCTCGCGCAGCACGACCGCCGCGAGCGGGCGCTCGTCCCACTTCGGGTCGGGCACGGCGACGACCGCCGCCTCGGCAACCGCGGGATGCGCCATCAGCGCGTTCTCGAGCTCGACCGACGAGATCCACTCGCCGCCCGACTTGATCACGTCCTTCGAGCGATCCTTGATCTGGATGTAGCCCTTCGGATGCAGCGACACGACGTCGCCCGTCTTGAACCAACCGTCGTCCGTCCAGCGCTCCGCCTGGTCGGGCGTGTCGTAATACCCGCCCGCGACCCACGGCCCGCGGATCTCGAGCTCCCCCATCGACTCGCCGTCCCAGGGCAGGAGGTTCCCGTCGGCGTCGCGATGGCGAAGCTCGACGAGCGGCAGCGGTATGCCTTGCATCGCGATGTAGTCGAACTGCGTGTCCTCGTCTGCGTGCTGCAGGTCTCCGACCAGCTGCGCCGTCGACGCGACCGGCGACGTCTCGGTCATCCCCCAGCCGTGGACGACGCTGAGCCCGTGGCGCTGCTTGAAGCCCGCGATCATCGCGCGCGGCGCGGCGGAACCGCCGACGAGCATCCCTTTGAGCTGCGCGAGATCCCACCGGTCGGGCTCGGCGTCGAGCATCGCGAGGATGCCCATCCAGATCGTCGGCACACCGGCCGTCCACGTCACGCCCTCGGACACGAACGCGTCGAGCAGGCTCTCCGGATCGAGGTGCGGCCCCGGGTACACGAGCTTCGCGCCGAGCATCGTCGCGAGATACGGATACCCCCAGGCGTTGGCGTGGAACATCGGCACGACGGGCAGGATCGCGTCGCGCTCGGAGATCCCGAGCCCCATCGGATTGCCGGCCGCGACGCCGAGCGTGTGCAGCATCGTCGAGCGGTGCGAATAGAGGACGCCCTTCGGCATCCCGGTCGTACCGCTCGTGTAACACATCGCCGCGGCCTCGTTCTCGTCGAGCTCGGGGTCGCGCCATGCGTCCGGGTCGGCGCCGGCGAGCAGTTCCTCGTAGCCGTCCTCGACCACGATCACGTGCTCGATCTTCGTCCGGTCGACGAACAGGTCGAGCAGCGGCTTCAGGCTCCGGTCGACGATCACGGCGCGATCGCCGGCGTGCGTCGCGATGTACGCGAGGTCGTTCGGATGCAGCCGCAGGTTCAGCGTGTGCAGCACGAAGCCGCCGCACGGGATGCCGAGGTACGCCTCGTGGTGCTGGTGGTGGTTCCAGCACAGCGTCGCCACTCGGTCGCCGCGTTCGAGCCCGAGCCCCTGCAGCGCGACCGCGAGCGCCCGCGCGCGGCGGCCGGCGTCCGCGTACGTGTAGCGGTGGAAGCTCTTGTCGGGCAGTCGGGTGACGATCTCGTTGCCGCCGAAGTACGTCTCCGAGCGCCGCAGGAGCGTCGGCAACGTCAGCTGATAGTCCATCATCTGCCCGTTCATAGGCCTTGCCTCCTTGGGAGGTCGACCTCCGGGTCGACGAGGTGGCCGTCGCGCTCGACGTAACCGTCCTTGCCGCCGACGATCAGCAGCACGAGGTCATCGCCGGTGCGGTTCGAGATCTGACGGTGCGTCGTCGACTCGACATGTACGAGCCCGCCTTCGCCGACCGTGTGCTCGCCCTCGCCGAACGTGAAGGTCGCCGTTCCGCGGTGGACGAAATACAGCTCGTCCTGTGTGTCGTGGAAGTGGTTCGGCCCTTCGTACCCGGCGGGGAACACGATCGCGTTGACGCCGAACGCCGTCACCCCGAGCGCCGCGCGCACCTTGCGGAAGCCATGGCCGTCGCCGAGCTCGTCGAGGGAGCTGACCGTGTAGCCCACGACCGAGATCCTAAGCCGCTGTTGTGGCCACGGCCAGGGACAGTCCCTGGACATCACCGGAATGACCATGGCCAGGGACAGTCCCTGGACGTCGCCGGAATGAGCATGGCCAGGGACAGTCCCTGGACGTGGCCCGTTCGGCCGTCGGGTCACCGACCGAACAAGAAACGGGTGAGGACGCGGTCGCGGAGGCGGTCGGGGAGCCGCTGCACCCGGGCGCGCCGCTTCGCGTCGGGGCCGACCACGTAGCGGGTCCGCGGTTTCGGCGAGGTCAGTGCGTGCTCGACCGCCTTCGCCACCTCCTCGGCCGGAACCCCCTTCGAAGAGCGCGCCGCAGCGACCTTGCGGAACCGGTCGATCCGCCGGCCGTACAGCTCGGCCGCCTCGGGCGGGAACTCGTCGAGCGCGCGCTGCGGCTTCGTCCACATCGCGGTCGCGATCGTCCCCGGCTCGACGATCGCGACGTGGATCCCCCACGGCGCGACCTCGATGCGGAGCGAGTCGGCGAACGCCTCGAGCGCGAACTTCGACATCGCGTACGCGCCGAGGAACGGGAGCGCGGACCGGCCGCCGATCGAGCCCATCAGCACGACGCGGCCGCGCGACTGTCGGAGTACGGGCAGGAGCGGCTGCACGACGCGGAACTGGCCGACGACGTTGACGTCGAGCTGCCGCGTGAGCTCCTGCTCGGGCAAGAACTCGAGTGGCGCCGCGATCGCGATCCCTGCGTTCGCGACGACCGCGTCGAGCGTCTCGATCGCGGCAAGCGCGTGCGTCGTCGCGACGGCGTCTGTGATGTCGAACACGAGCTCGCGCGTTCCCTCGGGTGCGTCGCCCGCTGTGCGCACTGACGCATGCACGTCCCAACCGAGCCCGGCAAGCCGGCGCGCGCACGCCTCGCCGATGCCGGACGACGCGCCGGTTACGAGGACAGCAGGGATCTGGCGATCTCCGCGCGCAGCTCGCGACCGAACCCGAGCGCGCTCTCGAGCTCGAGCGCCCGCTTGTAGTAGCGGTGCAATGGGTGCTCGAACGTGAAGCCGATGCCGCCGTGCACCTGGATCGACGTCTCGCACGCGAGTACGGCCGCCTCCGTCGCCTGCGCGTTCGCGGCCGCGCACGCGAGGTCCGCCTGCGCGTCGTCCGTCGTGATGCACAGCGCCGCCCAGTACGCGAGCGACCGCGCGAGCTCGACGGCGACATACGCGTCGACCACCGGATGCGCCACCGCCTGGTAGGTGCCGATCTTCTTCCCGAACTGCTCCCGCTCGCCGACGTAGGCGACCGCCATCTCGACCGCGCGAGCGCCGATGCCGACCGCCTCGAGTGCGTGGGCGGCGAGCTGCTGCCGTCGGTCCCCGCTCACCTCGTTCGCGATGTACGGCCCGTCGTAGAGGGCGCGCCCGAGCTCCTCGAACAACACCGCGGCCTCGAGGAACGACTCCGAGTCGACGACGCCGACCCAGCCGAGCTCGCTGAGCTGTTCGGGCGACGGCGCCGGGTTCGCCTCGAGGAACGTGCGCGCCTCGCGCCGGAGGTCGTCCTGCTCGGACGTGAACGAGAAATGCATCAGCGGCACCGTCTCATCGGCTGCGCGGCAGCCCGAGCACGCGCTCGGCGACGATGGTGCGGAGGATCTCGCTGGTGCCGGCTTCGATCGTGTTGCCGCGCGAGCGGAGCTGCTGGTACGTCCAGTAGTCATCGACGTTCGGGCCGCCGGCAATCTCCTGTGCGAGCTTCGTCAGCCGCTGGTTCGCCTCCGACCACACGAGCTTCGACGCGGATCCCTCCGGGCCGGGGATCCCGGTTTTCTGGAGTGTCGTCAGCGAGCGGTAGTTCGTGTACTTGAGCCCTTGCAGCTCGATCCACTCGCGCGCGATGCGGTCGAGCAGGATCGGGTCGGTCACGTTCCGCTCCTTCGCGAGCGCAACGAGCTTGCGCACGGCCACGTCGAGCGTCGCCGAGAGCGCGAAGCCGAGCGTGCCGCGCTCGTGCAGCAGCGTCGTCATGGCGACCTGCCAGCCGCCGCCGATCTCGCCGAGGAGGTTCTCCTTCGGCACCTGCACGTCGGTGAAGAAGATCTCGTTGAACTCGGGTTGCCCGGTGAGCTGCACGAGCGGCCGCACCTCGACACCGGGCGCGTGCATGTCGGCGATCACGTACGTGAGGTTCCGGTAGCGCGGCTCGTCCGGCAGGCCGAGCCCGAGCAGGATGCAGAAGTCGGCGATGTGCGCGAACGACGACCACACCTTCTGGCCGTTGACGAGGAAATGATCGCCCTTGTCCTCGATGCGCGTGCGCGCGGCGGCAAGGTCGCTGCCGGCGTCGGGCTCGGAGAAGCCCTGGCACCAGATCTCGTCCGCGCTCAGGATCCTCGCCAGGTACCGCTCCTTCTGCGCCGGCGTCCCCCACGCGATGATCGTCGGGCCTGCCATCCCGAGGCCGATCACGCCGAGGTGCGACGGCGCCTCGGCGCGCGCCATCTCCTCGAGGAAGATCGCCTGGTGGGTGTACGGCGCGCCCGCGCCGCCGTACTCCTTCGGCCACGTCAGTCCCGCGTACCCCGCTGCGCCCAGCTTGCGGCTCCAGTCGCGGTCGTCGTCCTCGAACCGCCGCGCGCCGCGCGTGGTCGCGCCCTCGGGGAGGTTCTGCTCGACGAAGTCGCGGACCTCTGCACGGAAGGCGGCTTCCTCGGGCGTATCGCGCAGGTCCACGCGGCGATCCTATTCGCGCAGCGTCATCTGGGTCGACGTCGCGTACGCGACGAGCGAGCCGCCCTCGTCGGTGATGCGGCATTCGCACAGGGTCACTCTGCGCCCGACCTTGATCGTTGCGCCGACCGCGGTCAGGCGCGCGTTCCAGATGGGCTTCAGGAAGTTGATCTTCAGCTCCACGGTCGCGAACGACACGCCCTCCTCGAGCACCGACACGACCGCGCAGCCCATCGCCGCGTCGGCGAGGTCGCAGAGGATGCCGCCGTGCAAGGTCCCCGGCGGGCTCGCGTGCTGCGGCCCCGCGTCGAGCTCGAACGTGACACGGCCCTCCTCGGCCGCGACCATCCGCAGGCCGACGAGCTGCGCCACGGGCGCCGCGGGCTCGCTGCCGTCGATGATCCGATGGAGCAAGGCGAGCGTCACGGCGTGAGGACCGTTCGAATCACGCGGCCGTCCTGCATCGCGTCGAACGCGTCGCTCCAGTCGGCGAGGCCGCCGGTGCGCGTGACCATCGACGCGAGGTCGAGGCGGCCGTCGAGCGCCCACTGCGCGAGCCGTGGAAAGTCCTCGTGCGGCAGATGGTCGCCGCCGTGGGAGACGAGCACGCGCGCGCGCCGCCGGAAGAGCGCGGGCAGATCGACCGTTGCCGTCTCCCCGGCCGGCGCAAGCCCCACGACGACGACCGTCCCGCCGGAGGCGATCATCCCGAGCGCCTGCTCGAACGTCGACGCGCGCGAGACGACGTCGAACACGAAGTCGACCGGGCCCGGCTCGGTGTGCGTCGCGCCGAAGCGGGTCGCCTGCTCCTGTTTGCTCTCGTCGATGTCGATCGCACGGATCTCGGATGCACCGGCGATGCGCGCCCCCTGAATCGCGGACACGCCGACTGCGCCGCACCCGATCACGGCGACCCGCGCGCCTTCCCACACGCGCGCGGTCTCGAGCACGCTCATCACACCGGTCGCGACCGCGCAGCCCAGGAGGCACGCCTGGTCGGACGGGAGCGCATCCGGGATCCGGACGGCGGCGGCCGCGGGGACGACGGTACGCGTGGCAAACGTGCCGGTGCGCAGGAACGCCGTGAGCGTCGCGCCGTCGGCGCGACGCAGACGGTCGAGCGCGACCGGCGGCCGCTTGCACTGACGCGGCAGCCCGCGCGCGCACGCGGCGCACGCGCCGCACGCTGTGTGCCAACCGAGCACGACACGATCGCCGTCGGCGAGTCCCACGACGCCCTCGCCGACGCGCTCTACCGTGCCCGCGCCCTCGTGCCCGAGCAGCAGCGGCAGCGCGTGCCCCCAGCCGTCCTCCTCGATCGCATGCAGGTCGCTGTGGCAGACGCCCGTGGCGTCGATCCGCACCCGCACCTCGCCCGGCCCGGGCTCGTCGACGAGGATCTCCTCCAGCGCCACCTCGCCCGGCGCGGCGAGGACTACACCCTGGTCAGCCACGAGCGGTCGAGATCGCGGATCGAATGACCGCCCGCGAGAGCCAGGGCGAGGTCGACCTCGGCCATCAGGTTCTGGATCAGCTCCTCCACCCCGCGCGCGCCGCCGACCGCGAGCGCGTACGCGTAGGGTCGACCGAGCAGCACCGCGTCGGCGCCGAGCGCCATCGCCTTCAGCACGTCGGCGGCGCAGCGGATGCCGCCGTCCATCAAGACGACCGCGTCGGGCAGGGCCTCGCGCACCTCGACGAGCGCGTCGAGCGCCGCGACCGCGCCGTCGACCTGCCGCCCGCCGTGGTTCGAGACGATGATCCCGTCGACGCCGTGCGCGAGCGCCTCGCGCGCGTCCTCCTCCGTGAGCACGCCCTTGACCAGGATCGGCAGCGCCGTCTGGCCGCGCAGCCAGTCGAGATCGCTCCACTCCAGCCCGAGGTTCGGGAACGTCGCGAGCATCGTCGCGGCGGCGGTGAGCAGATCCTCGTCCGGGCTCTTGTCGAGCCGCGAGCGGAAGACCGGGTCGCTGAAGAACTGGCCGCAGCCCTGCCCCTGCAAGAACGGCAGGTAGGCGTGCCGAAGGTCGCGAGGCCGCCAGCCGAGCGTCAGCGTGTCCAGGGTCACGACGATCGCGCCGTACCCGGCGGCCTCCGCGCGCTGCACGAAGCTTGCGCAGATCTCGCGGTCGTTCACCCAGTAGAGCTGGAACCAGCGTGGCGCGTTCGTGCCGGCGATCTCCTCGAGCGAGTGCGTCGACGCGCTCGAGAGCACCATCGGTACGCGCGACGAGGCCGCAGCTTGCGCCACGCCGACCTCGCCCGCTTCGTGCGCGATCGACAACACGCCGATCGGCGCCAGGAAGAACGGCGCGGGCGAGCGCATCCCGAGCACCTCGACCGAGATGTCACGCACGGCGTTGCCGGTGAGCATGCGAGGCCGAAGGCGCCAATGTGCGAACGCGGCGAGGTTCGCGCCCATCGTCGACTCCGACCCGGCGCCGCCTGCGATGTAGCCGAACGGGCCCGGCTCGAGCAGCTCCTCGGCCGCGCGCTCCCAGTCCTCGGCCGCGACGGGCCACTCCGGCGGCTGCCCGGCGATGTAGATCGCGTTCTGGATCAGCGAGCCCGAGAAGCTCATGGGCCGATCCTACGAGGTCGTCAGTGTTGGAGCAGCTGCAGGCTGGCGGCCGTGCCATCTGCGTCGGTTACCGCGAGCGTCAAGGTGGCCTGCGCCCGCGACGCGCCGGTCAAGACCAGCGCGCCGTTCGCGAGCAGATGGAAGCCGCGCGGCGGCCGGCCGCCCGCGACGCGCCAGCGGTACGGCGGAGTGCCGCCCTGGGCGCGGAGCTTCATCGCGTACGCCCGCCCGGCTTGCAGCCGAAGCGGTGTCGAGCTGACGCGGAGTGGATCCACGACTTGCATCACCGCGGCGTGCGCCAGGTGCGCCATCGCGACGCCGCCCTCCGGCGTGAGATGGACCTCATCCGTCTGGAACCACGACGGGTGGCCCTCGCTGACGCCGTTCCAGTCGACGAGCTCGAGCTGCGGCCAGCGCGCGGCGGCCGTCTCGAGCAGTGCGTTGAGCGTCGGGTAGGGCGCGCGCGACTCGCGCATCGTCAGCCAGAGCACATGCGTGGCACCCGCGGCGGTGAGCGCGGACATCGCCCTGTCGACCTCGGTCGCGAACGTGTCGGCGGGATCGTTGTAGCCGAGCTCCACCACGACGGTTGGCGGCACCGTGCCGCGCGCGGCGACGGCCTGCATCAGCGTGGGAACCCGCTCCCCGTCGAACGGACAGCTCACGCCGTCGATCGTGCGGCAGATCGCGACGTCCCAGTAGACGCCGAGCCTCTCCTGCATGACCGCGATCGCGTCGTCGTGCCAGTACATGCCGGTCGCGACCGAGTCGCCGATCACGAGCACGGTCGGCGGCGTCGCGGCGCCTGCTGACGCCGCAGCGACAGCGAGCATCGCAAGACAAACCGAAACGACAAGCCGGACGCGCATCTTCTCTCGATGCGCAAGGTAGCCCGAACGCAGACGAAAGACGCCGGGCTTTCGGCTAGGTCGTCCTAGCTGCGAGCGGCGGCGACGAGTGGCTCGCGTCGCGAGAAAAGCGGGGCCTTGAAGTGGCCTCCGTGGGCGATGCCCACGAGGTCGTCCTCGGTGGCGGCCTCGTTCACGACGTCGACGAGCGCGTCGACGCACCTGGAGTCGAACTGCGTTCCGGCATTCGCCTGCAGCTCGAGAATCGCCTCTTCGACCGAGACCGCCTCGCGATACGGGCGCGTTCCCGTCATCGCCTCGAAGGCGTCCGCGACGGCAATGATCCGCGCCTCGACCGGGATCGCCGCGGCGCTCAGGCCGGCCGGGTACCCGCGCCCGTCGATCCGCTCGTGGTGATGGAGCACCCAGTGCGCCTCGATCGGCAACTCCGCCGCGAGCAGGATCGCGTGCCCGATCTCGACGTGCTCGGTCATCGCCGACAGCTCTTCGGGCGCGAGCGCCTCGGGTTTCTGCAGGATTGCGTCGGCGACGCCGATCTTGCCGACGTCGTGGAGGAGCCCGGCGAGGCGCACGCGCTCCAGGCCGGTCGGGTCGATCTGCATACGCTCGCCGATCGCGACGCACAGCTGGGCGACCGTCTCCGAATGACTGCGCGTGCCCGCGTCCTTTGCGTCGACTGCGCGCGCGAGCGCTGCGGCGAGTGCGCGCTGCTCGTGCGACGGCAGGTCGTCGCGGTTCCCGTCGACGGCCGGGCTGAGCCCCGGGTGGTAGGCGACCGCGCTCAAGCGCGTCCGCTTCGCCTCGTACAACGCGATGTCGGCCTGGTTCATCAGCAGGTGACGGCCCTCGGTCTCGATCGACTCGGTGAGGCCGATCGAGACGGCACGGCCGCCGGTGCGCGCGCGGGTCACCTGGTCGATCCGCGCGGCGAGGTTGAGGCCGTGCCATGCGCGGCGGCCCGGAAGGATGACCATGAACTCGTCTCCGCCCGTGCGGTACACGCCGCCGTCGGCACCGACGACTTCGCGCAGGCTGTCGCCGACCTTGCGGATCTGGGTGTCGCCGGCAGGGTGGCCGGCTCGGTCGTTGATCTTCTTCAAGCCGTCGAGGTCGATCGCGATCAGCGTGAACGGCTGAGCGGTCTCGGATCTGCTGGCGATCGTGAGGCCGAGGTCGTCCTCGAACGCGCGACGATTCCCGAGTCTCGTGAGCGTGTCGGTACGCGCCTGCGCCGCGAGCTGGTCGACGCGCCGCTGGTGCGTGCGCTCGACGCGGCGACGGTGGCGACGCACCACCCAGAAGAGCAGGAGCGGTCCCTCGATCGCTGCGAGCGCGGCGGCACCGATCTCGATGTCGACGAGGATTCCCGCACGAGGCCGGTCGTCGAGCGCAGCGGCGCGCTCGACGGCGAGCGCGCTCGTCGCCGTCGACGCCACCGCGCCGAGGGCGGCTCTCGCCCGTTGGGCGTGCGCCGGAGCGTCGGCGAGGAGAATGTCGGTGCCGTACCGGCTGCTGAGGCCGTGCATCGTGCGGCCTGTCCCCCAGGCGTCGTCGGCGGCGCGCAGGAGCTGCATCATCTGCCCGCTCGCGACGTCGATCCGCTTCGCCCGAGTGGCCGAGTAGTTCGCCTTGTTCGCAGCGACGAGCGCCTGCTCGTGACGCGCGAGATCGATCGACTCCCGCAACAGATCGGCCCGGGCGAACCGGGCCGAGTCGGTGTGCTGCTCGATCGCGGCGCTGACAACCCACAAGCACGCGAGTGCAGTGAGCGCGATGGCCGCGGGTGCGGACAGCGCGCGGCCAAGCCGCCTGGGTGAGAGGGTAAACATGTGCCGCATGGCCCCTTCCGGGTTATCGCCGAGGCAGGGTGAGCGAGCATCCCCCTATCGGGGATCGTTCGGAACCCGCTCTATATCGTTCGAGGATCAAGGAACGGCTCACAGCGATCCGCGTCACAACGATCGGCGCGGCCGGGGCCGTCGGCGCGATTGCGTTCCTCGCGGTTCGCCTCCAGTCACAGGTCGGGACGAAGCCGTACTTCGAGGACGAGGCGGTCGCGGGGCTCATCGCGTCGCGTCCGCTGCCGGAGGTGATCCACACCGTCCTGTGGGAGCGCGGCGGCTCACCGCTTCACTTCGTGCTGGCGCACTTCGTCCTCTCGGTGTGGCCGACGGTCGGTGCGCTGCGGTGGCTGTCGGTCGCCTGCGCCCTGGGGGCGGTCGCGTGCGCGTACGCGCTCGGACGTGAGCTCGCGGGCGATCTCGCCGGTGCGGTGGCAGCCTGGATCGTCGCGACGTCGGCGCTGCTGCACGTGTACGGGACGTTCGGCCGGATGTACTCGCTGCTCGCGCTCGTCGGGGGGTTGAACATGCTCCTGGTCCTGCGGGCGGTCGAACGCCCGACGCAGGTGCGGGTGTCACTCGCCGCGGCGAGCGCATGGCTGCTCGCAGCTGCGCACCCGTTCGGCGGGATACCTGTCGCGCTCGAGGCTGTGGTCGCGGCGTGGTTGTGGTGGCCCGGGCGCGACGTGCGCCGGGCGGTCCCGGTGATCCTCGCCGGCGTGGCGACGGCACCGCTCGCGCTGGCGGAGCTTCGGCTCGCGCTGCGCTTCGACGTCTCCGCGTCCAACGGGACAGCGCTCGGCTCGGGCGGTAGCGCCGGGACGCAGCTCGACTCGGCGGCGCGCGGGTTCGCGGGCGGCGGCAGCCTCCTGTTCTGGATCTTTCTCCTGCTCGCGCTCGCCGGCGCTGCGGTCGTGGCGCGCCGGTCGCTCCTGCTCGCGACCGTCGGCGCAGCGTCGCTGATGCTCCCGCCGCTGCTCTCGCTCGTCGCGCGCGTGCAGGACACGAGCACCGCCTTCTTGAGCGCACGACACCTGATGCTGAGCCTGACGTTCTGGGCGGCCCTGATCGGCGTCGGCACGGTGCGCCTCGCCGGGCAGCGGTCGGCGCGCGCCGCCCTCCCTCTCGCCGCGGCGGCCGCGGTCGCGCTCCTCGCGGTCGTGACACCGGCGTCGGCCCGTGACCCGCGAACGCACTTCGTCTTCCTGGCGCAAGCGGGCGACGTGCACACCTCGGCGGAGGTCGGGGACTGGCTCTCGCGTCGGATCGAGCCGGGCGACCTGCTGTTCCCGTACTCGGTTCCCTACCTCCGGGCGTTGAAGACGGCGCGGCAGGCCCGGTCGCTGCCGCGCGGCCAGGCACGCACGCTCGTGGCGGCGGTCGACGACGTCCACGACGCGCAGCGGCTCTGGATCGCGGTGCCGCTCGGCGCGCACGAGAAGCCGCTGGCCGCGCGACTTCGCGCGCTGCGACGCACGGATGTCGTTCAGGTGTTCCCGCGTTGGCTGATCGTCGGGGCGCGCCCGCCGCTCTCCGGGCGGCGGCAGATTCTTCGCTCGCTCGTCGCGACGGTCGACGCGACGGCGGCCTTGATCCCGCACTCCGACACCGTGCACCAGTACCAGGACGTCGCGCGGCAGGCGCTCGCGCGCGGTGCTAGATGAGCCGAGCGAGCGTGGCGATCCCGGCGTCGATCTGCGACTCGTCGACGAGGCTGAACGACAGCCGCACGTTCTCGCCGCCGCGGCCGTCCGGGTAGAAGAGCGAGCCCGGCACGATCCCGACGCCACCGGCGGCGGCGGCCGTCGCAAGCGCGCCGGCGTTCCCGCTCGGGAGCGTCAGCCACGAGAAGAAGCCGCCGTGTGGGGTCGTCCAGCGGACGTCGTCGGGCATCGACTGCTCGAGCGCAGCCAGCATCCGATCGCGCTTGATTCGGTAGAGCGCGCGGGACGCGGCAAGCTGCTCGTCGAGATACCCACGACGCACGTACTCCTCGAAGAACCGCTGCCCGAGCGCCCCCGCGCACTGATCCGTGTTCTGCTTCGCGGAGACCAGGTGCGCTGAGATCGCTGCGGGCGACGCCGCCCACCCGAGCCGCACGCCGGGGAAGAACGTCTTCGACGTCGTCCCCGCCTGGACGACGACGTCCGGCGCCAGCGACCATAGGCTCGGCAGGCTCTCGTCGTCGAGATTGAGATCGCGGTAGGCGACGTCCTCGAAGACGACGAAGCCGTAGCGGCGCGCGAGCTCGACGAGCGCCTCCCTTCGCTCGGTCGACAAGCTCACGCCTGCCGGGTTCTGGTGATCGGGGATCGTGTAGAGCAGCTTCGGCCGAAGGCCGCCGACGAGCCGCCGCTCGAGCTCGTCGACCCGCAGCCCGTCGTCGTCGAGCGGCACGACCTCGATCTGCGTCGCGAAGCCGCGGAACGCCATCAACGCACCGAGGTAGGTCGGGCCTTCGACCACGACGGTGTCGCCCGCGTCGAGGAACGTCTTGCCGGTGAGCTCGAGCGCCTCGATCGAGCCGCTCGTGATCATCAGCTCGTCGTCGGCCGGCCGGCGGCCCTGTGTGGAGTCGATCCGTCCCGCGAGCGCGTCGAGCGGACCGGCGAGCCCGCGCGTCGGCGCGTACTGGAACGCGCTCGCCTCCTTCGTCTCGGCGAACTCGGCGAGCAGCTGCGAGGCGCGGTCGCGCGGGAACGTCCGCGGGTCGGGGAACCCGCCGGCGAAGGAGATCAGCCCGGGCACCTCCAGCAGCGCGAGGATCTCGGCGATCCCCTCGCCCACCCCGCCGCGGGTGCGGGCGGCGAACAGCTCCTCCCATGCGCGTGGCGCGGGGGTCACGGCCATGGTGTGAGCCTACCGCTCGGTCAAGCGGGGTAAAGTCGGCCTCAGTCCGACAAAACGGAGGAGCGAAGTGACGAGCATGTACGCAGTTGTCGACCCTGCCACCGGCGAGACGGTCAAGGAATATCCGACGATCAGCGACGGCGATCTGCGCGACGCGATCGACCGCGCCGACCGGGCGCACCGGGAATGGTCGAAAGCTGCGACTGTCGCCGAGCGCGCCGCGCTCGTGCGGCGTGTCGGCGAGCTGCATTCGGAACGGCGCAAGGAGCTCGCGGACATCATCGTCGCCGAGATGGGCAAGCCGGTCGGGCAAGCGCGCGGCGAGGTCGACTTCTCCGCGTCGATCTACGAGTTCTACGCGGACAACGCGGAATCGCTGATGGCCGACGAGCCGATCGGCCTCGCCGAGGGCGAGGGCTCGGCCGTCATCCGGCGCAGCTCGCTCGGTGCCCTGCTGGGGATCATGCCGTGGAACTTCCCGTACTACCAGGTTGCGCGCTTCGCCGGCCCGAACCTGATCATCGGCAACACGATCCTGCTGAAGCATGCGCCGCAGTGCCCGCAGTCGGCCGAGGCGATGGCGCAGATCTACGCCGACGCCGGCTTCCCCGCCGGCGCGTACGAGAACATCTACGCGACGAACGAGCAAATCGAGTGGGTGATCGCCGATCCGCGCGTCCGCGGCGTCTCCGTCACCGGCTCCGAGCGCGCCGGCGCCGCCGTCGCGGCGATCGCCGGCCGGAACCTGAAGAAGGTCGTGCTCGAGCTGGGCGGCTCCGACCCGTTCATCGTCCTCGGCACCGACGACCTCGACAAGACGGTCGAGGACGCGGTCGCCGCGAGAATCGACAACGCGGGCCAGTCGTGCAACGCCGCGAAGCGGATGATCGTGATCGACGAGCTCTACGAGCCGTTCCTCGAGAAGTTCACTGCAGCGCTCACGGCCGTGAAGCAGGGCGACCCGCGCGAGCGCGGGATCGAGTGCGGGCCGCTGTCCTCCGAGGTCGCGGCCGACCGCCTGG
>Ga0207657_10001874_pt1 | contig 22755 bp, 28 predicted proteins | sample KBSC33metaG_FD_184316 | JGI IMG/M metagenome (GOLD analysis project Ga0207657, IMG submission 184316) | Corn rhizosphere microbial communities from Kellogg Biological Station, Michigan, USA - KBS C3-3 metaG (SPAdes) (version 2) | ecosystem: Host-associated > Plants > Roots > Rhizosphere > Soil ... | reverse complement strand
TGAGGATCTGAGTCGGTACTGGAGCCGACGCACATACGCATCGAGTTCGTGACGCGGAACGAGCCCGGGTCGGATCCCGCAGGCGACCGTCTGAAGCTCGCCGTCACGGATCAGTCCGCGAACGTCGTCCTCGGAGCAGCTGAGCTCGGTGGCGACCTCGCCGACCGTCAGGGGTGCGGGCCATTCCATGCCCGAAGTATCGCTTGTGGCAGCAGCACCCGTTTCTCTGGGCCGCGCCGAACTGTCTCCTTCAGTACCCGAGAGCGTCGAACGTGGCCGGATAGACGATCCGACCGGCGAGGTGGGGGCTGTATCCCGGGAGGCGCTTGACCATGAAGGCCTCGTCGGGGATCTTCGGATGCGGGGAGATGAAACCGAGCAGGCTCGCCCGCTCGAAGCCGAAGCGAGGGTAGTACGCGGGAATGCCTTCGACCATGACGGCAGGCTCGCCTGCTTCTTCAGCGCGGCCGAGGGCGTCCCGGATCAGCCGTGCCCCCACACCGATGCGCTGGCGATCGGGCCGAACCGACATCGGCGTGAGATTGAGGATCCTCGTCCGGGATCCGCCTTCAACACCAACCCAGCTCAGCATCACGTGAGCAATCACCCCGGAGGAGTCCTCGGCGACCAACGCCAGCTCGGGAATGAACTCTTCCGACGACCGGATGCGCTCGACGAACGACGCGACCTTGTCGGGGTGTCCGACGAATGCCGCGCGGACCACCTCTGCGATCACGAGCTGGTCCGCGTCGCGCTCGGGACGGATGACGACGGCCTCGGCCACGGATGGCGATCGTAGTTGGGTGCGCCGCTCGCACGAAGTGCCCGCCGTGCGGCGGGCACTTCGCTCAGCGGCTTGGAATCTTCAGCTCGCGCCCCGAGTAGAAGCCGGAGCTCTCCTCGAGCACGTAAGGGGCCATAGCCTGCCGGCGCTCGCTCTCGACGCTCGACAGGCGGTAGCGCTCACGCGATTCGGGCGAGTCCCAGATCGAGATTCCGACCACCTCGCTCCCGTCGGAGGAATAACACTCGTACGCGCGCAACATCCCTTCGGGGAACTCAGCCGGTCGCCACGACCGGCTGAACTCCTCGCGTGTGCCCGGCTTCAACCTGCGCGTCGTGATCCAGACGTGGGCGGTTTCGAAGTCCATGAGGTACCTCCCTCTCGGTGTGCGGTGCGGCCGTCCGTCCGAGCCTTGCGCATTTCGGCGACCGGTGCATCGAACCAACACGGATCCGGGAACGAGGCGGAGCGCTAGCGGCGGCGGCGGCGTTTCGCCTGCGCGTCGAGCGCCTGCTTGGCGATGCGCGGCCCGTGGTGGCGTGCCTGCTGCAGGACCCACTTGCGCTGCTTCGGTGGCAGGCGGCGCCAGACGTCGAACAGCGTCAAGGCGACCCCGACTGGGCCGAGACGGCGGGTGAGGCTCGGGCGTGCCATGCGCCCATAGTGCCCGGTCTCGCTACTTCGTGCGGAGGCTGGCCGCGAGCTCGGAGATCGTCTTCGCAGTCAGCGACGCAGATTCCAGGGCGGGACGCTGGCCCGACGCAGCGGCGAGCAGGCGCGCCCGAACGAGGGGCGCGGTGGGAACGAGCCTTTTGATCACGGCCGAGCGGTGCGGTTCCACCTGAGGGCGGGACGCGTTGGCGCGTCCGACGGTCCGAACGTCGGAGCGGGCGCTCCGGGGGACATACGTCTGCCGCGGGGGTGCGGAGACGGCTGGAAGCTTCGGGCGTGCCGCGTGCGGGCGCGGGATCGCACGTGGCGGTGCAGCCTGGACTGACCACGCGGTTCCTTGTGACGGCGGGATGGCGAGCTCGATCGGCCGGTCGGTGCCGAGCAGACGGCCCGGTAGCAGCAGGAGCCCTACGACCGCGGTCAAGGCCAATCCGCCGGCAATCGCTTGCCCCCAACTAAGGCTCATGCTTCCCCCCGTTTCGACCGACAACGACTGCAAGAGGCCCATCGGCACATTCCGATCAGGCCTTTAGCCGCCAATGGGAAGCTTCAAGTTCAAGCTGGTTATCTGGTTTGCGCTCCTTGCGCTGCTTCCGCTCGCGGTTGCGTTCTACGGCTACGACACGCTCGCCAAACGGAGCGAGACGCGCCGCGCGGACGCCGCGCTTCAGGCCGGGCTGCGCGGTGCGGTCGCGGGCTACGCGGGGCGTCTCGATGCCGCCGGGCTGGCCGCCCAGAGGCTTGCAGGCGATCCCGCGCTGCAGCGTGCGCTCCGCGGCCACGACCAGCGCACGACCAAGACGATCCTGTCCCGCGTCCCCGGCGCCCACCTGGGGGACGGAACGCGTTCTGTCTCGGTGCTCTACCACGGCCGCCTGCTCGGCCGGATCTCCGTCTCAGTCCCGCTCGACGACCGCACGTTGGGCGCGCTGGCAGGCGGGCTGCAGAGGGGCGACCGCCTCGTTGTCGTGCGCGGCACGAGCGTCGTTGCCGGGGGCACCGGGACGGTCGATCTGGCGCCCGGACGCGCCGCTCGTGTGCGACTCGGGGACACTGACTTCCGCGGGCTCGAGACCGCCGACCTGCCCGGAGGAGTCACGTTCGCAGCGTTGACGCCGCAGCACCGCATCGACGCCGCCGTGCGCACGTCCGAGCGGACGATCTTCGTCGCGCTGCTCGCATCACTCCTGTTGTTCGGTACCGCGACCTACGTGCTCGGCCGGTCGGTCGTGCGGACCCTCGGACGTCTTGTCGACGCCGCCAACGCGATCGCCGAGGGCCGCCTGGGCGGGCGGGTGGAGGTGCGCGGCCGTGATGAGTTTTCTCAACTGGGCGGTGCGTTCAACCGGATGGCGGCGACACTCGAACTTCGCCTCGCCGAGCTCGAGACCGAGCGCAGCCGCGTCCGGGGCGCGACCGCGAGGTTCGGTGAGGCGCTCGCCGCCACGCACGATCCTGGGCAGCTCATACAGGTGGTCGTGCAGTCGGCGGTCGAGGCAACGGGTGCGGCCGGGGGCGTCGTGCTCGGCCCCGACGGCGAACTGGCGCGCGCCGGCGACCCGGACGCCGGATTCGAGCGGCTGGCATTCCCGCTTCGGGTCGGCTCCTCCGACTTCGGCTTGCTCGTCCTCACGTCGGACTCGTTCGAGGCCGACCATGTCGAGACCGTCGCATCGCTCGCCACCCAGGTGGTCGTTGCGCTCGAGAATGCACGTCTCCATCGCATGGTCGAGCGGCAGGCGATGGTCGACAGCCTCACCGGGCTTGCGAACCGGCGGAGCCTCGAAGAGTCTTTGCGCACCGAACTGGCGCGAGCGACACGCTTCGGCGACTCCGTGTGCGTCGTGCTGGCCGACCTCGACGACTTCAAGTCGGTGAACGACAAGTACGGTCACGCTGCAGGCGACGAGGTACTGAAGGCGTTCGCCGGCGCGCTGCGCAAGACGGCGCGCGAGAGCGACGTTGCCGGCCGCTGGGGCGGAGAAGAGTTCGCGCTTGTGCTTCCCGGCACGGACGCCGCCGGTGGAGCCCGCCTTGCCGAGCGCGCCCGGACAGCGATCGAAGAGCGCCACGTGGAGATGCCGAACGGCGACCTCTGTGCAGTGACCGCCAGCTTCGGGGTGGCCGCGTTTCCTGAGAGCCACGAACTGGGGGAGATCCTCGCCGCGGCCGACTCCGCTCTCTACGCGGCCAAGGGCCAAGGAAAGAACCGGGTCGTCGTCTCGGCGGAGTCGATTACAACCTAGATCGACTACACTTCATCGCCGGAGAGTTATGGCATCAGAGCAGGAGGATTTCATGGCGGTCGACACGTCGTCGATGTTTTCGCAGGTGATCCAGGACCACCTTGAGCTGAAGCGGCGCAACGCGGCGCTCGAGCACGAAATGCCCCTCGGGAAGTACATGCACGACGATCCGTTCGAGAACCATCCGCTTTTCAAGACGGAAGAGCAGGCGCGATTCGAAGACACGATGGACGGAGTCCAGGGGATCGAGGCGGAGACCACCTCCCTCGACTGGCCGACGACGGAAGACACGTTCATCGATGCTCCCGCTGCCGCCCCGCCCGTCCCCGAGGCCACCGAAGAATCTGCCGCTCCCGCCCTCGATGCGGACCAGCCTTCGGACGAGAACCTCTGGTCGCGCTCGCGCGACTTCGACTGGGGCGACTAGTCCGTACAACTTGTGGGCCTGAGCTCGCTGGCGGCTACGGCAGCGAAAGTCTGGCCCACAAGTTGTCAAGCATCTTCTTCATCGGCCAGTAGGTCGCCGACCCGCCGAAGTCAAGGACGCCGGCGGCGAAGACCTTGGCGCCGGCCGGTGTCTCGTAGTAGGTCATCTGTGGCCCGAGGCCTGGCCCGAACAGGTCGGGGATCTGCGCGAGGATCAGCGTGCCGGGTGGTGAGTCGGGCGTCGCTTGATCGATCTCGATTCCGTAGCCGCCGACGAACTGCCCGAAGGTCGAGCCGTCGGTGAGCCCCGTGTTCTCCCACAGCCACGGCGCGGCCGCCGAGGCCTGCACGCTGTAGAGCCCCTGCTTCTGACCGTCGTCGTTCGCACGGTACTGCGCGCCGATCAACGCTGCCTCCGGCCGGCCGATGTCGCGCCACATTGCGATCTTCTGCAGGACTTGACCCTTCTTGTCGACCTTCCAGAAGAAGTTGTTCGCCGACAGGAACATCAGGTTTCCGCCGAGATCGCGGTAGCGCTGGATGACGTCGTACTCGTGCGACATCACGTACTCCTCGTGACCCTCGAACACTATGAGGTCGTACGCGCGCGCCAGGTCGTCGCCGGTCGCGATCTGGTCGAAATCGGAATCGGAGATGAACTCCGCGGTCTTCCCCGACCAGTAGAGCCAGTGGAGAAACGGGAGGTCATAGCGATAGAAGCGCGGAGGAACGCCTCGCGCGATGTAGGTGCGCGAGAGGTCGACCGTCCGGTTCGGCGGGCCTGCGTACCACGTGTTGCCGTACCCGTTCCCGTCGGTGTCCTGGAAGTTGTAGGCCTGCCAGGTGTTCGTGGGCAGCACGACGAGCACGCGGCTCGTCAGGCCGAGCGCGGTCGGCCGCACGACGAACGGCGCGTAGCCCACCCGGCCGTCAGGCCCGGCGAACTGAACGTAGTAGAGCCCGCTCGCGACGGTCGGGATGCGGAAGGAGATCGTGTGCGGACGGCTCTGCCAGCGTGACCAGTCGAGATTCACCGGCTCGAGGCCGACATCGATGCCTGCAAATTGATTGTCGGCATAGGTGACCACCTGCTCGGGGCCGGAGTGGAAGACGCGATAGGTCAGCGAGGGCTCGTCGGTCGCGACGCGGATCTGGGCCAACTCGCCCGGCAAGTAGTTCGGTTTGGTGAAGGCGGTGTCGATTCCCTGGAGGCGTGCTACGACGCCGCGCGCATAGCGTCCCGTGAACGCGTTCGGGGCGCCGTAGATCCCGCGATTGCCTGTCGTGTCGACCGCCGTGAAGCGGATCAAGTAGGTCCGCGGGTTGAGGTTCGTTCCCGGGACCCACGTCATCGTGTGTGTCCCGCGGCCGAACGTTGCAGTGAGCGTGTAGAAGGGCTTCGGCAGCTTGACGGTGCGCGTCACGTCCATGGTCACCGTCGCCTGCTCGCGAACCCGGAACGTGACGTCGACCTTGTCGCGAAACCCATCGCCGTTCGGCGAGATCGTGGTGAGCAGAGGGCCGTCGCCCGCGAAGGGTGTCGAGCCGTTGTCGGCGTGCATGTCCAACAGCTGTGGCGCGTGCGTGTCGATTCGCAGCGGCGCGCTCGCGAGGACCGTCGAGCGATAGACAAGCCGGACGACGTAGTTGCCGTCGGGCACGCGCTTGCCGCCGATGCGACCGTCCCAGCCGCCGGCCAGGATCCGGCGGCGTGACGGCGGGACGATCCAGCCGATTGCGCGGCCGTCAGGGGTGCCGAGGCGCACTCCGACCTGGCGGGTCAACGACAGCTTCGCCTGGACGCGTAGGACCGCGCGCTGGGGCGAGAAGTTCCGAGGCGTCACCGTGAGGGTCGCAGCCTGTGCTTGAGCGGTCACCGCGAACGCAGCCACGGCGACAAGGGTTCCCAGCCGGCGCACGCCGGGAGGGTATCGGGGGCGTAGGACTACCCCGCCCGCTGGTGGCGCGCTTGGTTCGCCGTCTTGGCGAGTACGACGAAGCCGGCCTGGAGCCAGTCGTTCAGCCCGGCAGCGGCGAGCGTCCACGTGAGGATGCGTCCGAACCGGGGCGCGAGGATCTGGGTCGTCGCCAGGCTCCCGGCGACCCAGGTCCCGACGCACCGGGAGCAGGTGACCAGCTCGCCGATCGCCTGGCGGAGGTCGCCGGTCTCGACGGCGTGCTCATCGCCGAGGCCCGCTTCGCCCTCGATGAAGGGCTCGCGAATGAAGCTCGCCACGTCGTCTCTGCTGATCGTGCGCGCAGCCTTGAAGGTCGCGGCACCGAGCACGACGAGGTCGAGCGCGTCGTGCTCGGGCTCGCGGTCGAGCAGGTGTGCGAGTGCCCCCGCGACCGCGAGCCCGCCGACGAACGTGCCGGTGATCCCGGCGTAGGCGGCGTAGGGGCGGCGCGTGGTCAGAAGGGCCATGCGGGATACCCTGTCCCCGGTCGTGCAGCCCCTGAAAACATCGACGTCGTACGTCCCGACCGGAGACCAGCCCGGCGCTGTCGCCACGCTCGCTGATGGCTTGCGGGCGGGCGAGCGGTACCAGACGCTGCTCGGAGCGACCGGTACGGGCAAGACCGCCACGATGGCGTGGATCATCGAGCAGGTCCAGAAACCGGCGCTCGTGATCGCCCATAACAAGACGCTCGCGGCGCAACTCTGCAACGAGTTTCGCGAGTTCTTCCCGGACAACGCCGTGGAGTACTTCGTCTCGTACTACGACTACTACCAGCCTGAGGCGTACGTTCCGCAGGCCGACCTGTACATCGAGAAGGATTCATCCCGCAACGACGACATTGATCGCCTCCGGCATGCAGCGACGGCGAATCTGCTGTCTCGCCGCGACACGATCGTGGTTGCGTCGGTCTCGTGCATCTACGGGCTGGGCTCGCCCGAGGAGTACGAGTCGCGCCTCGTCTCGCTCGCCGTCGGCGAAGAGACCGACCGCGACCTCGTTCTGCGCAAGTTGATCGACATCCAGTATTCGCGCAACGACACGCTGCTCGGGCGCGGCCGGTTCCGGGTCAAGGGCGACGTGATCGAGATCCAGCCGGCGCATTCCGAGACGGCGTACCGCGTGTCGTTCTTCGGCGACGAGGTCGAGTCGATCTCGCACTTCGATCCGCTGACCGGGGAGGTGCTCGCGAAGCTCGACCACATCACCGTCTTCCCGGCCACGCAGTACGTCACGTCGCGCCCCACGATCGAGCGCGCGGTCGTCGAGATCCGTCACGAGATGGAAGAGCAGGTGAAGCTCTTCGAATCGAAGGGGATGATGCTCGAGGCGCACCGGATCAGGCAGCGCACCGAGTACGACATGGAGATGATGCAAGAGCTCGGCTTCTGCAACGGGATCGAGAACTACTCGCGCATTCTCGAAGGTCGCCCGCCCGGCTCGGCGCCGCACACGCTCCTCGACTACTTCCCGTCCGACTACGTCGTGTTCATCGACGAATCGCACCAGACGGTTCCGCAGATCGGCGGCATGTACGAGGGCGACCGCTCGCGCAAGCAGACGCTCGTCGATTACGGGTTCCGCCTGCCGAGCGCAATCGACAACCGCCCGTTGCGTTTCGACGAGTTCCTCGAGAAGGTGCCGCAGCTCGTGATGGTCTCCGCGACCCCGGGTGCGTGGGAGCTGAAGCAGTCGACGCGTGTCGCAGAGCAGCTGATCCGGCCGACCTACCTGGTCGACCCGGAGGTCGAGCTGCGCCCGACGAAGAATCAGATCGACGACCTCCTGAACGAGATCCGCAAGCGCGAGGAGCGGGGCGAGCGTGTCCTGGTGACGACGCTGACCAAGAAGATGTCGGAGGACCTGACCGACTACCTGCTCGAGGCGGGGATCAAGACGCGCTACCTGCACAGCGAGGTCGACACGCTCGAGCGCATCCAGATCATCCGCGAGCTGCGGCTTGGCGACTACGACGTCCTGGTCGGCGTGAACCTCCTTCGCGAGGGCCTCGACCTGCCCGAGGTGTCGCTGGTCGCAATCCTCGACGCCGACAAGGAAGGCTTCCTGCGCGGGAAGACCGCACTGATCCAGACGATCGGTCGCGCGGCGCGTAACGTCGACGGCAAGGTGCTGATGTACGCCGACAAGCTGACGGAGGCGATCAAGGGCGCGCTCGACGAGACGAACCGCAGGCGCGCGATCCAGATCGCCTACAACGAGGAGCACGGCACGGAACCGATCTCGATCTCGAAGGGCGTGTCCGACATTGCCGAGTTCCTGACGCTCGAGGCGCCGAACGTCCCGCGCTCCCGCCGCCGCGGCAAGGACAAGGTCGAGGGCATGAATCGCGAGGAGCTCGAGAAGCTCTTGATCACCCTCGAGGAGGAGATGTTCCAGGCGGCCGAGGAGCTGCGCTTCGAGTACGCCGCAAAGCTGCGCGACGAGATCAAGAGCCTGCGCCGCGACCTGGTCGCGCTCTCGTCGACGACGGCGACGACCGTATGACCGCCAGTGTCGTCTTCGCGGTGATCCTCTCCGGTTTGTGGACCGGTGCCCTGGCGCGGCTTGCGATCCCCGGCCCGGATCCCATGCCGATCTGGCTGACGCTCGCGATCGGGCTCGCGGGCTCGATCGTCGGTGCGGTGGTCGGACAGTCGATCTCGAACGATAACGGCGTCGTGATCTCGTTCCTTTCGTTCGGCTTCGCGATGGCGCTCGTCGCCGCCTATCGACGGTTCGTGCAGCGGCGACCGATCTTCGGCCCCGGAGCACTCGCGTTTCCCGAGCGCGGGCTCGGCGTCGAGCAGACGCGCGAGCGGCTGCAGAAGCTCGGGCTCGACCCGAACGCGTTGCGACCCGATCCGGCGAAGCTCGAGCAGGCGCGCCTCGAGGCGATGCTGAAGGAGCTCCACAGCGCGGGTGTGCTGACCGATGAGGAGCTCGCCGACAAGCTGGCCGGTTTGCAACATTCGCGCGCGGAGAACTAGACGGCAATGTTCATCATCGGACTCCTCATCTCCGGCCTGATCATCGGTGCCCTGGGAAGGCTCGTGCATCCTGGGCGCGACCCGATGCCGATCTGGCTGACGCTCGTGATCGGTGTGGTGGCGACCCTGGTCGCCGGCTTGCTCATCGGCGGACTGATCGGGTTCATCCTTGCCGTCCTGATCGCGGCGGGGCTCGTCGCGCTCGTCGGCAGCCAGTACCGCGGCCGAACGATCTAGGGAACGTCGACGGCGAGGGGCTGCCTGCCGCGCGGGAACGTCCGCACGGCGGTCAGCCCCCAGTCGTCTTCACGCCAGATGTAGGTATCGGCGGTGAGCGTTCGCTCGTCTGCGCGATAGACGACGCAGCCGCGCGCCTCGCCGCGCCGCTCGGGGCGAGGCTGTCCCAGGCCCGGAGCGATCGACACGACCACGCCGCGCGCGTCGCCGGTGATCACTTCGAACTCGTGCCGCTCGGAGACCGCCCCCTGGTGGATGTGGCCCCCGATGATCAGCTCGGCGCCGGAGTCGACCAGCGTCGCGAGGACATGCGTGCGGCGCGCGACCGGCTTCTTCCGGGTGCGCCACGGGGCACCCACCATCTGGTGGTGCAGCGCGACGACGCGCAGCTTGTCGGGCGCCCCGTGGTCGTTCAAGGTGCGGTGCAGCTTGGCGGTCGCCCGCTCCAGTTGCGCGTCACTCACGCCGCCCGACTGGTGGCGCCACGGCCGGACCGAGTTGAGGCCGACGATGTGCGTCCCCGGGCTGATGAACTCGGGCTCGGTCGTCTGCCACTGCCGCTCGAACTCGCTCCAGGTGCTCGTGAAACGGGCGGGGAAGGTGTACGGAATGTCGTGGTTCCCCGGGATCGCGACCACGGGAAGCCCAAGGCGTTTGAGGAACGCCGCGGCCCGCTCGTGCTCGTCGCGCCGGCCCCGGTTCGTCAGATCTCCGCTTGCGATCACGACCTCCGGCCCTACCCGCTCGATCAGCGCTGCGAGCCCCCGCTCCAGGATCGGGTCGTCCCGGGCGCCGAAATGGAGGTCGGAAACGTGCAGGATGCGAGTAGTCATCCGCGAAGCAGGCTATACAGTGGGTTCTATGGCCGACGAGCAGTCGACAGAGATCTTCGACGACCTCTACCTCGGGCTCCGGGCGGGAGGAGCGCTGCGCAAGCAGCGGCGCGGCGAAGAGCTCACGGACGAGGAGCGTGAGGCGCTCGGTCGCTGGAACCGCCTGTCCGCGTGGCGCAAGGGCGTCGCGATCAGCGGTTTCGCAGTCGGCACCTTCGGGCTCGGCTTCACCCTCGGCGGTCTCGTGTTCGGCCGCTGGCGCAAGGCCTAGCTCGGGGCCTAGCTCGACCCGGCGCGCGCCTGCGCAGCCGACAACAGCGCGACGCCGGTGAGCCCCGCGAGGGCTGACACGCCGCCCGCGATCCACAACGTTCCGCGCGCGCCGAGCGTCGTTACGAGGATCCCCCCACCGGCGAGCGCGGCGAGCTCGGCGGTGTTGCGGAGGCCGTTGAAGGCCGCGAATGCGCGCCCGTGACGATCCGGCTCGACCCGCTGGTGGATCAGCGTCCGAAAGCCCGTGTTCTTGAGGCCGTGGCCGAGCCCGCCGACGAACCACCACCCGACCATGAACGGGAACACGGTCCAAAACGGCGCGATGAACTTCGCCAGACCCTGGAGCGTGGCCGCGAGCAGCGTCACGAGCGCAATCGCCGCGACGGGAATGCGCTGCGGGATCGTGTTCGAGGCAACGAGCATCCCCGCAGCCCAGACGCTCAGGACGATGCCGATTCCGAGGTCCTTGTGCCCGAGCTGGCTGACGTACGCGAAGTCCCCGGGGATCGACGCCGACATGAACACCAGTGTCACCGCGCCGAAGCCGAGCACGATCGCCAGCACGCGCTCGGAGAAGAGCAGCTGGATTCCGTCGCGCGCGCGTGGCGTGGTTCCGGCGACGTGCTCGACGAGCCGCCGGACCGGGAGCGCGAGGAGCACCGCGCCGATCACGAGAAACGTCGCTGCGTCTGCGAGCAACGCCAACCGCGTCCCGGCGCTCGCGGCGATCGCCCCGGCGATGAGGGGCCCGACGAGGAAGCCGATCGAGCGCATCGACTCGACCAGGCCGTTGGCTCGCGCGATGTCGCGTGAGCCTGCGAGCAGTGGGACGAGCGCGAACTCCGAGGCCTGTGACACGGCGACGCCGATGCCGAGCAGGATCGTGAGGGCGTAGATCGCCGGCAACGTGTCGGCGAACGCGAGTGCGCACGCGATGATCGCCTGGAACAGGGCCGACCAGACCGCGACTGCTCGAGTCTCGAGCCGGTCGACGAGGACGCCGACGTGACCGGCGAGCGCTGCGAGCGGCGACCACAGGCAGATCAGCAGCACCGCGACGCCTGCTCCCTTCCAGAGCTCGTTCGCGCGGAGCGAGAGCGCGATCATGGCGATCCAGTCGCCGATCGCGGAGACGGCAATCGCGGCTGCGACGATGCGAAGATCGTGGTCCCGGACGGTCACCCGTCCGTGAATCTACGCCTCGGACTCCTTGGCGGAGAAGATCACCGTCGGCACTTCTTCCTCTGCCGGATCGACGTCGCGGAACAGGACGTCGAAGATCGTGACGATGATCGCCGCGAGCGGCACCGCGAACAGCACGGCCCAGCCGCTGAAGAGGATCCCGACCGCGGTCACGGAGACGAGGACGAGGAGCGGCGAGAGGCCCACCGCGTCACCGAGGATCTTCGGCATGACCAGGTAGTCCTCGAGCAGCCGGACCGCGATCACACATACGACGGCGAGCACTGCGATGTGGACCGAGGCGGTGAAGCCGACCGCGACTGCGAGGACGCCGGCGCCCAGCGGCCCGATCACAGGCACGATCTCGACGAGACCGGCGAACGCTCCGACGAGCAACCAGTATGGCTCGCCGATCGCCCAGAAAAGCAGCGACAGCACGGTGCCGACGAGCAGGATCAGGAGCACCTGCCCCCGCACGAACGCGCCAAGCTTGGCGTCGATCAGGTCCCACGTGTCTCGAATCAGCTTGCGTTTGGGTCGCGGGAAGAGCGACGTAACGAGATCGATCGTCTTGTCACGCTCGAAGATCCAGTACGCGGCCGCTGCGAGCGTGAAGAAGATGCCGATGATCACCTCGAACGCGGTGACGCCCACCTGCGTGAGCGGCTTGACGAGCTTGCCGCCGCTCGGGAGGTTCTTGAGCCGTTTCTGGAGCGCGACGAGCACCTCGTGCTTGATCCCGCTCGAGGTGTTGGCTGCGTGCGCGATCTCCGCCTTGCCGCTCGGGCTCAGCGCATGGTCGACCTGGTGGCGCGCCGCCGGGACGGCGAACGAAAGCGCGAGTGCGATCGCGCCGAGGAGGGCGAGGTAGTGGAGAGCGAGCCCGGCCGCCCGCGGAACGCGGTGGTGGGCGAGCCAGTCGATGCTCGGGCGCATCGCGGCGGCGATGATCAGGGCGAAGAAGAGGAGGCCGAGAACGAGCCGCAGTTTCCACAGCGCGAGGCTCAGAACGATGATCGCGCCGCTGGCAAGGGTGGCGACGGCGGCCCGGCGGGCGGTGTCCTTCATGGCCGCCGACCTTCCCATAGAGCGTGCTTTTGCAACGGTCAGACCCCTATACGAACGTGTGTTCGGCAGCTACAATGGCCATCTCGATGGCGGCCGAAGAGCTTGTAGTCCACGGCGCCCGGGAGCACAACCTGAAGGACATCACTGTCCGGCTCCCGCGGAACGCACTCATCTGCATCACGGGGCTCTCCGGCTCCGGGAAGTCGAGCCTCGCCTTCGACACGATCTACGCCGAGGGCCAGCGCCGGTACGTCGAATCGCTTTCCGCCTACGCGCGGCAGTTCCTCCAGATGATGGAGAAGCCGGACGTCGATTCGATCGACGGCCTCAGTCCAGCGATCTCGATCGACCAGAAGACGACCTCGCGAAACCCACGCTCCACGGTCGGGACCGTGACCGAGATCTACGACTACCTGCGTCTGCTCTACGCGCGCGTCGGGCGGCCGCACTGTCCGGTCTGCGGGCGGCCGATCTCGGGCCAGTCGATCGACTCGATCGTCGAGCAGATCCTGACGTTGCCCGAGGGCACGCGCTTCACCGTCAACGCGCCGATCGTGCGTGACCGAAAGGGCGAGTTCAGGGACCGCTTCGAAGAGCTTCGCAACGAGGGCTTCACGCGCATCAAGGTCGACGGCGAGCAGTACACGCTCGACGAGCCGCCGGCGCTCGACAAGAAGTTCAAGCACAGCATCGAAGTCGTGGTCGACCGGCTCGTGATGAAGGAGGACCTGCGCACGCGGCTGACCCAGAGCGTCGAGACCGCCCTCGCGCTGGCCGAAGGCCTGATCGTGATCGATCTCATCGACGCGGGCGAGGAACGCACCTACAGCCAGAATTTCGCGTGCCCCGAGCACGGCGTGTCGCTCCCAGAGCTCCAGCCGCGCATCTTCTCGTTCAACTCACCGCACGGCGCGTGCCCGCGCTGCACCGGACTCGGCGCCCAGCAGGAGATCGATCCCGACCTGCTCGTGCCCGACCCGTCGCTGTCGATCGACGACGGGGCGCTCGTTCCGTGGGCCGTCGGCGGCAGCGGGTTCTACGAATCGGTGATCCAGGCGATCGCCGACCGCTACGAGATCCCGACCGACATCCCGTGGCAGGAGCTGACCGAGGAGGAGCAGGACTACTTCCTCTATGGGACCGACGGCGAGAAGGTCTACGTGCAGTACCGCAACCGGATGGGGCGTCGCCGCTCGTACATGATCGACTTCGAGGGGATCGTCTCCTCGCTCGAGCGCCGCTACCGCGAGACCGACTCATCGACGCAGCGCGAGCGCATTGAGGAGTACATGTCATTCCGCCCGTGCCCGGTGTGCAAGGGCGCGCGCCTCAAGCCGGAGGTGCTGGCGGTCACGGTCAGCGAAAAGAACATCCACGAGTTCACGAGGTTCTCGATCACGCGTGCACTGCGGTTCCTGAACGACCTGGGGCTGACCGAGACGGAGCAGCTGATCGGTCACCGCATCGTCAAGGAGATCCGCGAGCGGCTGACGTTCCTCGACGACGTCGGTGTCGGTTACCTCAACCTCGATCGCGCGAGCGCGACGCTCTCGGGCGGCGAGGCGCAGCGCCTCCGGCTCGCGACGCAGATCGGCTCACAGCTGGTCGGCGTGCTCTACATCCTCGACGAGCCGTCGATCGGCCTGCACCAGCGCGACAACGACAAGTTGATCGGCACGCTCGAGCGTCTGCGCAATCTCGGCAACACCGTGCTCGTCGTCGAGCACGACGAGCAGATGATGCGCAGCTCGGACTGGCTCGTCGACATGGGCCCCGGCGCCGGCGAGCACGGCGGCCACGTGATCGCCGAAGGCACGGCTGACAAGGTGCAACGCAACAAGAAGTCGATCACGGGGCAATATCTGTCAGGCGCGCGCGGGATCCCAGTTCCGAAGCGGCGTACCGTCGACAACGGCTGGTTCAAGGTGCTCGGTGCAGCGGAGCACAACCTGAAGAAGATCAACGTCGAGTTCCCGGTGGGCAAGTTCATCGCCGTGACCGGTGTCTCCGGCTCCGGCAAGTCGACGCTCGTGAACGAGATCGTCTACAAGGCGCTTGCGAACCAGCTCTCCAAGACTCGGACGCGGCCGGGGGCGCACAAGGCTGTCAAGGGGATCGACGTGTTCGACAAGGTGATCGAGATCGACCAGCGTCCGATCGGCCGGACGCCGCGGTCGAACCCGGCGACGTACACCGACCTCTTCACGCACATCCGCGAGCTCTACTCGCTGACGCCCGACGCGAAGGTACGCGGCTACAAGCCGGGTCGCTTCTCGTTCAACGTCAAGGGCGGCCGCTGCGAGACCTGCAAGGGCGACGGCCAGATCAAGATCGAGATGCACTTCCTGCCCGACGTCTACGTCCCGTGCGAGACGTGCAAGGGCAAGCGCTACAACCGCGAGACGCTCGAGGTGCGCTTCAAGGGCAAGACGATCGCGGATGTCCTGGAGATGTCGGTCGAGGAGGCACTCGCGTTCTTCTCGAAGATTCCGAAGGTGCGACGTCGACTGCAGACGCTGCACGACGTCGGCCTCGACTACATGACGCTCGGCCAGCCGGCAACGACGCTCTCAGGCGGCGAGGCGCAGCGCGTCAAGCTTGCCTCCGAGCTCTGCAAGGTGTCGACGGGGCGCACGCTCTACATCCTCGACGAGCCGACGACGGGCCTGCACTTCGCCGACATCGAGAAGCTGCTCGAAACGCTCCAGCGGCTCGTCGACGGCGGCAACACGATGCTCGTGATCGAGCACAATCTCGACGTGATCAAGCAGGCCGACTACCTGATCGACCTCGGCCCCGAGGGCGGCGAGGCAGGCGGCGAGATCGTCGCCGTGGGGACGCCGGAGGAAGTCGCTCAGGTCCCCGCTTCCTACACCGGCCAGTTCTTGCGGCCACTGCTCGGGCGCCGCCAGCAGCAGCCGGCCGCGAAGAAGCGCGCCGTCGCCGCATGAGGTGGCGCATCGACTGGCACAGCAAGCGCCAGGTGCTCTTCCTGATCCTCGGTGTCGTTGCCCTCGTGATGATCGCCGGCGCGAGCGCCGCGTGGGTCACGCGCAACAAGACGCTGTGCTCGGACGGCAAGCCGCCGGTCGCGCAACAGGCTGGCATCCTCGGCCAGGGCCTGTACAAGTGCCACAACGGTCAGATCGTCACGACACCGGGCTAAGCCCTGCGCGCCCGGCGGCGGTGAGCCCAACGCCGTCGCGCCCGACCGCGACGAGCCCGTCGGCAATCGCGTCGTCCCAGACCATGAGCCGCGGGCAGTGGCTCGTCCACGCCTCCATCGTCTCGGCGTAGGAACGGGGACGCTCGGAGATCCAGGCGAGCAGCTCCAGCGTCGGTGCGGTCAGCGTGCGTTCCACGACCGAATGGTACGCGCCGACCTAGAGGCTTGATGTGAAACGCACGCGCACCCCCCTGGCTGGTGGCTCATACGCGGCGCATCTCGCCCTGGTCGGGTATGACGCAGCCCCCGCTATGCACGGCTCTTTCAGAAATGCGTGCCCGACCAGAGCGAGCTGTTATGTCTGAGCCATCCCCAGGGGCACGCAGTTCCACATCAAGCCTCTAAGCTGGCCGCCGTGCGCGACTGGTGGCTGAGGACGCTGCTCGTTCTGCAACGGCCGCGGCCGGTGTTCGTGGCATTGCGCGACGACACACGTGAGGCAGCAGGCGACCGGTCCGAGCAGGTGCTGCTCATCGTGCTGCTGGCGGGGATCGCGACTCTGCTGTTCACGGGCACCGCAGCGCACCTGAACGACGACGGCTCCTACAGCCCGATCCTGATCGCGATCTGGGCGTTCTTCGCCGGCAGCATCTATGGGCTCTTTGCCTACTTCGCACTCGGTGCCGTGCTACACGCGGGCGTGAAGGCGCTGGGCTCGCAGGGCTCATACCGCCGGTCACGGCACGTTCTCGCGTTCGCGGCCGTTCCTATCGCGCTCTCGCTGGTCACCTGGCCGGTGAAGCTCGCGCTCTACGGCGGCGACTGGTTCCGCGCGGGCGGGCGCGACACCGGCGCCGGCGGGGTGGTGTTCGACCTGATCGAGCTCGCGTTCTTCGTCTGGGCGGCGGTCCTGCTCGTGATCGGCGTGCGCGCGGTGCACGGCTGGACGTGGGCGCGTGCCGCCGCCGCGTGCGCGCTCTCGCTCGTGGCGCCGGTCGTGCTCGCGTTGCTCGTCAGCTCGCTGTGACGTCCGCCAGCGACTCCTCGAACAGCGCGAGCTCCTCCTCGGTCATCGAGTACGTGTGCTTCTCCTCGGGGAACGTTCCGTCGCGCACCTCGGTCGCGTACTGCTCGACCGCCGCACCGATCGTCGGCGCGAGATCCGCGTACTGCTTGACGAAGCGTGGAGCGTGGCCCTCGTAGAGCCCGAGCAGGTCGTGCCAGACGAGCACCTGGCCGTCGCAGTCCGGACCGGCGCCGATGCCGATCGTCGGGATGTCGAGCGCCTCGGTGATCCGCGCGGCAACCGGTGAGGGCACTGCCTCGAGCACGATCGAGAAGCAGCCGGCTGCCTGCAGGGCGAGCGCATCCTCGTACAGTTGCACCGCCTTTGTCGCCGTACGGCCCTGCGCCTTGAAGCCGCCGAGCATCGTCGCCGTCTGCGGCGTCAGACCGAGGTGCCCCATCACCGGGATTCCCGCGTCGGTGAGCGCGCGCACGCGCGCGAGCATCGGGCCTGCGCCTTCGAGCTTCACGGCGTCTGCCTGCGCCTCCTTGACGAACCGGATCGCGGACTCGAGCGCCTGCTCGACGGAGACGTGGTAGGAGCCGAACGGCAGATCGGCGATCACCAGTGGCCGGTGCGCGCCGCGCGTGACTGCGCGCGTCAGCATCAGCAGCTCGTCCATCGTCGCGGGCACGGTCGAGTCGTGACCGAGCACAACCATCGCCGCCGAGTCGCCGACGAGGATCAGGTCGACGCCGGCTGCGTCTGCGATCCGCGCCGAAGGAGCGTCGTAGGCGGTGATCATCACGATGCGGTCGCCGCGACGCTTCATCTCGGCGACCTCGGGGAGCGGCAGCTTGCCGGGAGCGGGCGTGCCGGCCGAGCCCTTGCGCGGGCGGGTGGTCATGGGGTTTCTCCTTCCCTGATTGGGACGTTGTCGATCAGCCGCGTCTTGCCGACGCGTGCTGCGATTGCGAGCGTGGGGCCGTCGAGATCTGCGATGGCGACGTAATCGGGCTCGACACCTGCGCGTTCGAGTATTTCGCGTGCCTGCTGCTCGTCGCGGGTCTCGAGGGCGCGCGGGATCGCGCGCGCACGTTCACGTTCTTCGGGCGTGAGACGGTCGTTGCGGGAGGAGAGCGCGAGCCCGTCCGTGTCGCGCACCGTGTCGACGACGCGGATCTCGACGCCGACGTTCAGGTCGCGCACGAGTTGCTTCAGGACTGCGACCTGCTGCGCATCCTTCCGCCCGAACCAGGCGATCTCCGGACGGACGATGTTGAAGAGCTTGAGGCAGACCGTGGCGACGCCGCGGAAATGGCCGGGGCGGTACGTCGACTCGAGGCCCTCCGCGGCACCTTCGGGTACGACCCAGGTCGCGAACCCGGGCGGGTACATCTCGTCCGTCGAGGGCGCGAAGAGAACATCGACGCCCTCGGCCTCGGCAATCGCGGCGTCGCGCTCGAAGTCGCGCGGGTACGCGGCCAGGTCGTTGCCGTCCGAGAACTGCGCCGGGTTGACGAACAGGCTCGCGACCAGCACGTCGCAGGCAGGCCGCGCGGCGCGAAACAGCGCCGTGTGACCGGCGTGCAGCGCACCCAACGTCGGCACGAGGCCGACGATGCCGTGCCGCGGGAGGTCGAGCTCGTTGATCGACCGAGCGACGATCACGACCTGGTCACCTCGACGAGTGCCTCGTACGCCTGCTCGAACCCGGAGCCGCGCAGGGCTGACCGGTGGCGTTCCACGGTCTCCCAGTCACCACGCGAAATCGGCCCGGTCAGGTCGAAACCGTTCTCGATCGTCCGCTCCAGCAACGGCACGAGCGCCTCGGGGGGCGCGCCCGCGTCCTCGAAGAGCTGCGATGCAGTGCGGTAGAGGGTGACGAGGAAGTTCGACGCGATCGCCGCGCCCGCGTGATAGCTCGCGCGCTTGTCGTCGGCGAGCGCGAACGGACGCAGGCCGAGGGTCTCCGCCAGCCAGAGAGCGCGCGTGTGTGCACCGTCGGACTCGGCGGTCACTGCGCCCCAGGCGCCGTCGAGTTGCTCGGGCCCGCGCGCGAGGGTCAGCGTCTGGAGCGGGTGCACCGAGAAACGCTTGACGTGGGGGTCGAGTGCCGCGAGCGGTGTTCCTCCGGAAACGTGCGCAACCCAGGGCCCGGGCTCGAGCGAACGAGCGACCTCGGCGATCGCGCGGTCGGGCACGCACAGCAGCCGCAGCTCCCCGTCGTCACGCACGGCGAGGCCGCGCTCGCGGAGGCGAGCTGCAATCGCGGAGCCGGCGCGACCGGCGCCGATGACGGTGACGTCCTTGAACATGATGGGCTCCAGTTCCGATTCCGGATACCGGGCACCGTTAGCCTATCCGACTCGATGCGGGTCAAGCTGGACGGCGAGCGGTTCTTCTTCGACGTGGACGGCGCGAAGCTGCGCCCGAACGGCCCCTGGCTCGAGGAGGTGCCGACCGTCGTCCTCATGCCTCCTGGCCCAGGGGCAGACCACTCGACCTACAAGGACGTCCTCGGCCCGAGGCTCGCGCAGATCGCCCAGGTCGTCTACGTCGACCCCAGGGGCGACGGCCGCAGCGACCGGTCGACTCCCTCGCGCTGGAACCTCGACACGTGGTCCAGCGACCTGCACCAGCTGCTGGACGCGCTGGAGATCGAGCGGCCGATTCTCCTCGGCAGCTCGACCGGGGCACTCGTGGCGCTGCAGTACGCGGCGCAGCACCCTGAAGGTCCGGCGAAGCTCGTGCTGATCAGCGCCGTCGCGCGGTTTGTTCACGCCCGGTCGATCGCTGCTTTCGATCGTCTCGGCGGTGCGGAGGCGGGCGAGGTCGCAGCGCGGTATTTCGCCGATCCGGACAAAGCGACGTTCGCCGAATATCTCCGCGTGTGCCTGCCGCTGTACAGCCGTACGGGCGGGCTCGACCCAGACGTGGTCGCGCGCATGGAATGGAACCCGGACGCGACGATCCATTGGGACCGCAACGAGACTGCGCACGTCGATCTCCGCGAGGCTGCTGGGTTGGTTCGCTGCCCCGTCCTCCTGCTGGCGGGCGAGGAGGATCCGTCCTGCACGCTCGCCGGTGCGGAGGAGCTGGCCGAGGCGTTGCCGCGGGAGCTACTCGAGTTTCGGCGCTACGCGGGAGCGGGGCACGGTGTCGTCCGGGACCGTCGCGACGCGCTCGACGACGTGGCCCGCTTCATCACCAGCTGAGCTGCTCCGTCCGGGTCGGCCACGAAGATGGCCTTGGTAGGGTTTTCCTGGTGCCGATCTACGAATACGTCTGCATGAGCTGCGAATCTCACTTCGAGGAGCTCGTGGGCATGTCGGATCCCGATCCGAACTGCCCCGACTGTGGCAACCAGAAGGTCGCCAAGCAGTTCAGCACCTCGTTCGCAGCCCACGGCACCGCCGGACAGCCCTCCTTCGGTGGCGGCGGCTGTTGTGGCGGCGGTTGTGGCAGCTGCGGCTGATCTTTCGCTGATCGCCTACGGCGACGTCGTCGCAGGGTGCGAGCAATGTGCGCTGTCCCAGACGCGGACGCAGGTCGTCTTCGGCTCCGGCTCGCCGTCTGCCGAGCTGATGTTCGTGGGGGAGGCGCCGGGCTTCCACGAGGACAAGCAGGGCGTCCCCTTCGTGGGCGCCGCCGGGAAACTGCTCGGCAAGCTGCTCGAGGGGATCGGGATGACGCGCGAGGACGTCTACATCGCGAACGTCCTGAAATGCCGGCCGCCCGGGAATCGTGACCCGCTTCCAGAGGAGATCCAGGCCTGCGAGGGCCACCTCTTTCGCCAGATCGAGCTGATCCAGCCGACGCTCGTCGCGACGCTCGGTAACTTCGCGACGAAGCTCCTCTCCGGCAAGCCGACCGGCATCACGCAGGTCCATGGCCGCGAGCAGCAAGTCGTCCTCGGCGGGAACCCCGTGACGCTCTATCCGATCTTCCATCCCGCGGCAGCCCTCTACACGCCGCGGATGCTCCAGGTGCTCGAGGAAGACTTCCGACGCATCCCGGAGCTCCTCGGCCGCGAGGCGACCCCGCCTCCGCCCCCACCGGCACCGCTGTACGCGCCTGAGCCGGTGCCCGAGCATTCCGTCCAGCTCGGCCTCTTCTAGACACGCCTGCGCCGGGCGGGTGCCGTGGTCAGACCAAGGTCACGGACCTGCCACAAACCATCCACGGCTTCGCCGGCGTGCGGGTTTCCCGGGACTTCGACATGTCGGTCCGGGCCCAGTCTCGTGGTCAGACCAGGGTGACGGAAGTGTCACGAACGATCCACAGGGCCTCCGATCCCTATCGTCACGGCGTGGAGTGCGTGACCGGATCGCCGGAGGAGACCGAGGCTTTGGCGGCTCGGCTGGCGGGGTTGCTGCGCGCCGGGGACGTCGTCGCGGTCTCCGGCGAGCTCGGAGCGGGGAAGACGACTTTCGTCCGCGGCGCCGCCCGGGCGCTCGGCGTGCAGGAGCCCGTCTCGAGCCCGACGTTCACGATCGGCCACCGCTACGAGGCGCCGGTGCCCGTCGCGCATCTCGACCTCTACCGGCTCGCGGGCATCGATCCGGAGGAGTGGGGCGACCTCGAGCCGTACTTCGACGGCACCGTCGCGTTCGTCGAGTGGCCGGAGCACGGAGGCCACTGGCTGCCCGAGGCGCGCGCGACCGTTACGCTCAACCACGTCGACGAGTCGCACCGGCAGGTGAGCATCGACAGTGAAGACGATCTTGGCCTTTGACACCGCAACGTCATTCGGGGCGGTCTGCGCGTTGACGCCGGACCGCCGGGACCACGCCGCGCGCGCAGGCGACCTGCTCGAGGCGGTCGACCGCCTCGTCGACGATCCGGCGACAATCGACGGGATCGTCGTCGGCCGTGGCCCCGGCAGCTTCACGAGCATCCGCATCGGGCTCGCGACGGCACGCACCCTGGCACTCGCGCTCGGAGTTCCCGTCGCAGGCGCCTCGACGCTCGATGGCTATGCAGGCGGATTGCCGGTGGTGGATGCCCGCCGGGGCGAGGTCTTCGTCCCCGGGCCGCGGGTCTGCAAGCCGGAAGAGCTCGAGGTCGCCGGTCAGGTGCTGGTGGGGGACGGTGCGATCCGCTACCGCGAGCTCTTCGAGGCGAACGGCGCCACGATCGCGCCTGACGACGATCCGGTTCACCTTCCCGACGCCTTGCTGCTGGTCGAGCGCGCCGGCGCATTCGGCCCGGCGGAGAACGTCGAGCCGCTCTATGTTCGCGATCCCGACGCCAAGCCGAGCGCATGACAGCGGTCGCGATCAAGATCCGCGTTCTCGAGCTGGGCGACCTCAGCGCGATCGAAGCGATCGAGCAAAAGGCGTACCCCACGCCGTGGTCGCGCTCGATGTTCGCGTCGGAGCTCGCAAAGCCGACGTCGATCTGCCTCGGCGCGTTCGAGGGTCAGGATCTCGTCGGTTATGTGATCAACTCCCGCTACGTCGACGCGTGGCACGTGATGAACGTCGCCGTCGATCCCGATCACCAGAGGCGGGGCATCGCAACGGCGCTGCTCGAGCGGCTGTTCGAAGTCACCCGAGACGACGAGCGCCGTGGGTACACACTCGAGGTGAGGGTCTCGAACGAGGACGCGATCGCCCTGTACGAGAAGCTGGGCTTCGAAGCAAGGGGAATCAGGAGGGGCTACTACACCGACAACCGGGAAGATGCCCTCATCATGTGGCGCGACGCACGTCAGTGATCCTCGGGATCGAGACGAGTTGCGACGAGACTGCCGCAGCCGTCGTGACCTGGGACGGTGAGATCGTCTCGAGCATCGTCGCGTCGCAGGATGAGTTGCACGCGAGGTTCGGCGGCGTTGTCCCTGAAGTTGCGAGCCGGAGGCACCTCGAGTTGATCGCGCCGGTGATCTCAGAGGTGCTGACCGATGATGTGG
>Ga0207657_10001873_pt1 | contig 22758 bp, 12 predicted proteins | sample KBSC33metaG_FD_184316 | JGI IMG/M metagenome (GOLD analysis project Ga0207657, IMG submission 184316) | Corn rhizosphere microbial communities from Kellogg Biological Station, Michigan, USA - KBS C3-3 metaG (SPAdes) (version 2) | ecosystem: Host-associated > Plants > Roots > Rhizosphere > Soil ... | reverse complement strand
CCACCAGAACGAAAAGGGACGACCCTTCGGCCTGGTTTGGGGATGCGGCTATCTGGCAAATCACCTCCTTTGCAGCGAGTGCGTTCTGGAGTTCCCCGGCGGCCCATTTCACCGGGGTGCTCGACGCTGCTGGATCGTCCGCATCGATCAAGATCGTCATTCGCTGGCTAGGAGCGGCAAGGGCCCTCTGGGTGAGGGTGAAAGCCGTAGTGGCGCCAGCGAGCTTTATGAAATCACGGCGATGAATCGCGGAGATAGGCTCATATGACATAGGGTTTTACGCTCTCCTTCAGATGCAACACAAATGTGCTTCTGTATTAAGAAAACTGCTTCGATTGCACAATCAGCTTCCGCGATCTTGGTCGAATGGACAACCTGTTGATACCTGACAAACAGACTCAGGTGAGCTTCATCATCTCTCCCCCTAAGCTTTGTTGTGACTACTGCGTCGCAGTACATCGACCGCGGATCAGAAAGTCAGTCTTGCGTTCAACTGGATTTTTCTGGCTCCCGCGGTGCTTAGGAGCCGACCGAAGAACGGATCAGTGATGTTGGTCCTAAGCCCGGTAAGGTTTGTATGATTGAGCGCATTGAGCATATCTATACGAATCTGCAGTTTGGTGCGTTTCTCGATAGTGAGGTTTTTCGCAAGACTGAAATCAAGATTCCATTGGCCTGGCAACCGCCATCCACCAGGCGTCGCATTGCCTGGCCGGATCGCGGCGCCACCAGTTGGGGAAAGAGGAACACGTGCAAAAGCAGCTGGATTGAGGTATTGGAGGGTGGTCTGGTAGTTCGAAAGTATAGGCGCCCCTCCAATATAGTCTGGACGCTGCCCATTGTTAGATGCCGGCTGAGAGAGGTAGATGGGCTGGCCAGTGTTTGCCGAAAAGACACCAGAAATCTGCCACGCACCAATGGTTTGGCGCATTAGAGAGTTGCTCATACTGGAGAAATCAGGCAATTGGTAGATTGCGTCCGCGACAAAGTTGTGGGTCATGTCTCCAGCTGAAGGGCCGCGATCAGCTCTCAAATCAAAGAAATCCTGATTTCTGTTATCGACTCCATTTTGGTAGTAGGCCCCCACGTCTCCACCTTCGGTCGCGAGTGACTTCGAATACGTGTAATTGATATCGAAGCTCACATTATGCGAAAAACGCTTCTTGAGGGAGTTCTGCCAGCCATAGTAGGTCAGCGTTTGTGAATTATCAACGTAGTAAGACCGGCTTAAGTCGGGATTGGGAATCGTACCATCCGGCCGAACCTGGTTCGCCCACCGGTAAGCAAGAAGCTTGACTCCTCGCGTTCCAACAAATGAAGTGGAGAACATCGTGCTTGGAGTCAACTGATGTTCAATATCCAATAAATATTGCATGGTGTAAGGGTTTTGCAGATTAGGGTCGATGATTGTGAAGGCAGCCACTCTTTTGTTACCGCTTTGCAAGGCGAGGCTCCGCTCCAAGTCGGCCATGTCGGTTGCGTAGATTGGGTACTTCAGTCCAGCTTTCGCGAGTTGCTCAGAGGTGAAGAAATCTCGGAAAGGAATGTTCCGATCCGTTTGGGCTCCAGCCCACATCGCGCCCGGCATCTGACTAGTAAACATCAGACTGAACCCGCCACGAATGGCTGTCTTCCCCAGACCATCTGGGTTGTAAGCGAAGCCGAACCGTGGACCGAAGTTGTTGTTGTCGTTGTTGTAGATATTGCTTAAGGGGCGTATGGGGCCCACGTTAAAGTTGCCATCCATGCTGAGAGGGCTCGGGTTATATATACCTGCGGTAGGGTCTTGCAGGGTACCGTCGACTCTCAGAGCATAATAAAAATCGTATCGAAGCCCCAGGTTAAGTGTCAGCTTTGGGGTAACGCGCCAATCGTCTTGGATAAAAAAGCCGAACTCGCTTAGATGCCCATTGAATACACCCTGTCCAAAGGTAGCCTCCGCCTGGCTGGGCGTGTTGGCCAGCAATTCTTCTAGGCTTGAATAGTTAACATCTGGAACTTGTGGGTTAGTTCGACGGCCATTGGTGTGTTGATAATCACCCCCAAATTTGAGCGAATGGTGGCCTCGTTCAAGTGCGAAGTTCTCCCCAAGCTCATAGTTGTAACCAGTTTCATCCCACAACTCGCCTCCAGGTCCGCTGAACCCAAGGGTAGTATTGAGATCAGGAAGACGTCGGCCGAAAGGGAGACTTGACTCATCCGGATTACTGGGGTCCTTTTGACTAAAATATCCGTCTAAACGACTCTGTTCAGGTCTATTGAAGCCAAATCTTGTCTGAGACGTCCACCGGCCTCCTCCTGTTATGAAGCTGACGTTGCCGCGATACACTGGATTGAGCGAAACTCGATCGTCATCGACATAGATTCTTGGAGTCAGCTGATAGGGGTTGCCTCGAGTGAAGCTAATAGATAGGCGGTCAGCGGTTGCCAGCATGATGTCTATCTTTGTGTCAAAGTGGTTATCTGACTGCAAGTTCCTTTTGGTGGTGCTATAGTCTCCCGCGTATGAACCCGCTATAGCAGGGCCATTGGGCAGAGGAAATTCTTTCAACGCGAGATTGTAGGCCGGGACCGCGTTCAACAACAGTTGGCGAGTTGCAGCGGTGGGAACGTTGCCCTCAATAAATTGGTTTTGGCTCATACGGTAGCCTTCATAGTCTCCGAAGATGAAGACCCTATTTTTTATGATCGCCCCGCCGAGAGATCCGCCGAATTGGTTAAAAGTGAGGCGAGGTTTACTGTTCGCGCGTTGAAACCGGGCATTGAGAGCGCTAACTTGGTTATTTTCAAAGACGCTGCCATGCCATTGGTTAGTGCCGGATTTCATTATGATATTTACTTGACCGCCTATGGCGTCTGCGTATTGGGCAGGAACAACGCCCTTGATGGTACTAACCTCTTGAACGCCTTCAAGGCTCATGACATCGATCAGATTGGGCGCACCCCATGCCGAAATAGAACTTCCTTCGAGGTTCCCACTGGCGTTGGTTCCATCAACGGTGTACCGCGTTCCTTGGATTCCGACCCCATTCATTTGGACCCCTCCTTGGGCAGCCGAGTAGTGGCTAACTCCGGATCCGACTGCCAAGAGGTTGCTAATATTCCGGTTGAGTAAAGGCAACTCCCGGATTTCTGTTTGTTCGAAGGTGTGAAGCTGCTGTGCAGAAACTGTGTTAATCAGCGGAACGCTCTCCGTAACAGTAACGGTTTGGGTGGCCGTCCCGAGTTGCAGATTGTAAGTCTGCCTTGCCTGTTGGCCTGCCACCAGCGTAATTCCGGTCGCAACATATGTCGCAAAGCTCTTGGCCTCGATTCTCAGCGTATACGTACCGATAGGAACAAACGTAAAAGTAAAATCGCCGCTGCTGTTCGTGGTTTTAGTTATCGTCGCTTGGGTATCCTGCTTGGTGAGCGTCACGCTTGCCCCCGGAATCACTCCACCTGTCGGATCGGTTACATTTCCGTACAATGTGGCGGAGTTCTCCTGTGACCACCCTACCTTCGGCGTGAGGAGCAATGCGCTCGTTCCTAGGAAAACAGTGGCTACTGCCCACCTGAGTCCTCGCTGTGAAAGAAATCTGCGTGTCATATATTCTCCTTTGCTGTGCACGAAGGCTGGCATCGATTGCACGTACGGAGCTCAATGGGCGAATCACTTGGCCTGGGCCCTGTAAATCGGTTATGGAAATCCTGCATTTCGCAGGCCGCTTATGACTGAAGGATTCTACGGTTGCGCCCCACCATAAAAGTTGATCGGCGGAAGATCAGAGAAGCTCTTTCATCACCGCTCGCGTCAGGACGAATTGGAGGACGTGATCAGATCATGGGTCTGAGAGCCTACACGCAAAGAACCATATCAAGGGAAAGAGAGCAGGTACTGCGAGGCCCAGCATGATCTGGAATGCGGCCATGGGCGTCTGGCGGCGGTTGTGGCAAACACAATCTCATCAACATAGGTCCGGAGCATCATCTGATCTCCCTTCTCAACGCCGAGGATGTTAGTCAGCTAATCAGACCAATGTCAACTTAAAAGCCGAGATCCTTAATAATTTTTTTTACTGATGTGGATGTGAGTGTTGTTTTGCTAATTAAGCGATGCATTCTTGCGAATTACGTGGCATACAGGGTGGGGCTTGATTCAGGTCTTATCAGCGTGGCCAATACCAGATTGTCTCCAGCCGTTTTCGACGACATCCACCGCCAAAGTCTCGAGCCCATTGATTGCAAGTACGCGTTCCATTTGGGTGGTCAAGCGAACGAGCAGGCGAAAGTTACCACGGGTGAGTCGAATCACTGCGGCAATGACCTCCGATGCAGGACATGAGGCAGATAGATGTATGCCGACCGGCGCCCATCGTTTCTCTAGCAGCACGTGAATGTCAGCGTCAGTCTGCGCTCTAAACTCGGGAACAAAGCCAATTCACGAGAAGAGCTGCGGGTACCGAGCGACAGGTTCCTCGATGCCGGGCATGCCGATGAGGAATATGCAGAGGCCGCTTTGATCGAAAATTGAAGCACAATTGCCCCAAACTGTTCATGGCCAGACGATCCGCTTCATTGACGACGATTCGTATCGTGGGAACCGGGACCGCTTCAAGCCCTGCCTAGTATTCGTCGAGCGTGTCGTAATACGTTGGCTTGAGTGGAATACCAGGGCCGATCAATTTCTAATCTTGACTGATCTGGTATGGCCATTATACCTTTAGCGGTCGGGATTGCGCAGGAGACTTTGGGCTAAGACATACTCGATACGGGAGAATAAGCAAATATGAATGCGCCGCATCCTTTTCTGTTGCTACGCACATCTATGTCGAAACGTTTGACGCCTCGGGTCCTTGCCAGGAAGCGAGTGGCTCTTCTCGCGATTGCGGCGAGCCTTTGCTTGTCAGCCTGGAGCGTCCGGGGTTACTCGCAAGATAGGGGTGCCTCCACGTACTCCAGAAAGGAACTTGTCGATCTTGCAGCCCAAATGCGCGAGAAACCAGGCAGTAGCGAGAACGCCAAAAATGGTCTATTGGAGCGTCACCTCGATCCCATAAACATACTTGCCGTTCGCACTAAGAGCGGACAAGCAGAACTTCATTCGGCGTCAGCAGATACATTCTTCGTAATACAGGGGCACGCCACGCTAGTTACTGGTGGCACAATCATCAATCCACACGGTAAGGAAGAGGTCCGGGGCGACTCTGTGCTGCACGGCGTAAGCGTGGAACTGAGAACGGGAGATGTTGTTCATATCCCGGTAGATACGCCTCATCAATTACTGCTCGATGGCAGCGCTTCGTTTGTCTATGTTCTTGTTAAAACTCTAGTGAAATGAAGGAGGCTCGATCTTCTGTATCTAGAGCTATAGCAGTGGAGAGCTGATTTCCTCTTGCAGTGGTTCTCCGGCATCCACACCAGCGTTGATGCCCTTTCGCGAGCTGCTGGAGATCGGTAGATCTCATCGCGATGTGGAACCAATCCAGTAGATGTTCACCTTGTGGCGCAACTTGCTGTTAGTGGCCCCGCAACTGGGCTTCGCGATCGGTAAGAACTGTGACCAAAGTGGGTTCGTTGGCTCCGCACCGTCGCAACGCAAACCTACCGCGCTCACCGCCTCGGAATCGTAAGCGTGTGATCTTCCCTATCTGGTGCGGGAACAGGATTTGTGCGAGTACGGAGATTAGGTGTCCGCTTATTTAGGTGAACACTTACTATGCCGGTTGTATGAGTGGATGGCGCATTCCAGGGTAAGAGCTCTGCGATTGCGGTTGACCGGGTGTTCGGCGATGTGGTCAGGACCTACCGGAGATAGCGTTCCGGGTTGATGCCGTTGAGCTTGGTTGCACTGAGCAGAGAGTAGATCGCTGCGGCGCGTTCTCTGCCGCAGTTAGATCAGGCCATGAGATAGTTCTTCACTTCCGAGCGTACTACGTTTTCGAAACGTTGCCTTCTGAACGCCCACCATGATGGCAAGCGTTCCATCGATCGCCTTCGCTCCCCTAAAGGACCCCATCGTCTTGCAGGATCAACGAGGCCGCTCTCTGTGTATAACCTTGTCAGAGGTTATACACAGAGAGCAGAAAGGTTAAAAGTAGAGTTTTGCTGCGAATTGAAGCTGCCTTCCAGTTGCAGAACCATTCACCAATTTGCCGAAGTTAGGATTTCCTGAATTGCAGATGGCGCCTGGGGCGCCCACACACGTAAGGGTTGTATTGCTCGCGCTCGGAAGCGAGAACGTCGGTGTATTCGTGGTATTGAATGCTTCGGCTCGGAATTGCATATAGACGCGGTGCGACTCTGAAAAGTAGAAATTTTTGAAGAGAGACGAATCAAGGTTCTTTGATCCAGGACCGGTAACTGGGAAATGCCCACAGTTGCCGAACTCTGTTATCTGAGCACCTGTGATACTTGTTTGAGTCAAAGGAACGGTAAATGCAGCAGGATTGAAGTAGCCATCGACCCCCGCGTTGGGAAGCTTCTGGGGAACACCAGCAACGCAGCTTGCGACGTTATAAGTCTGGAAAGTAGGAGGAATCACATTCGTGTTGATATCGGATGGAAAACCGGTTCGCAGAGAGAGGATACCGTTCACCACCCATCCGCCAAGCACATGGTCGAGTAGGCCGGTCACATTGAGGAATCGCTGTCCCGAACCGAACGGAAGGTGATAAAGCGCACTGACACTGACCGTGTGGCTAATGTTCAACGGAGCGACGCCTTTCTCCCTTGATAGATCGTAGGTGTCGAGGGCTACAGACGTGGCGGTCTGGCTGTAGGAGTCAGGGCCGTCTCCATTCGTCTCAATGTTCTTTTGCCACGAATAGTTGGCAAGGAACTGCAACCCATGCGCAAACTGCTGCTGTACCTTGAGGTTGAGCGCGTTATAGTTCTGGGACGAAATGTCCTTCACTGCGAGCACGCTTGAACCCATGTAGGGGAATGGGCGGTTGGCCTGGGTATTCATCCCATTCAATGCGTAGGAAAAGGGCTCCTGGTTCTCATCGATGAAGAATGAGGCAAAGTGGGATCCGCGAGCGCCGCTGTACGATGCCTCAAAAATCAGCGTTGGGTTCAGTTGATACTGCAAATCGAGGTTGTACTGCATTAACCTGGGCATCAGCGCGTCTTGCAGGCTTTGAGTTTTGATTGTGCCTGAATATGGTTTCGCTGCCGTAAAGCCGTCAAGCGAGTCCGTCGCGGGGATCGTGTTGATTGGCGTGTTCATGGTGTATGGCGGCGCTACGGTATGGGCGGCTGTAATGGTCGGCACCACGATGGTGGGAATATTGGGAGTGTTTCCGGAGAATTGAGTCGTTTGCTGGTTCTGGTCGCGCATGGCGTAGTACACGCCGTACCCACCGCGCACCACCCATTTGGAAAAAGCCTGATAGGCAAAGCCGAAGCGCGGGCCCCAGTCGTTATGGTCTCCCTGTACCATTGCGCGGCTATAGGGGGTTCGACCTGGGATTGCGAACTGGCCTGTCGTTATGTCGAACAGAGAACCCAGGTTATTTTGATCGATAGGCTGCGTGTAAAGCTCGTAGCGCATACCCAAATTGAACGTCAATTTGCTGGATGTCTTCCAGTCGTCCTGAATATAGCCGCCGAAATAGGTAGTGTGCTGACGCCCCTTACCGATCATTGGGATACCATTCGTGTTGGCTGGAAATCCCATTAGAAAGTCGGCGAGGGGAAGACCGGAATTCGGCACGTCGGAACTGGAAGAGAAAATGGAGCCATAGACAGATCCTGGCCCTCCCTTTAGCACGTTGAAGATCGAGTTGCGAATATCCACGCCCCACTTTACCGAGTGACGGCCGTGCGTCCAGCTCATGTTGTCGGCCAACTGCCGGGTTTCTAGAACGTTCAGATTAACGCTCGCGCCACCAAACCCGGTAAATTCTTCAGTCCCATTCACGGACGAACCAGAATACTTGAGACTGATACCGGGAAACTGCAAGGGCGTTATAGGTAAGAGGGCGAGACCGATTCCTGTACCGAAGGCCGCGCCTTCCGGTCCGCCGCCTGGCTGCGTGGTGTTGGTGTAGAGGTAGCCCACTCTCAACTCGTTTATCAAGGTTGGAGCGAAGATGTGGACGTCGGATACAGTAACCTGATCGTTATTGTTCAACGTGGCAGAGCCACCTCCTATCCATCCCGGGAAGGAGCCTACGGCCGGTTGAAAGCTATTGCTAATGGAATAAGTCCCAAAGAGACGATTCTTATCAGTCACCGTTGCATCGATCCGGACATCACCTTGGTCCGTATTCGAACGGCGCGTGGGTGCATAAAAGTAATTGTTAGCAATGGCGTTAGCTGGCCCGTAATTTGGAGCTGGGATCAGGCCCAGGATTGCCGTGGCAGTCGGATTAATTTTGTTAGCGGGAATTTTGTTTTCCCCTGTTTCAGCCAGGAAGGAAGTCGCAATAACATTTCCGTTCGGTCCGATGTGGCGTGTTGCCGGATCATAGAGGACCGTTGGACTCGTAGAAAAATCCCCGGTTCGCCAAGCCATCGGAGGTACGCTTTCGACCGAACTCCCAGACTTGGTGCTCTGTCGCGTCCCCTGGTAATCGGCAAAGAAAAAGATGCGGTTGCGCAGAATCGGTCCACCTATGCCTGCGCCAAACTGGTTTTGGTGGAAAGGTGTCCTGGGCAGTCCGGCACGATTGGTGAAAAAGTTATTAGCATCGAAGATGTCGTTGCGTATGAATTCAAAAAGCGCGCCGTGATATTGATTGGTGCCAGCCTTGAGAGTTGCGGAGACAATCGTGCCGGCGGCATGACCGTATTCCGCGGCAAAGTTGTGTGTCATTACCTTGAATTCCTGAACAGCGTCGACTGAGGGCACAATGGCATAACCATTACGCCCCAGTGACCCACCCGTTGCAAAAGTGTTGTCGTCGATTCCGCTCAGTAAGACGTCTCCACTGCTGAATCGCCCGCTTCCGCCGACGAAAGGAAGATTGGTCCCGATACCCTGCACGGGAGCGGTGTTTCCAACTAGAAGTCCGAGCGCGAACGCATTTCGTCCGTTCAGTGGCATGCTCAGGATTTCGTGGTTGTCGATCACCTGACCTAAAGAAGATGTTGTCGTATCGACGAGCGGCGCCGCACTGGTGACCTCGACCGATTGACTTACCGAGCCGTTCGCCAACACGATGTTCAGATTTGCCGTCTGGTCAATTTGCAGAGTGATCCCGGAGAGCGTTTGGGTTCGAAAGCCCGTGGCGCTCACCGTTACTGCGTATGTTCCAAGCGCCATGAACTGCGCATTGAACGTACCCTGATCAGAAGTGCGAGTCTGCCGCGTCACGCCAGTAGCGACTTGCGTGAGTGCCACTGCAGCATTCGGAACGACACTACCGGCGCTATCTCTTACGACCCCGACAATGGTACCCGTGGAGATTTGCGCCTGAGCAATGCTCAGGGTTAGAACGGCGAACAGAACCATGCATGCTGCTTTGGATACGAACGACATAATTATGCTCCTCGGAAGTCGGTGTTGCACTGGCATCAAAAGAATTGGGTTCCAGCCAGCCATTCAGATGGATTGGGTTCCATCTAGCGGTGACGGTGGATATTGGAAACCCCGAGCTTTACAGAGCGGAAAGGTATGCCGGTCTGACCATTGATGTCAAGAATATTTTTTAGGCATGCTTTTTGGGAGGAGTGGTGTCCTATGAGAGGAATCTTAGGAGAAAGCTCTCCCTACTGCACGTAAGGGAGGTTGTTTGGCTTGCACCCAGCCTGATGTCGATTGCTTCGGGGCTGCCGGCTCGCCGTGCGCCACTTGACCGTGACCAAGCCAGTTTTGGGCTTTGTCTCCGTTTCGTTTCATATCGCGATGATGGTTCAATGCCCTCGGTTCGCGAAGTTACGCAACCGGAGTGTTGGCTTCAGAGAAACTGCCCGTGATGACATTCGCGACTCGTGGCCAATAGCTTCATTGGTTGTGTGAGAGGGCATAGGATAGCGATCGAGGCTTCGGTGCTCACCGGCAGCACACGGAGGCGCCTAGTTCCTTGGTAGTTGCTCTCGCTCGGCACGAGCATGGAGAGAACCCATTGCGCGACCATCCTCTATCTGGACTGGAAAAAGTCGGAGATGCCGAGCGGGAACTTGCTATGATCCGTTGGCGGGAGGAATGTGCTTGACAGAGTTTGGCACAAGCCCTACACTTTCTGCGTTTCGATAAAGGTCAGTCCAATGTACCTTTACCGCTCGCCATTGCCCTCTGCCGCAGCCTCATATGCAGCAGTTTTAAGGATGTTCCGATGATCGCGTGTCCTGAAGCTGATGCTTCTTTCATCATTCTTTGTTTCGTGCATTTCGCTGCAACGCAGATCCAATTCTCGCTAAAGCTGTACTACTAGGTAGCAGTCGAACCATAAAATTTGCAGGCGTAGACGCGGCATCATATTGCGGTTTGCGTCCTTCAGGGAGCGATCAACGTGAGCTATACCAACGATGTAACCCGCAGAGATTTTTTAATTTCGACCGCGATGGTGACAGCGGCCTCGGCTGCGGGGCAAGCGCAACCTTTGCTGGACGCCTTCGCAGGCCAAGCGCCTTCGACGGTGGTAATGCCTACAGTCGAGGTGAATATGGGCTCGGTTTTCCCTGCCGGGGCTGTCTACTTCCGCAAGTCGAACCCTCCAATGGGCGAGTGGGCATCCGATCACAAGACGGCGGCGCAGCTTGGCATGAACACCTTCCGGCACTGGTTCATGTGGTCGGCGCTGGAGGTGGCTCCGGGCAAGTGGGACTGGTCGGATTACGATCGCATGATGGATCTAGCGGCTCAGAACAACATCAAGGTAATCATCGCGACGCTCGATAACGCCGCGCCGGAGTGGGCTTTCCGCAAATTTCCCCACGCACGGTATAAGGCGAGCGACGATTCCATCACGCACAGCAGCGTTTCAGCCAGCAGTGGCATCGGAGGCTTTCCCGGCCTCTGCCTCGACAACGACGAAATCAAGGCGCTCGCAGCCAACTTCCATACCACGCTCATCGAGCACTATCGCGGGCATCCCGCTTTGCTTGGCTATGACCTCTGGAATGAGACCACCTATGACAGCGGCCGTCCTGGCAAGATGAACTGCTTCTGCGAGGGGAGCAAGACGAAGCTGCAGCAGTGGCTGCAAACAAAGTACGGCTCACTCGACGCCGTCTGCAAGACCTGGCATCGTCCCAGCTATGCGGAGTGGGGAGATATTGAGCCCCCGCACAACTTCAGCGGCTATCCTGAAAGTCTCGACTGGCTGCAGCATCGCATCGATAAGGCGTATGAGTTGTTCGACTGGCGCATCGCCTTCTATCGCAAGTTGGATCCGAAGCACCTGGTGACCTGCCACGGGGTTGCGGGGACGCTTGATAGCTACGCCTCGGGACATAACGAGTGGTTGGCCGCCAAGCGGGTAGATGTATACGGGCTTACGTGGGTGCAGTCCCGTCACGGCACAGAGCCCTGGCGGCAGTGGCAGTCCTTCGATCTGACGCGGGCAGGGGCGCGCGGCAAGCCCTTCTGGCACGCAGAGGCGCAGGGCGGCCCGCTGTGGATGCAGCCGCAACTGTTAGGCAAGCCGCGCGAGGATGGCCGGGTGACGGAGCCGGAGGACGTTCGCATCTGGAACATGATGTCATTTGCCGGTGGGGCGCGCGGGCTGCTGTACTGCCGGTACCGGCCACTGCTCGACGGGCCGCTGTTCGGAGCCTTTGGGCCGGTCGGGATGGATGGTTCGGTGACGCCGCGCGCGGCAATGGCAGGCAAGACCCTGACCTGGGCGAACGCGCATCCTGAGATATGGCGATCGCGGCCGATCCGTGGCGATGTGGGTTTGCTGTTCGTGCCGGAGGCAGAGCTGTTCAATTATGTGCAGCAGCTTTCGACGGGATTCTATGCCACATCAATGCGCGGCGCCTATCAGGCCTTCTTCGACCAAAACCTGCAGCCCGACTTTGTGGCGCTGGACAACATCGACGAATACAAGTTGATCTACCTCGCTTACCCCGTAATGATGAAGCCCGAGACGGTGTCGAAGCTGAAGCAATATGTCAGCAATGGCGGCACGCTGATCTGCGAAGGACTGCCGGCGTACTTCGGCGAGCATGGGCACGTGGGCGAGATACAGCCCAATTACGGCCTCGATGAAGTCTTCGGGGCGCGCGAGAGCTATGTGGAGTTCCTGGCGGATATTCACGACGACCTCCGGATGGAGGTGCACGGCAACAATATCTATGGCCGGTACTTCTTTCAACAGTACGAGGTGAAGGGCGGCAAGGCCGTCGGGCATTACCCGAATGGCTCTGTCGCAGCAGTTGAGAACCGGATGGGCAAGGGCAAGACTTTACTCATGGGCTCCTTCCCGGCCGGCGGCTACGAGCTTCATCACGGCAAAGAGACGCGGGCATTGTTTGCGAGCTTCCTCAGCATGGCCGGTATTACACCAAGGCTTCGCGTGGATGACAACGAGGTGCAGACGCGCATCCATGAAGGGGAGGGAGGAAGCTATCTATGGGTGACTAATCCTACCCGACAGGCACGGCCGGTTACGATCTCGCTGAATCCGGAGCTTGGGAGATTCGTGACGGGTGAGGATAAGTGGGGCAAGCTTCCGGTGAAGGTCTCCGGGAGCACGGTGGCGGTAACGGTGCCCGCACGCGATGCCGCGGTCATTGCACTTCACTGAGCTGGAAATATTTGCGCTGAAAAACGAAAGACAGGGCCGTTCTTGCGGACGGGCATGAGGAGCGAGGACATGGGTATTTGCCGGCGAACATTTCTGGAATAAACGGAAGCGACAATCGCAACAGTACTCTTCGGGGCGCGCATCAAATCTACCTGCGGTGCACCTCGCCTCGATGCACCGCAGGTAGATTTGGTGCGACCGACCCATGCGCTGGGCGCCGATCGGCTTTGTCGAGTACGATCCCGTTAACTACGATCCGCAATTTTTGGCTGGAGCGTGCCTGAATCTGACGAGGCTTCGTCCATCTGCTTGACAGGTAAAGAAACCATGAACATCGTCCCACTTCGCCCTTGGCCCGGGAACTGCGGTACTGAATAGCTCATCTGTGCTTTTGGACGATATTTCGAGACACCTACAATCCCAGACCATTTCATTTAGGCTTGGTTGTGAGATGCGGCTTGAAGTCAAAGTCATCCGATCTCAGCTTGACCACTTCCAAGCTTCTCAAGCCGTAAATCGAACAGAGGAAGAGCATCGCAGATGCGCGGAGATCTGCTGGTCTGTTCGGAGTCTCGCTGGTGAGCAACGCGTCCAAATTACTAGCCTTGGCGACGGTCGGTCATATGGAACGAAATTTTCTTCCCCGATGTCTATCGAGATTGTTGTCCTATTTAGTGCAGCTTCCTGCCTGGTAGAACTCAAGCGTACCGTCGCATATCAGCGAAAATTCGGAGTGAATGTGCTGGTAGGGTGGATGCGGTATCTGTCCTGGCGGCAGAATGGTCTCGTCTATGTCTTCGGCCTCTCCGGTAGAGAGTACGCCATGTATGATTACCCGCATCTCTGCTCCGCCTAGCTGGTGCGTCACTGGCAGCGCATCGAGGGAATAGCCTTTGGAATGCGTCAGTAGCGGTTCCGGCACACCCCTCTGGAGATCTGCGCCGGAAGTGGAAGGCTGTTGAGGGCGGCAAAAGCTGAGAGTGCTGCGCACAGGTCACGACGGTTCTTATTTTTACTTGCTCATCCTCTGTGATGATTATTTTTAGTGAATCAAGCACGGCGCACAACAAAGTATGGCTGTTTGGTGAGGGTCTCGGAGAGGCCGGGGTAGAGAACGACACTCTTCGCGTTGTGCGTTATCTCGAAGTAATACTCGAGAGGATATTCGGAGGCTGTGTATGCTCCCGGAATCTCTGCGTTGTAACGATGCTGACGGGCTTCCATTGGCGCCGTACTGTATCGTTCAGCCTGATCTACATGGCGATAGTAGAGACGGACAGCCTCAGCCTGGTCCGACAGGGTCAACACAAGCTTCAGTGGCTTGCCTGGCTGAAATGTTGCAGGGGCATCATGGCTAGCTGACGACGCGGCTCTGTGTGGACGTCCGAGCACCTCCTGGATCGCAGCACTGACATTGGGATGTGGTGTCCCTGCAGGCGTTGCTTCGAGCTTCAGTGCCACTGCCGCGATGTCGCGGTCCATTGCGGGCAGACGATCAAGCCAGTGGCCGCGCTGCTGTGGCTGTTCGCCGACTGTGATGTCCGGCAAATAGACACCTTTTGCGAGATCAGCAAACTGAGCCCAGATCGCGCGCGATTTACGGTAGAGACTAAGGGAATTCTCGAGAGCGGTGCGGTCGTTAGTCTTCTGATAAATGGCGAAGAGCACACCGCTGCGGAATCTTGTCCCGAAGAATTGCCCCAGTCCGGCCTGAATGGTGATGTCGATTGCCAAGCGGCGGTATTCCGGCGAGCCGTTTTTGCTGAGTTTGCCGTTCGCCAAGTCCAAGTGTTTTGTGGCAGCGGCCGCGTAATCTTCGATCCACTGGGAGACTTCGATGGGGGAATATTTGCCGCTGGGTTTGCCGTCAAGCAGTTCGTCGGCGAACTCGGTCATGCGCGAGAAGAGCTGCGGGTCGAATGTACTTGCGGTGGAGAAGACTGTCGGTACAGGGCTGTCTTTGTATGGACCGGGATGCTCTGCATCGACATAGGACTCGTTGAAATAGATCTCCGGCCAATAGCTGTTGTTGCCCGCCGAAGGTGCGTAGGCAGTGGTGACAATGGGAAGAATGCGGCTAGCGTTGGCGAGCGCTGTCTCGACATTTATAGAGCTGTCACCGAATTGATGGCTCAGAGAGCGCTGCCAGGTGTCCGGTTCGGCGTCCGGATTATAGAGAAGCCGGCCCCAGACGCGCGTCCCATAGGCATATTTCTGCCAATCCCAGCGGGGCACCAGCGTTTTATCGGCATAGGCGGTGCGGTTGCCCGCTATGCCTGAACCGCGCCTGCCCTTGAAGGAGAGGGGCTCGCAAATTTCGACTCCATTGCTGCCACAAAAGCTGACGACGCGGGAGTAGGCGGCAGCAGCGACGGGATCGCCCCAGAGCAGCAAGCGCTGGGTGCCGGGCCAGATGCGATAGACGATGGTCCATTGTCGATCCTCACGTAAAAGATCGCCAAATCCGTATCGCAGGAAACTTCGTGTGCCGGAGCTCAGCTTCATCAGGCCGGTCTTATTTTCATTCCCGGGCTTCGGCTGTTCCATCTTGCGGATATCCGCCTGGTGATAGGTCATCCCAAGATGCTCGCCCCAGAACTTGGGAGACATGCTGACAGGCTGTTTTGTGCCCAGCGCCGTGTCGGCCATGGTTTGGTCCATGCCCTTTGTGTGCATGTCCAGCCTGACTTTACGGCCACAGGTCGCGACACCATCGAAGACCGTCTTCCAGAAACCGTAGCTGCCTTCGCTCACGCCGCTTTCTCCGTGAATGCGGAAAGTGACACCGCTGATGGCAGGGCAGGCCTTCAGCAACATGCGCACGGCGTCCCTGCAGTAGACAGCATGATTTTCTTTGGTAATGCCTTCAATCGTGTAGTTCGGGTTGGGGCTGTCGATCCACTCGTAACCGTGCATCCACAGGCCGATGTGGAACTCCATGCCGCGCGCGACAGTCTGCTCGCTAATGTAGCGAAGCATCTCAAGATTGTGATCACGCTCTGCATCTGGCAATTGAGGCACGCGGACGTTATAGCCAGGCACTGAAAGAAGGAAAGGATACGTAAACAGGAAATAGGCATCTGTTACGTGTCGGATAAAGTCATATCCGATGCCAAAAGCCAGATTGAACCGGTTGAAGCGCTGAGTCGCGAGCATACTAAGATAGCGCGGCCACATCTCACGATCGTTGTACCAGGGCTTGTCCTCGACATCGCTGGTGAACAGCCGCGTCATACTGCGAACTTGATTCGCGGGACGTTCAGCGATTGTCTCAATATTTTCCAGCGTTTCGATTGGGTGCGCTGCGTTCTGAATACGGTCTGTGAGATCGAGGAGAGCGTACGTCAGCCCACGGGCGTCGTAGCCACAGACCAAGGTAATTTTCCGCTTTTCAATGTGGCCTCCGATAATTCCGAGGGCCTCCGGCACCGAGGGCACATCGATTCGGGAGGCCTTCAGGACCCGAATGGCGAGGGGAGCTTGGGAACCGGATGCGACGATGCAGAGATCGTTCGCTTTCGCCTGCTCAATTCGTTCGCAACGCAGGACGGCAACGCCGCGCTCGGTGAGGGACTGCTCTAGTTCCTTTGCCGCCCACAGAACCTCTGGTGTTGCCGCTATCGGATCGGAAGTCATCAGGACAAGAGAGACTCCTTGAGAGCTGCTGGCTGCGATTATTTTGCCGGTTGTTCCGGCCAGCGCGACCAGAGCGCCTGTTCTGATAAGTTGCCGACGGGTAAAATTGCTGGCAGATTTCATAGATCCCCATTCAGGTCAATTGTGAAATGTCGATGAATACCACAGAACACGTGAGCGACAGCCGCGAATTCTAAGAGACGCAATTTCAGCTACTGATTCCGCAAGCACGGATATTAGTCAGAATGACAGACCAACGTCAACTTTCACTCGCCTGATGATCAGACCAAATGTCTCTGTTTACAGTATCGCTGTCGTTTGGTAATTATTTGGCACACTTTGCGCGTGGACGAGCTTTCCGCCATGTCGCAAGCGTCGCGTGAGCTTGCCTGAATTACTTCTGCGTTCTGTCTCGCCTCCAGGAGACACACCGGATTCGTGACCGGCTTGTGTCCCGGCGTACGGCAATCATCAACCAGATAAGAGCCTTCCTCTTGGAACGCGGCACGGTGTTTGCGGAAAAACCGGCGAAGCTCAAGGTCGCGATGGCTGATGTCCTTGAGAACGCAGACAACGCGCTGACGCCGATGATGGGTAACCTGATCGACATTCTCTGGAATGAGTGGAGTACCGTCGAAGAGCAGATCGACGAACTGACCGACAGGCTCGAACAGATCGCCGCCAACGATGCAGGTTGCTGCCGCATACGGCAGATCCCAGGCACTCCCTCATCGCCTTCGGCGCTATCCTGCCCGACCAGAAGCACACTTCGTCGATCCTGTTCTTCATATGGCCAGAGCCTTCTACTCACGCTTCGGCATCTCTGTCCGCCGTGAGTTTCCCGACAACGGCTCCTGCTACAAAGACTGGCGCTCCGCAAAACCCTGCGCCTGGCTCATCTCAAACACCGCTTCACCCAGCCTTACACCCCGCGCACCAACGGAAAGGCAGAGTGCTTCATCCAGAGAATAGGCCTATGCTCGCTCCTACCAGAACTCAACCGAACGCGAACAGGAACTCCAATCATGGCTCCATGACTACAACTCCACCGCCCTCAGGCTAGCCTCAACCTCAACACCCCAGTCAGCCGATCTGGCCTGAAGCGGAACAACCTCTTGATCCTCCACATCTAAACGACTGGTACCCCACCTCAGCATCTGTTGACGCGAACACCGCACTCCTAAATTATCAATAGACGATATCAGGGCGATGTACTCATTGAGGAACGACACGCCAAGTCGGATTGGTGACGATGAACGCCGTTATCGTAGGAACGGCCTAGCCAGCTCGAAATCTCGCGAACAGACCTCTGCCCAGCAGACTTAGCCACTTTCTCCACTCTCAACGCTCTGCAAGTGGATGACAGTACCCTGCGCCCTTTTACCAGGATCTATTTTGGCTTGCTAGTTCAAAGCTGCCCAATAATCAGCCGTTAGTGGAAGATGGGCGGAGTTACAGCCAACTGCTTGTGTCGAGCCTGTCCGTTTGCTAGTTTGACATGCATGCTGCCGAATGCGCCCGAAGATCTGAGTAGAATCATAGAGACTCTTTACCGGTCGGAATCGGGCAGAATTCTGGCTACGCTAGTGCGCCTGCTCGGCGATCTCGATCTCGCCGAAGAGGCCATGCACGAGGCTTTCGCTGCCGCCCTGGAGACGTGGCCGCAGACCGGCCTTCCGGACAAGCTGCGCCCCTGGCTCATATCGGCTGGCCGATTCAAGGCCATCGACGTAATGCGCCGACGGAGACGCTTTGACGACGCACAGAGTGACCTGGCACTCCGACTCGAAGCGCGCATTAACGAAGCGCCTCAGGAAGAGGAGATCGAGGACGATCGCCTTCGTCTCATCTTCACCTGCTGCCATCCCGCTCTGCCACCGGAGGGACAGGTTGCGCTCACGCTGCGTGAGGTCTGCGGCCTGACGACAGAGGAGATTGCTCGGGCATTTCTCGTTACGCCGGCGACGCTTGCGCAACGCATCGTTCGCGCGAAAGCCATCATCCGCGATAAAGCGATCCCATACCAGGTGCCCGCGTTGCTCGAGTTATCGGCGAGGTTGGGGGCCGTACTTCAGGTTGTGTACCTGGTCTTCAACGCAGGTTATTCAACGGAAGCAACAGGAGCTGTATTGAGCCGAGAGGCGATCCGTCTGGGTAGACTGCTCCTGGATGTTCCGGGGGCGGACCTTCTTCGGGAACCTGAGGTGATGGGCCTGTTGGGGCTCATGCTGTTGCAGGAATCGCGCCGCGCCGCTCGAAACTCTGCAGAAGGAGAGCTGATCCTGCTGGACCGGCAGGATCGCTCCCTGTGGAATCGAGATCAGATCGCCGAGGGCATCGCGCTCACCGAGAACGCTCTTCGATCACGCCGTTTCGGTGCTTACACACTGCAGGCCGCCATCGCGGCAATTCACGCCGAGGCTTCCTCGGCGGTGTCCACGGACTGGCGCCAGATCACGCTACTCTACGACCGACTGATTCGGATTCAGCCATCTCCGGTCGTGGAACTCAACCGCGCAGTTGCCATCGCCATGTACGAAGGTCCGGAGCAGGGGCTTAGTCTCATCGATGACCTTCTGGCGCGCGAGGAACTCGCCGGTTATCACCTCGCCCACTCCGCCCGCGCGGATTTGTGCCGCAGGCTGGGACGGTTTTCGGAGGCCCGTGCGTCGTATGAGAAGGCGCTGTCCCTGGCTCGGCAGGACGCCCGGCATGAACCGGAGCGTCGTTTTCTTTTGGGGCGGATCGAGGAATTGAAATAAAAAACTGGCTCTGCTGTCGATTTTCCCTCCGCCTGACGACTATAGAGTGAACAATCCAGTGCATGGGTTGCACTGCTGGCCAACATAAGGAGAGACATATGAAATACATCTGTTTGGGATACTACGAGCCCGCAAAACACGCGGGCATGACCGAGGACGAGCGAAACGCAATGTTCGACGAATGCTTTGAGTATGACGACCATTTGCGCGCTAACGGGCACTGGGCTGGCGGAGAGGCCCTTCAGCCTTCTGAAACCGCGCTGACTTTGTATTGGAAGAACGGCAAAGTCGCGACAACTGACGGGCCATATACGGAGACCAAGGAACAACTTGGAGGGATCCTCGTGCTTGAGGCCCGAGACATGAATCATGCCATTCAGCTTATGGCGCAGCACCCGGCTGTGAAGTACGGGTCGATATTCGAGATACGGCCATCGGGCGACTTGAATGAAATGATGAAGGCAAGCCAGGAGCGGCGGCGCAAGCTCACCGCGCGCTGAAGTACCGGCGGAGAGGAGAGTGATGAAGATCACTGCTGGGATCTATGGGCGGTGCGCCAAAGCTACAAAGAGTCAGCACAACCATATTGAGGGAGAGGTTTGGAATGTCAAAGGTTCGAGTAGCGGGATTTAGTGTTTCGTTGGACGGTTTCGGCGCTGGTATCGAACAGACCCTGGATGATCCGCTGGGTAAGCGGGGCACGGAGCTTTTTCAGTGGTTCTTTCACACGAAGAGCTTTTGCTCCATGCACGGCGGGGAGGGGGGAACCACAGGTGATGTGGACGATGAGTTCGCTCACCGGTCGATGGAGAACTTCGGTGCCTTCATCCTTGGTCGCAACATGTTCGGTCCGGTGCGCGGCCCATGGCAAGACGGCTCATGGAAGGGCTGGTGGGGTGACAACCCGCCGTATCACGCACCTACCTTCGTTCTCACCCATTACGAGCGTGAACCTCTGGTAATGGAAGGGGGAACCACCTTCCACTTTGTGACAGGCGGATTCGAGGAGGCGCTGGTCCTTGCGAAGAAGGCTGCCGGTGGCAAGGACATCAAGATCGGCGGCGGCGTGGCCACAGTGCGGCGGTACCTAAGAGTTGGCCTGATCGACTCTCTCCACATCGCATTGGTACCCGTTCTTCTCGGTCAAGGAGAACCGCTGTTCGATGGTCTGGATCTTTATGCGTTGGGGTTTTCCGTAACCGAACGCAAGACTTCGGAATACGCGACCCATCTTGTGCTCGAGAAAGCGTAGAGACAGGGCTTCCGGCAAGGGCCTCATCGCGCGGGAGCAAGGCGCGATGAGGATGCGCGCCACAAACATGAGTGGCCGCCTTCGTTGGTGATAACTCGCCAAGTCACTCACCGACGCTTGCAGATACGCGAGAGGCGACTATTAGGCAATCATCTTCCTGCTCTCGCAGTTGATCATATCCCTCGAAGCACGTGGACCTGGGTTCGCTCGGCTCCGGCTTTTCAACGCGCGGCACACCCATCGCAGACTTGAACCAGTCCAACCCAAGGCGGAAGCGCCATTCCCAAGTTGAACCGGCTGATGGCCAGTCAGTAGCCGAAACTCCGTCGCTGGAATTACATATTGCGTTTGCCTGGAGAGAAGGCCGTTCTCTGTCCCGATCCCGGAGCGGATCGTTTGTACCGATCTCGGTGAGCGCATTGCCTGATATTGCAATTCCAGAATTACCCCCGAAGGGTTCCCTGCCGCTGGCTCCACGCATCGTGAGCATAGCGCGCGGTAATCGTATCGCTCTGCGTCAGCGTTGCATCGACGCGGATCAACTCTTCGCGTCAGCTCGTTTGGCCCTTCGGGTGATGGCGTAGTTCGAAGAGTTGGGGTTGTTAGGCAGCGGGAAGTACGTGTTCAAAAGGAGCGCGGCATTAGGATCGATATTCGTAATCTGGTTGCCCGCTTAAGCTGGTATCAGGGTTCTTGATAGGCGCAGAGCCGGCAAAGTCTGCGGTCCTTTGCAGAGCAGTGGGTGTCGTCGCGGTAAAAGTGCTCATCATAAGCCGACATACCAGGACTGATGAGACGTCTGCCCACGTGCGGCAGAGGTATTGGCCAAATATTACGGACTTTCTCCGATCCTGGGTGTTCAAGAGGGTGCTGAAAAGTCACCGATTGATCAAATATAAGCGGGTTTATGAGGACTTATCGTGTCGGACACTTCATGGCAACGGAGTTGTAATGCGTGATGCAAGGTCCGTGGAGTCGGTTTGAAGAGATTGTGGACCGCAGCCGACACGCTTTCCTGTAACTGGATTGCCGTTAGAGGATGACGCGTAATCTTCTTCTGGGAGTGACAGCCTTCATTCATGAGCTTTACCCCTCACTCTCCCAGGAGCTAACTCAAGGCACTTTTATTTGCTCGTATGAACCCTTCGAGAGTCATGAGTGGCTGACCGATGATCTCAGTGCCTATGCTGTCGGTTCCAGCCAGAAGTCCTTCCTGCTGATCTATTCTGACTGCTTCGAAGTGAGCCTGTTTTGCCTTATCGCCCTCCATACCCAACAGCTTAAGGAACTCCGGTACTGTTGCCTGTTCGAAGAGAATTGGTTTGTTAAGCGTCTTTGACAGAACACCGGCAATCTCCTGATGACTGTATTCAACAGGGCCATGTAGCTGATACGTGGCGCCGGCATACTTCTTAGGATTTTCAAGTGTTCCGACGATCACACTCGGCGAATGGCCTGGGTGGCGGCATCGACAATGCCGGCACGCTCGCTCTGACCAACAGCATTGTGGTGGGGAATACGGAGGCGGGAAGCCCGAACGACGATTGCGGTCTGTCTCGCTGCTGAACTTCTTCAAGAGACCAAGATCATGGAATGCGGCACAGATGAAAAGCAGTTCCACGTCGAAAGGTTCTCCTGCCCGACGGCCCTGTTCATTGGCCCAGAAGAAGACTCGATGGGAGTGGTTGAAAAGAAGAGGAGTACTAAACTCACGAAGAAGCCCGGTGGCCTCTCGCGTCAGCTTACTGTCCGGAACTCCGGCCTGAATCTTCTGGTATTGTTCAGCTGGCGTTGGTATCGGGATGACGACCTTTGGCTTGCGGAAGGTGGCAGGCGTTTGGGAACCACCCTGCGCGAGACCTACGTCGGTTAAACCGGCAGCGGATGCGATGGGGGCGCTTTTGAGAGAAGGGCGGCGTGTGAGTACCATAATCGATCTCCTTGGTATCGGTTTTAGTTGGTGACCAGATACTGTTATTTGTCGACGAGTCAAAATCATGAAAGCTCGGCTCCTGCTTAGACCCAGCTTAGAAGCCGACTCCTAATGCAACAACGACGTAGATACGGCACTTTCTGACATGTGCCCACCTGCCACAATTTTAAAGTCACTATGTCTGAATCTGCTCTATCTATGTAGTGGCTTTCACGCCTAAAAGTGGCAAAAGGCTCCTTGATCTGATACTCCGTGGGTCTATTGGGCAACGGGCCGAGGATATCTACCTGATACTTAGCGCACAGAACGACGAGGGAGAAGAGGAGTTTGACATATCTTTCCTGGAGCTTCCTTTAGTGGCTGATGAAAGCAAGCAAATCGGCATTAATTGTTTCTGCATGCGTCATCGGCATGCCATGAGGAAAGCCCTTGTAGGTCTTCAGTGTTCTATTCTTTAGCAGCTTCGCAGACAAAGGACCAGCATCAGCATAGGGA
>Ga0207657_10001870_pt1 | contig 22768 bp, 19 predicted proteins | sample KBSC33metaG_FD_184316 | JGI IMG/M metagenome (GOLD analysis project Ga0207657, IMG submission 184316) | Corn rhizosphere microbial communities from Kellogg Biological Station, Michigan, USA - KBS C3-3 metaG (SPAdes) (version 2) | ecosystem: Host-associated > Plants > Roots > Rhizosphere > Soil ... | reverse complement strand
CGTGCCCCACGAATCCCGCACCTGCACGTCCGAGATCCGCACCTTGCCAGCGCGGGCAGTGACGCCCCTGATCGCGGGCGCCCGACTCTACGAATTGCCGCGCGTCAGCGATGAGCGCGGCCATCTTTCCTTCGCCGAAGTGGGCGATTCCCTGCCCTTTACAGTGCTGCGCTACTTCCTGGTTTTCGGAGTGCCCAACCGGGAGGTTCGCGGCGAGCATGCGCACCGCAGGCTGGAACAGTTTCTGGTGTGCGTGCACGGCAGTTGCTCCGTGCGGCTGTTTGACGGCGACGCCGGCGAAGAGATTCTGCTCAATCGTCCGGATCTGGGGCTGCACGTGCCTCCCATGGTATGGACCACCGAGTACAAATATTCGCCCGATGCGGTTCTGCTAGTGCTGGCTTCCGATATTTATCGCGAAGCGGATTACATACGCGACGTAAATGAATTTTTAGCTCTGCAAGCGGCAATGAAAGGAAAACTGTGTGATTCCCTTCCTTAACCTTCGGCTGGCCACACAAGAACTGCGTCCGGAAATCGACCAGGCGGTCGCGCGGGTGGTGACGTCGGGCTGCTACATTTTGGGCGCGGAAGTAGAGGCCTTCGAAAACGAATTCGCGGCGTACTGCGGGGCGCGCCATTGCGTGGGCGTCGCGAGCGGCCTGGACGCGCTGACGCTGCTGCTGCGGGCGGTCGGCATTGGCGCGGGCGACGAGGTGATTGTGCCGTCGAACACCTATATCGCCACCTGGCTGGCGGTGTCGGCAGTGGGGGCGCAGGTCGTGCCGGTGGAACCGGATGCTTGTACCTATAACCTGGACCCCGGACTGGTAGAGGACGCCATTGGCCCGCGGACCCGCGCCATCGTCGCCGTACATTTATACGGCCAAACGGCGGCAATGGAAGCGCTCGGCGAAATCGCACGGCGGCGCGGCGTGACGCTGGTCGCGGATGCGGCGCAGGCGCACGGCGCGGAGTTGGGTGGAATCCCTTCGGCGTTCAGTTTTTATCCGAGCAAAAATCTGGGAGCGCTGGGGGATGGCGGAGCCGTAGTCACGGATGACGCTGCGCTTGCGGGCCGCATTCGTGTGCTTGGGAACTACGGGTCGCGAACGAAGCACTCAAATGAAATACGCGGGGTGAACTCGCGTCTCGATCCGCTGCAGGCGGCGGTGCTGCGAGTGAAGCTGCAGCACCTCACTCAGTGGAACCGGCAGCGGCGGCGGATCGCCGAGCTGTACTTGAATCAACTGGACGGAATCCCCGATCTGGTGTTGCCGTGCGTCGCGGGTGGCAGTGATTCGGTGTGGCACCTCTTCCCGATCCGGCACCCGCAGCGCGACTGGCTGGCGCGTCAGTTGGCACTGGAAGAAATCGGTACGATGATTCATTATCCGGTGCCGCCTCATTTATCGGAGGCCTATCGCGATGCCGGTTACCGGCATGGATCTTTCCCGATTGCGGAGCGGATAGCGGCCGAGGAACTGAGCTTGCCGCTCCATCCGCATCTTACCGGGGAACAGGTGGAGGAAATCATTGGCTCGGTGTGTCTAGCGGCATGCGTGCCAATGGAGGATGTGGCGTGAGCGCGCCCATGATTGCAGTAGAGATACCAGCGCGGGCCGCACCGCGGAATTATCGGCCGGTGCTAAAGGCGATGAGCCAGACCGGGGCGGCCGCGTTGGGGAGCGGACTGCTGAGCGCGCTCGCGACCAAGATCATTGCCACGGTGGGCGGTCCGGCGGCGCTGGCGATTTTGTCCACGCTGCAACAAATTCGGCAGGCGGCGGTGGTGGCGGCAACCGGTAATGGGCAGACCGCACTGGTGCGGGGAGCAAGTGCGTTGAGAGACCGGGAGCAGTCGGAATATGTGCGCACGATAACCTGCTTATTCGCCGCTGCGACGGCACTGGTCGCGGGCAGCATGATCCTTTGGCCGCAGCCGCTCGCGGCGCTCGCCGGATTCGGGCCGGGTGCGAGCCGACTGATTCCTTGGCTGGCGATCCCAGTGGCGCTGACCAGTTTCCTGGTTTTCGCGAGCGCACTCTTGAACGCGCTCGGCGCCATCGGGCGGCTGGCGATTTTGTCGCTGATTGGATCCGCTGCAATGGCAGGGGGTGCGTGGCCGGCGGCGCGGGCATTCGCAAGAGGAGAGCCAAGCGCGCTGGTGGCGTTATTGACATTCTCCGCAGCTTTGAGTGGCATGGCGGTGGTGGTCGCGCTGTTTCAGTTTCGCGGGCGCCTGGGAGAATGGTTCCGCAGTCCCGGCGAGTGGTGGAGCGCCCGCGCGGCTCGCAGCTTCGGCACGATGTCGGCGGCTCTGCTCGCCAGCGGGCTGGCAGCTTCTGGAACCCTGCTGGCGGTCCGCCGGCACATCATTCTGACCCAGGGGCTAAGCGTAACCGGGCAGTTCGACGCGGCGTGGGGACTCAGCATGAACCAGGTCACCTTAGTGCTGTCGTCGGTGCAGACATATTATTTGCCGGCGGTGGCGAGGTCGCGCAGCCAGGCGGAACGCGACGGGCACATTTCGAGTGTCCTCACAGTAGCGGCGCTGGCGGCGGCAGGCGCAATCGCCGGGATCGCTCTCCTTAAACCGTGGCTGCTGCGGGTGTTCTACTCGGCGGCTTTTGCGCCTGCGGCGGCTTATTTGCGCTGGACTCTGCTGGGCGATTACCTGAAAGTCAGCAGCTGGATCCTGTCGATTCCGATTTTGGCGGCCGGAGACATGAAGATGTTTCTGGCGGTGGATCTGGCGGCCTATGGCGTATTTGCGGCGGTGGCTGCGGGCCTCGCGCCGGCTCTAACCGCGGCCTCGGGCGCGGCGATCGGATTCGTGGCGATGTACGCTGCGCACCTGACACTCTGCGCGATTTATCTGTGGCGGCGCCTGCACTTTGTTCCGGCACGCGGGGCGCTCGCTGCCTGGGTGTTGGGGCTCTCGGTGGTGATGGGGGTCTCGGCGCTGAACTGGAGCCAGACGTGAAAATCTCGGTGGCGATCGCCACCTATAATCGCGCGGCTATGGTGCACGAGGCTATCGCGGCGGCGCTCGCCCAGTCCTATGCGCCCGACGAGATTGTGGTCGCGGATGACGCTTCAACCGACGGCACAGGGCCGGCGCTCGACCAGTGGTCGCGAAGAGACGGGCGCATCCGTGTGATCCAACAGCCTGTAAACTCGGGCGGCGTAGCAAACTGGAACGCGGCCATGGCGGCGGCACGCGGCGATTTCATCGCCTGGTGTTCCGACGACGACCGGTTTCTGCGGGGCCATTTAAAAGCTTCGCTGGAATATCTTGAAGCTCATCCGGAGATCGGGATGGTGCATTCGAGCTTCGTCGACGTCTGGGAAGCTCCAAAAGGAACGGTGGAACAGGCGCGTCTGCTGCGGTGTGCGCGGCCCTTGGTGACGGATCGGCGAAATCTGCTCCGCTATATGACCCGATATTACGACTGGCCGTTTCATCCTTCCACGCTGGTGATGCGCCGGGAAGTCTGGGATCGGACCGGGCCCTTCGATCCAAAGTATGCGCTGGCCGATACGGATTGGTTTGTACGCGCGGTGGAACGGTTTCCGGTGGCGCTGCTGCCGCGCTACGGAGTTTTCAACCGGCGTCACGCGGGGAACTGGAGCAATCGTGTGGGGAGCGCACCCATGCAGTCGGAGATCTTTGACATTGTGGAACGCGCCATGCTCCGGCGCTGGCCGCGCGGGGGCCCGGGGCGAGTATGCTGGCGAGCATTGTGGCGAGCCAACGTACGGGCGCGCCTGTTGCTGACGGTGCGGGCACGCATGCGAAGCGGACATGGAAGTGCGGCGGGCGCGGCTTGGTCGATGCTCACTCACGCGACTGGCTCACGGGCGCTCAGGTGGCTGGAGGGGCCTGGACAGTGGTGGATTCGGCATCGCGGGGCGCGTCGTCCCGCCGGGTTGCCGGAAGCGAGCGAGAGCGTGAGTCCGCTCTAGAGTATGTGCGCGATTGCGGGTTTGATGGGAAGGGACGATGCGGGCGCGCTCGAGCGGGTGGAGGAGATGCTTGGGGGCCAGCGCCATCGCGGACCTGACGGAAGCGGCGTGCTGCACGACGGAGACACCGTCATCGGCCACTGCCGCCTGGCGATCCTCGGTTTGGGGGACGCCGGCCGCCAGCCGATGACCTCGCGCGACGGCCGCTGGAGCATGGTCTTCAATGGCGAAATCTTCAACTATCTCGAGCTACGAGCCGAACTGCCGGGGGAATTTCACAGCAAGACCGATACGGAAGTCTTGCTCGAAGGGATTGCGGTTTGGGGTCTCGAAGGTGCGCTCACCCGGGCTGCCGGAATGTTTGCTTTTGGTTTGTGGGATCACGACGAGAAGGAACTGACGCTGGTTCGGGATCGCCTAGGAGAGAAGCCACTCGTGTATTTTTGCGATGGCCAGATCCTAGCGTTCGCGAGCGAGATGAAAGCGCTGCGCGAATTTCACAGCGGGAACTTGGAGCCGCTAGCGGTGGACGCTTACCTGGCGCTGGGCTACATTCCAGCGCCGCTGGCAATCTTCCGGGGCTGCCACAAACTAGAGCCTGGACACATGCTGCGAGTGAAGCGAGGAAGCGAGCCGCGAGTGGCGTGCTGGTGGCATCCGAAGCCGACGAAGATTTCTCCGGATGGCGTGCTCGACCGGCGGGCGAGTCTGCGCGAACAGATGGCTGAGGCGGTTCGCCAACGCCTGCGCGCCGATGTTCCGGTGGCTCTCAGTCTAAGCGGCGGTGTCGACTCCTCAGTGATTGCTGCGGAATGCGTGAGCCAAGGGGCGTCGATTGAAGCTTTCACGGTGCGGCTCCCGGGAGAGTCGGGCGACGTGGACGCGGCGCGGGTGGTGGCGCGTCATCTGAAATTACGGCATCAGGTGCTCGAAGCGCGGGGTGGTGGAATCGCGCAAGAAGTCGAGCGGATTTGGCGGCATTATGACGAGCCATTCGCCGACAGCTCGGCTATCCCGTCGCTAGCGCTGGCGCGGGCGCTGGCGGGTCGCTACAAGGTGATCCTGAATGGCGACGGCGGCGATGAAGTCTTCGGCGGCTACCGGCACTACGAGCACATCCACATCAAGCAGACGCTCAAAGCAGCCGCCGCTGCAGTTGGCTTGTGTGATGGCGGCCAGGCCGGGCGGGCAAGCGTTTATGTGCAATCCAAGGCCACGTTTCGCGCTGCCGCGCGCTCGCGGTTTTTGAATGGCCACGCCACCGGGAATTCGCTCGATGGACTGGTGTTCCACGCCCCGCTTCGAGGAGCGTTGCAGAACGCCCAGTGGATCGATCGTCATCTGGCGCTGGCAAACGGGTTGAATTACAAGACCGACACCGCGAATGGCGCCTTCGGTATCGAGGGTCGCGCGCCGTTTCTGGATCGCCGGCTGGGCGAGTGGGCCGAAGGATTGCGTCCGGAAGAACTGGTGCGCGGGCGCGAGAAAAAAATCTTGCTGCGCGCGGCCTATGCCGGCGACCTCCCGGCGGACGTGCTGAACCGGCCCAAGCAGGGTTTCGGCGCACCCATCGGGCAATGGCTGCGCGGACCGCTGCGCGAACTGGCCGGGGATATGCTGCCGTGCCCGCTGCTCGACCGGGAGTTACAGAACCGCCGCAGCGGACAACAGTTGTGGACACTGCTGATGTTCGCGCAGTGGGCTCGCGAATGGAGGGCGTCATGGTGAAGACAACGGTACTAATGGCGGTGCGCGACACGCCGGCCGCAATGCTGCGGCAAGCGATCGAGTCGATTCGGGGCCAGACGCTGCGGGAATTCGAATTTCTAATTTTAGACGACGGCAGTGAGCGTGCGGAAACCTGTGCGGAACTGGAGCGGCAGGCCGCGGCCGACGCGCGAATCTGCCTGGAACGCGGGCCGTCCCACGGGTTGACGGCAACGCTCAATCGCGGACTGGCGCTGGCTGCTGGCGAGTTCATCGCACGGCAGGATGCCGACGACTGGAGCGAGCCCGACCGGTTGGCGCGGCAAGCCGCGTTCCTGGACGCGCATCCTCAACTCGCTTTGTGCGGCAGCAATGCGTGGACCCACCAGGACGACGGCCGTCCGCTGTGGGCGACACGTTTGCCCGAGGGCCACGCGGCTATCCGCGAGGCACTATGGAAGGGCAACCCTTTCGTGCACGGGAGCACGTTATTTCGGGCTGGTGTCGGGCGCCGATTGGGTGGCTACCGCGAGGAATTTCCGTCCGCTCAGGATTACGATTTTTTCTGGCGTTTGAGTGATGCGGCGGGCGCCGTCAATTTGCCGGAGCCCTTGTATCACTATCGCTACAGCGGCGGGGCGGTGAGCGCTCGGCGAGCGGCGGAGCAAGCGCAGGTGTACCGGGCGGCGCAAATTCTGGCCGAAGCGCGGCGGGCAGGCGCGGTGGAAGATGTGGGGCGTGCGCTGGCACTGGCCCGGCGCGAGATCGAGGATGCAGGGCCGATGCCGGCAGCTCTCAAACAGATCGATCATCGCCTGTTAGCGGGCGATTTCGGCGCGGCGGGGCGCGGTTATGCGGAGCTTCTGAGGGCACACCCGGCGAGCGGGCTGGCGTGGGGAAAACTACTGCGGTGGGCGGTCTTCTCGGCGGTGCCGCAGGCGCGCGAATGGTGCTTCCGATGAGGGCCGGCGCTCCGCGGGTGCTGTTTGTGATTCCGGGCACGGCGGACGGCAGCTCCATGATTTTCGCCCGGCGGCAGGCCGAGAGCCTCGCGCGGCAAGGGGTCGAAGTCGACCTGTTTCATTTGCGTTCACGCACCTCTTTGCTGGAACTGACGCGCGAGTGGAGGCGCTTTCGGCGCCGAGTGCGCAGGATGAATCCCCAAGTGATTCACGCCCAGTTCGGGACCATGACGGCATGGTTCGCTGCTTGGGCTGTGACTTTGAGCAACAGGCGCAGACCTCTCGTGATCACTTATCGCGGCAGCGATCTGAATCCCGAGCCGCAGGGCGCTCGGTGGCAAGCGCGGCTGCGCGCGGCGGCGGGACGAGTGCTCTCCCAACTCGCGGCTCTGCGGGCGTCGCGAATCGTATGCGTCAGCCGCGAGCTTCGCGGCCGGCTGTGGTGGCGGCGGGACATTGCCGTAGTGATGCCGAGCGGAGTGGATGCCGAGGTATTTCGTCCGCAGCCGAGGACGCGGGCACGCGGACACGTGGGCTGGGACGACAGCGAGCGCGTGGTGCTGTTCAATGCCGGCCACGATCCAGGACTCAAGCGTCTGGATCTGGCGAGGAGGGCAGTGGAGCTGGTCCAGGCTTTCTTGGACCGTGTACGCCTGGAGGTGCTCGATGGCCGGACGCCTCCGGATCGAATGCCGGAACTGCTCAATGCCGCCGACTGCCTTTTGCTGACCAGCGACCGGGAAGGATCGTCCACCATTCTTCAAGAGGCGCTGGCCTGCAACCTGCCCGTGGTGAGCGTCAATGCGGGCGATAGCGCGGAGCGCCTGGCGGGCGTGCGGCATTCCGCCGTCGTCGAGCGCGACCCGGCGGTCATCGCAGCGGAGCTGGCGCGCGTCCTCCAAGTGCCGGTGAGGAGCAACGGGCGCGAAAAAGCGCGGGAGTTTTCCGCACAGGGGATCGCGGGAGAGCTGTATCGGATCTACGTCGAGCTGGGCGCCGGTGCAGGTTGCGCACAGGCGCCGCAGCGCACTCATTCGCACGCCTGAATGGAATATTTCACCTTATTAGGAGCGGCGACGCTGGTGATTGCCGCGCTGGCGGCGGCACTTTACGCGCAGCGCCGCGATGTTGGCCTGCTCGTGGGAATCGCGGCGCTCTACTACTGGTCACTTTACGGCGCGTGGTCGATCGTTATCGACAAAACCGGCGGATTCAGCGGCCAGCACTATCAATATTTGGAAGCAAAGATGTTCCCGATCGCGCTCGACGGGCGGTACCTGCTGACTTTGGCGCTGTACTCGGGTTTCATCATCCTCGTGGAACTGACTATGCTCGCAGCGCTCTCGCGCCGGCGCGAGCGGCCGATCCCGCGGCTGGTTCTGCGCCACGAAGCCCTTCTGCTCGCGGGTTTCGCGGCCGGGGTGGGCAGCTACCTCATTATTCGCGATCAGTTGAGCGTGGCCTGGGCGACCCACACTTCGGCCTACTGGTACACGCGCTCTGAAAACGACCAGTGGTTCACCCTGCACCAGGTACTCAACCGCGTAGCACTGATTCCGCCGGCCATCGGAATGGCGACACTCGCAGCCGGACGGGGCTCGCGGTTCTTCGTCAATGTAGCCAGGCGCTATACGTGGGCGGCTTATGTGCTGCTGGCGGCGGCAATGGGCGCGTTCACCTTCGTATTGGGCAACAAGAACGAAGTGTTTACGGCGCTCCTGACAGGAGTTCTGGCGTACGTGGGGTCGGTACGCCGGCCGCGGTGGTGGATGGTCGGTGTGGTGGTGGCCGCGGGCGTATGGTTTTTAGCGTCGGTGGACTTCTTTCGTGCGACTCCTCTATCGAGGATCGGAGCGGCGGTGTTGGCGCGCGGCCAGGATACAGACGATGTCAGTCACTTTGTGACCACCAGCAACGAGGCCTTCGCGGCGCACTTTTCGCTGTATGGAGTGCTGGCGGCGGGAACCGCTCCCAAATTCGGTTACAGCCTGTATAGCCTGGCGTGCTCGGTGGTCCCGAGGGTGCTGTGGCCCGAGCGGCCGCACGACATTTACCTGTATTACAGCGAGAGCGTGGGCACCATCCAGAACCAGGGGTATTCGCTGCATCATGCCACCGGCTGGTATTTGAATTTTGGCTATGCGGGCATCGCGCTGGGAGCGATAGTACTGGGGCTGATCTGGACCGCATGCCTGAACGCCCGCCAGCGTATACGGCGGCGTAGCGGGATGCTCTATCGCTTGTTCGCCATCATCGCGCCGTGGGTGCTAGTGGCCGGATTGCCCCCTTTGATTCGCGCCGGACCGGAAGGCTACAAGGGCTTGGTTATCGAAAGTTTCCTGATTCCGCTGGCGATTTTGCTGGCGGCCTGCAGGCCCCGCAAATCACCGCCTCGATCTGCCGGGCGGCGCGCGTGGGGAACCGCATGAAACCATTTCTATCGGTGCTGATCCCGTGCCGCAATGAAGTGCGCAGCCTGGGGCGGTGCCTGGCATCGGTCATTGCCAGCGATTATCCGGAGGACCGCCTGGAGGTCCTGGTGCTGGATGGCGCAAGCACCGATGGCACCCGCGACGTGATCGCGCACTGGGCCCGCAGCCATGAGCGCATTCGCATGCTGGAGAATCCAGGAGGAACCACACCGGCGGCGCTCAATCGCGGCATCGCGGCAGCGTGCGGGGAGGTGATCGCGCGCCTGGACGCGCACGCCGCGCTTACGCCCACGTATCTTTCGCGCGCGGTCGAATATCTCGAAACTACGGACGCCGATCAAGTGGGCGGCGTGATGCAGACGCGCGCGCAACGGGACGGACCGTGGGCCGGTGCGCTGGTCGCCGCGCTCACGCACCCCTTTGGCGTCGGCGGATCGCGCTTCCGCACTTGCCGGCCGGAACCAGGAGAGGAACCGCGCTGGGTGGACACTGTTTTTTGTGGTTGCTGGCGGCGCGAGGTGTTCGAGCGGGTCGGGGTTTTCAATGAGCGGCTGGAGCGCGGCCAGGATATGGAGTTCAACCAGCGTTTACGCAGCGCCGGAGGCAAGATCCTCCTGGCGCCGGAGCTAGTCGTCGTATATTACGCTCGTGCGGAATTGGGTTCCTTCTTGAAGCACAACTGGACAAATGGCGTATGGGCGGTGCTTCCATTCGCCTACGCCCGCCGAGCGCCGGTGAGAGCGCGGCATTTGGCTCCGCTGACGCTGGTGCTGACGCTGCTGATCGCTCCGTGGACGCTGGTGGTTTATGCCGCGGCCAGTTTGACCGCGTCCGCACACGTGGCCTGGATCGAGCGACGCTGGCGCTATCTGGCGCAAATGCCGGTGGCTTTCGCCAGCTTACATCTGCCCTACGGAGTGGGCAGCTTGTGGGGCGTAGTGCGGCTGGCACTGGCCCGGGCTGGGAAAAAAGAAGAGGACTCAATGAGCGCAAGCAAAGTGGTCAGAGCCCCGGATTTTTCGAGCGTCACTGAGCTGCCGCGGCAAGGCGCAACGCGCATGCAGATGTCCATGCTGCGGACCCGCTATGGCTGGGCCGCCCAATACACGGCGGGAAAAGACGTGCTGGAAGTTGCATGCGGGGCAGGCCTGGGGCTGGGGTGGCTGGCCCAGCGGGCGCGCCGGGTTGCGGCCGGCGATGTCGACGAAAAGAATTGCCGCATCGCGCGGGACGCGTATCGCGGCCAAGTGAATATCCGCGTCGAGCAAATGGATGCGCTGGAGTTGCCGTTTGAATCCGAGTCCTTCGACGTCGCTTTGCTATTCGAGGCGCAGTATTACCTGGAAGACCTTCCGCGATTCCTGGCCGAAGCCCAGCGCGTGCTGCGGCCCGGGGGCGCGCTGCTGATTTCGACGGTCAATTGCGAATGGGGCGGCTTCCATCCCAGTTTTCTTCATACCCGATATTGGACGGCGCTAGAACTCTTGCACGCGCTCGAAGATGCGGGATTCGCGACGCGACTCTGCGCCGGTTTTCCGGAGCGCGCGCACGGCGGGCGCGACCTGCGGGGAATCCTGAAGGCGGTGGCGTCGCATTTGGGCTGGATTCCGCGGAGCATGCGCGCGAAGGCAATTTTGAAGCGTATCTTTTATGGCCGGCTGGATCTCATTCCAACCCGGCTGGAGGCAAGCGCGCTGTCGCCGCGGGAACTGGCGGAGTCGATGATTCCCATCGATCAGGCGACCGAACTGGCGCGCTATCGAACGCTCTATTTTGAAGCCCGGAGGTCCGGATGACGCCGACGCTCGCGCGCTCCATTCCTTTTTTCCCGTATCCGCAAGTCTTCCTTCAGCAGGAAGAAGACCTGGTCGGGATCTTCCGCGATGTCGGGAGGCGCGGAGCTTTCATAGCGCAGGAGGATCTGCAACGGTTCGAGGACAACCTCGCACGATTCTTGGGTGCGCGGCGCGTGATTGGTGTCGCGAATGCGACCGACGGTCTGCTGATCGCCGTGCGCGCGGCGGGGGTGGAACCAGGGACGGGAGTGATTTTCAGCTCGCATACCATGGTCGCGACAGCGGCGGCGATCCACTTCGCGGGCGCGATTCCGGTTCCGATCGAGTGCGGTCCGGATCACTTGATGGACCCACAGGCGGTGGCCGCCGCCATCACTCCGCGCACTTCCGCGATCCTGCCCACGCAGCTCAACGGCCGAACCGCGGACATGGAAGCGCTCGGGTGGCTGGCTTCGCGGCACGGCTTGTTGATCGTTGAAGACGCGGCGCAGGCTTTAGGTTCGCGCTTCAAAGGACAGTGCGCGGGAACTTTCGGCGCGACGGCGGCCGTGAGCTTTTATCCGTCGAAACTGCTGGGATGCCTGGGGGACGGCGGCGCGGTGATCGCGAATCACGACGAGGTCGCCGAGCGCGTGCAGGCGTTGCACGATCATGGCCGCGACCGGCAGGGAAATGTGACCGGCTGGGGATTCAACTCGCGCCTCGACAACTTACAGGCAGCGATTGTGGATTATCGCCTGTTGAAATATGAGGCCGTGATCGCGCGGCGGCGCGAACTGGCTCGCGCCTATGACGCGGCCCTTGAAGGCATAGCCGAGGTGGTGCGGCCTCCCGCGCCGGATGCCGACGAGGTCCACTTCGACGTGTATCAGAACTATGAAATTGAAGCCGAGGAGCGCGACCGGCTGCGCCAATTCCTGACCACCCGTGGCATGGGGACGCTCCTGCCGTGGGGAGGGAAAGCGGTCCATCAATGGGACGCGCTGGGCTTTAGGACGCGCTTGCCCGCTACCGAGAAACTTTTCGAGCGGGTGTTGTTGCTGCCGATGCACGCCTGGCTCAGCGATAATGACGTCGCAATGGTCGCGTCGGCGGTGCGCGAGTTTTATCGAGGACGGTCATGACATCCGAAACTGCGTGGCTGGTCGACCGATGGCAGACCATGACGCTGATCCGGCGCGTCGAGGAGCGCATTGCCGAGATGGTCGAATCGGGCGAAGTGCGCTGCCCCTGCCACCTATATATAGGACAGGAGGCGGTGGCCGCGGGAGTGTGCGCCGCGCTCACGACGGCCGACACCGTGTGGGGAGGACATCGCTCGCACGGGCACTATCTGGCGAAAGGCGGATCGCTCACGGGCCTGTTCGCCGAAGTGCTGCTGAAGGCCACGGGATGCGCGGGCGGACGCGGCGGGTCCATGCATCTGGCGGCGCCAGCGGTGGGCGTTCCAGGCACGGTCCCGATCGTCGCGGGTACGGTGTCGCTTGCAACAGGCGCGGCGTTCGCCTATAAGCTGCGCAGCGAAGATACGGTGGCGGTGGCTTTTTTGGGCGACGGCGCGCTGGAGGAGGGGCAGGTGCACGAGTCCATGAATCTGGCGGCGCTCTACCGGCTGCCGTTGCTGCTGATCTGCGAAAACAATCTCTACGCCAGCCACCTGCACTGGAGCGAACGGCGCGTGGCGGATAACTTGTTTCGCGCCGGCGAGTTTCATTCGGTCCCGGGAGAACGGGTGGACGGCAACGACGTAATCGCGGTGCACGCGTCGGCGCAGGCGGCGGTCGAGCGGGCGAGGAGCGGAGAGGGCCCAACATTGATCGAGTGCCGGACCTTTCGCTGGCGAGGACACGTCGGCGCGAGTTTCGATCTCGACGTAGGTGTCGAACGACGCGGCGAACTTGCCGAGTGGCTGCCGCGCGACCCTCTGCGGCGGCTGACGGATCAGTTGATCGAGCGCGGTGTCGCGAATCTGGCGCAATTGGAGCAAGCCATTGACGCCCGAATCAGGAGTGCGGTGGAAGAGGCTCGTGCGGCGCCGGAGCCCGCGGCACAACAGGAAGCGTTATGCGCACACTGACCTACGCGCAGGCCATTCGCGAGGCGCACGCGCAATTGCTGGCACTCGACGCGCGCGTATTCGTCATCGGCCAGGGCTTGTGGAGCCCGTGGTATGCGGGATCGAGCCTGGAGGGCCTCGACCGCGAATTCGGATGCGCGCGGCTAGTGGACACTCCGGTGTCGGAGAATGCAGTTACGGGAATGGCGGTGGGAGCGGCCCTGGCGGGCTTGCGGCCCATCGTATTTCATCCGCGCATGGACTTCATGCTGCTGGCGATGGACCCTGTCGTGAACCAGGCGGCCAACTGGTCGTATTTATTCGGTAGCGATAACAGCGTGCCGCTGGTGATTCGCGCCGTGATCAATCGCGGCGGCGAGCAGGGCGCGCAACATTCGCAGGCGCTGCACGCCATGTTCATGCATGTTCCGGGATTGAAAGTGGTGATGCCATCGACGCCGGCCGACGCCAAGGGTCTGCTGATGGCGGCGATGGCGGACCCGGGGCCCGTCCTCTATATCGACGACCGCTGGCTATATGCGGAGACCGGCGAGGTTCCCGACGAGCCGTTCACGGTGGCGATCGGCGAGGGGGCGGTGCGGCGCAGAGGCTCCGATGTAACGCTGATCGGAATATCTTGGATGGCTTCAGAATGTTTGCGCGCAGCCGAGATTCTGGAACGCGAGGGGATCGACGCCGAAGTCATCGATCTGCGCAGTCTGAAGCCTTGGGATAAAGAGATCGTAGCGGCGAGCGTGTCGCGCACCGGGCGAGCCGTGGTGGCCGATGGCGCGTGGCGCACGGCGGGGGCGTCGGCCGAGATTGCCGCCGAACTCTCCGAGCGCTGCTTCGCCGATTTGGTCGCCCCGGTCGTGAGAATAACGCTGCCCGACGCGCCCGCGCCTGCGAGCCGCGCTGAAGAACAAGCGTATTATCCGGGAGCCGAACAGATTGCCGCCGCTGCGCGCGGCCTGCTCGAACGAAACGTGAAGCGAGCCGCTGCGTGAAGCGCCTGATCGATGTCTCGATCGCGGCGTGCGCGCTGCTATTGCTGACGCCACTGCTGGCGGCGGTTGCGGTGGCAGTGTGGCTGGAAGATGGGGGATCTCCGTGGTACCGCGGCCTACGCGCGGGGCGGAACGGCCGCGAATTTCGCATGCTGAAATTTCGCAGCATGCGCGTGGGGGCATCCAGAACTGGCGTAAACTCAACCGCGAGCGGTGATGCGCGCATCACCAGAGTCGGCCGATTTCTGCGCGCGTTGAAACTGGACGAACTGCCGCAACTTTGGAACGTCATCGCTGGTGAAATGAGCCTGGTGGGTCCGCGGCCGCAAGTTCCCGACGACGCTGCGCTCTACACCGCCGAAGAGCGCCATATGCTCGACGTACGGCCGGGTGTGACGGATCTGGCGTCCATCGTGTTTTCGGACGAAGGCGAGATCCTGGCGGGGAGCGTGGACCCGGATCTGCTCTATAACCAAATCATCCGCCCATGGAAGAGCCGGCTTGCGCTGCTGTATCTGGAACGCGGTTCTTCGACCAGCGACGCGCGAATTCTGCTGTGGACCGTCGGGGCCCTGCTCTCGCGGCGGTGGGCACGGACACAAGTAGCGAGACTTCTCGACCAATGGGGCGTGGGGCAGCCGCTTTATAGCATCGCCTTGCGCGAGGCGCCGCTACCCGCATTCCCGCCCCCGGGGGCGCGTGAGGTGGTCAGGAGCTATCGAGTGGAAACCGCATGATCACGGCTCTCTCGCGGCATCGCCGCGCGGCTGCTGCGCTGTTTCACGCGCTGGTGGTGGCGGCGGCACTCGGCGCCGCGCTCCTGTTGCGCTTTGAATTCACGCTGGACCCACGATCTGTCCGAATGCTGGCGCTGGCGCTGCCGGTCACCCTGGCTGTGAAGCTCGCCGTGTTTCGCGGATTCGCGTTGCGCGACCTGCCGTGGCGCTATATCGGTCTCGAGGGCGTGAAGCGCATGGTCGCGGGCAATGCGGCGGCGAGTCTCGCGATGGCGCCGCTACTGGTTTGGCAATTGCGCTCGGGCTTCCCGTGGTCGATTTATCCTTTGGATTTTCTGCTGTGTCTCGCGCTGATGGCCGGAACGCGGCTTGCGGTGCGCATCGCATGTGAACCGCGCCACCGATGTGAACCGGGCGACCGATGTGAACCGGGCCACGGGTTGGAAACGGGCCGCGGAGCCGGCGCGCCCGGTCGGCGAATTCTCATTTATGGAGCCGGACGCGCCGGCGTCACGCTGCTTTCCGAAATCCGCGAGCATCCCGAGTTGGAGTACCAAGTAGTGGGATTCCTGGACGACAATCCGCAAAAACGCCATCTGCTGCTGCGCGGCGCGCGGGTATGGGGCGGACGCGCGACACTCGCGACGATAGTCCAGCGGGAACGCGTCGACGAGGTGCTGCTGGCACTGCCGCGGGCTCCGGGAGTGGAGATCGAAGCGATTCTCCGCCGTTGCCGCGCGGCCCGAGTGGCGGCGCGACGGGTTCCCCTGCTGGCCGAAATGATCGACGACCGCACTTTGATGCGGCAGATCCGCGAGGTGCGGGTGGAAGATCTGCTGGGTCGGCCGCCGGTGCAACTGGAAGAGAGCGCGATTCGGGCGGGCCTCGCAGGCCGTGTGGTGCTGGTGACCGGGGCCGGCGGCTCTATCGGCGGCGAATTATGCCGCCAGATGGCGCGCTATCAACCGGCGGCGATTGTGGGTTTGGATCAATCCGAGGCTGCGCTCTATCAGATCGATCGCGAGATGCGCGAGCGGTTTCCGCGAACCGTATTCCGCGCGGAGCTGGGCAGCATTCAAAACCGGCGTCGCCTGGATGAACTTTTCGAGGCCCACCGGCCGCACGCGGTGTATCACGCGGCGGCGTATAAACACGTGCCGCTAATGGAAGCACACCTGTTTGAAGCCATCGAAAATAACATTCTGGGAACACATCAAGTGGCGCGGGCCGCAGCCGCGGGAGGCGCGGAAACGGTGGTGCTGGTAAGCTCCGACAAGGCCGTGCGCCCGGTCAATATCATGGGCGCCACCAAGCGCATGGCCGAACTGGTGTGCCTGGCGGCGGGACAGGCGGAGCCGCGGATGCGATTTCTGGCGGTGCGTTTCGGCAACGTGCTGGGATCGAGCGGCAGCGTCATTCCGCTGTTCCGGCGGCAGATCGCCGCGGGAGGGCCGCTGACGGTCACGCACCCGGAGATGCGGCGTTTCCTGATGACGATCGCGGAGGCAGCGCAGCTGGTGCTGCAGGCTGCGGCCATGGGAGCCGGCGGTGAAGTCTTCGCGCTCAATATGGGCGAGCCGGTCCGCATTCTGGATCTGGCGCGAAGAATGATCCGGCTGAGCGGCCTGGAGCCGGATTTCGATATTCGAATCGAGTTTTCGGGCATCCGTCCGGGAGAAAAGTTATGTGAGGAACTGAGCGCGTACGAGGAAAATACCGTGCCGACGCCGCATGCGCAAATCCGTGTGTTTACCGGCAAGGGAGTCGCGCGCGAAGCGCTGGCGCATTGTCTGCAAGACCTGCGGCACGCGGCCGAGACGCGCGACGCCGCCGGAGCGGTGCTGTCGCTGAAGGAGTTGATTCCGGAATATAATCCCAGCGCGTTTGTATTGGAGCGGGCGCTAGGAGAGCCGGCCCAGCGGGCGCTGGCGCGAGCGGTTTAGAACCAGTCCCTGGTATGCAGAGGAAAGCAGTTTAGTGCAGACCGAAATTATGTACCGCGAGTCCAGTGGTGGCGCCAGCCGTCACCCAATTCACAAGAGTGAAAAATTTCGCCGACGCGGGACGTTTCCTCACCACCAAGTATTCGGCTCCCGCGAGCGCCCCAATGACACCAAACTTGAGGGCGGTGGCCCGCATGCCGAAGCCTCCGTTGGACCCGGCCAGCAGCGGGTTCAATTCGCGCATCCCGTAAGAGCTGGCCGCGTCCAGCGCTTCACTGGCAAATAGCGGCGCCAGGCTGATGGCCCACTGGCGGCGCCACCGCGCGTCATGGCCGATGCGCTGTTCGGCGCCGGGAGCGGCCACAAATTCGCTGCCCGATAGCTCGCCGACGGTGCGCGGACCCCGTGGGAAGATTAGCGAATTTGCCGGCACAATCACCGCCGCCGCGGCCGGAACAAAGGTGCCGGATTGAAAACCAGATTGGGACGCCGCGTCCCCGGCCCGCACCCATGATCCAAGAGCGCCGAGGAATAGTGCTCCGGTGACAGCGGTTCTAAGAAATACGATTAAGGCTTTCATGCGTTGGTTCCTATATCCCATATCGGGTGGGGTTTAAATAATGAGACTAATCCTATCGGAGAAACCCTTCCACGGCGTTGGTTTCGGTACCCCGTGGATCGAAAGTACTGCCAGCGTTGCATCGCATCCTTCAAGCGCGGGAGCCATTGGACTTTTTGTCCTGGCTGGCGCCGCAACCGTCACGATTTTCGTAAGCGATCCGTTTGCGAGTTGGGAGTATGAGGTCGGGATATTCCTATTAGCGGGATATTGTTCCGTCAGAGAATCCCTTAGGCCAGGCACTTCGAACGTAACTATCTCCGCGCTGGTCCCCGCGCTGGCGCTCGCCGCGATCTCGCTGTGGGGCTTTGCGCAATTGGCAATAGGCGCGACGGTATACCGCTATGCCACCTGGGAGGCGTCGCTGCGAGCGATGGCCTGCGGGGCCACCGCTTGGGTGGCAGCCAAAACCTTGCGTGACGCCCGCCTGCGTTGGCGTTTTCTTTCCGCGTTTGCATGGTTCGGGGGCGCGCTGAGCCTGGTCTCCGTAGTCGCCTATTTCACATCTCCAGGCCGTATCTTGTGGGTCTTTGCGAGCCCTTATCCGGACGTTTGGGGACCTTTTCTGAGCCGCAACGATTTTGCGGGGTTTATGGAACTGAGCTTTCCCGTGGCGTTGGTGCTGGCAATGGATCGCAGAACGCGGGATAGCCCGCCAGGAACGCTTCCGAGGTCGATTCCAGGCTGGGAACCAGTTCGGGAATCGGATGAAGTTCCGAAACGGTTTTCTTTCTCGAAGCGGGTTCCTATATGGGTACCAGCTTGGATGCTCGCAGCGGGCCTAGCCTCCGGTTCGCGGGCTGGCGCCATCCTGCTGCTGGCGGAAGCCGGTGTGGTTCTGGGGCTGATTTCCGGGCGTCGCGCGGCTGCGAAGTTCATCGCGTGGACCCTCCTTCTCGCGGCAGTCGCGGGGGCCGGCACATTGGTTGGACGTTTTGCCGAAAAAGATCCGTGGCGTTACCGGCGCGAGATCGCGGCATCCACTTTACATCTGATCGCGGATCATCCGTGGCGAGGCTACGGGCTCGGCACCTACGCCTATGTCTATCCGGCATACGCAACTTTCGATATAGGCGCCGTGGTCGAGCACGCGCATAATCAGTGGCTAGAGTGGGCCGCCGAAGGTGGAATTCCTCTGGCGCTGGTTTGGCTCACGCTGGCGCTAGGAATGAGCGTTCGCGCGGTGCGCTCGGTCTGGGGCATCGGGATTCTGGCAGCGTTCCTGCATGCTCTTGTGGACTATCCCTTCGTGCGCTGCGGGCTGACAGCCTGGGATTTCACGCTGATCGGAGCGTTGAGCGCCGCGGCGGTGAGAAAAGCCGGGCCGATCTTGCACGTAACGAGAAAGGAAAACGACCAGTGAGAATGATTTTTTTGCGATCCGCGGTGGCCGCCGGGCTGGCTCTACATCTGGCCTATGGTCTGACTCTGTATCTTTCCGTTGGCGAGGGATTCGCAGCCGCCGCTACACCGGCCATTGGCACCGTGGTTACCCGCGGGGCGTTCCGTCTGAACCACGCGACGGTGCGCAGCAACGCGACGCTGTTTGAGGGAGCGATGGTTGAAACTGGCGCCGCGTCCGCGCGCATGGATCTGGCCAGCGGCACTCGGTTGGATCTGGAGCCCGAATCCACGGGACGAGTTTTCGGCGGTCACCTGGTACTCGAACGCGGCGCGGCCCGGATCGATAGCGCCCCAGGTTTGACGATTCGGTCCGCGATTGGGTCCCGCTCCGCCTTCGTAATCGCGGCTCGTGGCGTGGCGATTCAACCCGACGGCAGCGCCGCGGCTGGCCGCATTGCGCTGATCGGCGCGAGCCGGGTGGAAGTGGCAGCTCTGACGGGATCCTTCCGTGTGGTAAATTCCGCACGGATGCTGGTAGCGAGGATCGCTGCCGGCAGAGCGTTGGCGCTGGAGCCGCAATCTCTGCGCGGCCCCACCCGCATCACGGGACGGCTGGTGGGGCGGGAAGGCCATTACCTGCTGACGGATGAAACCACGAACGTAACGATGGAAGTCGCAGGTTCCCCTTTAACCAAACCAGGTTTCACAAAGATGGTGGGACAACGCGTGGCTGTCACGGGGCGCGCGCAATCGGGCGCGACGCCGGTGACTGGCGCTGCGCAAGTGATCGAGGTAGCGCAAGTCACGCCGGCGGCTCCGTCGCCTGGAAATGCTCCGGCGTCCGGGAGCGCTCCGGCAGCGAGTGATCCAGCGGGGTCAGGCGGAGCGGGCGGCACGGCTCCGGCTGGTGCGGGCGGCGCAGCGGGCGGTACAGCCGGCGGCGCGACCGTCTCCGTGACCATGATCGCGATCGTCGGTGGAGTTGCGGCCGCCGCCGTAGTGGGAGGTTTGGCAGCCTCCGGCAAACTGGGAGGAAGCACCGCGGCGCCGGTGAGTCGCTGATCTGCGAGTCATAACGAGTCTGCTCATATGCTGTATTCGCGCCTATTTGCCGGAATCACTTTTTGCGTTTTTGCGCTGGCTCTCGCGGGCACGCTGCGGCTGGCATTCGCCGAGCGCGCCTGGCCAGTGGCGATCGGCAATGCGCGTCACTTTAAGGATCTCGCGGAGCAGCAGCCGGCATCGGCTCGCAGCGCCCTGCGCGCAGCCTTGCAGTTGAACCCGCGCGACAGCGCGGCTTGGATGGCGTTGGGGCTGGTCGCGGAACGGGACGGCGACATGCAGCAAGCGGCGGACTACTTATTAGAGGCCGAAAAAGTGGACCGGCAGTACCTACCCGCGTGGACCTCCGCGAATTTCTTCTTCCGCCGCGCCAATGATCTTCAGTTCTGGCGGGCGGCCCAGCGCGCCGCAGCCATGTCTTACGACGATCCGGCGCCGTTGCTCGAACTGGCGGATCACCGTGCGCCCAATGCCGTTGCAGCGCTCGACCGCCTGGGAGATACCGCTCGTCTGGAGCGCGGATATCTCTACTTCCTGATAGGCAGCAGCCGCTGGCAGGAAGCGGAGGAGGTGGCCGCGCGCCTGGAATCGCGGGGTGACCCAAGAGATCACGAACTTCTGCTTAATTTCACCGGCCGGTTGATCGAAGCCGACGCAGGCGCGGCGGCGCTCGCGGTGTGGAACGGGTTGCAGCAATCCCCTGCCCCCGATCGCGCCAGTCGCGGCACGCTAGTGAATCCACACTTCGAGAGGCAGCCATCCGGGCAGGGCTTTGACTGGCGCGTGACAAAACCTCCGCGGGGATCGGCTCATTGGGAACCGTCCAAGCTCGAATTTTCGCTGGCGGAGTCGGCTCCGGACGCCTGCACCTTGCTCGAACAGTGGGTAGTACTCGATCCCGGAGGCTATCGTCTGCGATTTGACTACCGAACAGAAGGTCTCGCAAAAGAGACCGGGCTGCGGTGGACCCTGCTTCGCGGCGGCGGTGTGGAAGCATCGAGCCCGGTCTTGGCGAATATTACCGAATGGAATTTTCAAGTGATTAAAGCTGGCCTCTATGAGTTGGCTTGGATCTATAACCGAGTGCCCGGCACCACCCACCAGGAAGGCCGCGCGGAGTTGGCTTTTGCCGCCCTGGAGAGGCGATGACGGCGACCGATAATCGCGTGCGGCATTGCCCCAAGTGCGGCTCGGTGCGAGTGCATCGCTCGCGGCGCCGCGGGCCGCTCGAAGGTGTGATCGCGGGGCTGGGAGCCGAGATTTGCCGGTGTCACGATTGCTGCCTGCGCCGAGCCTGGTTCGGAGTTTCTCCAATTCCAATCGGCAACCGCGACCCGGAGGGATCTCCCTGGGCCGGCCTGGTGACGATTGGATCGGGTGGAGTCGTCCTGATTCTGGTTCTGTGGGCGATTATCGGGTTCCTCGAACGACTCCCGTGAGCCCGAATGCTCAATCCTTAGCGTTTCTGTCCGATGCGTCTTTGAGAGGCGCCGGCAGACGTGTTCGAATTTTCAGCAAGCGGGCAAACTTCCGGGATGCGGCGGAAGTCCGTGCTACCGGTCGCAACGAGTGTGGTAATTCACGCAGCGGCGGTGATGCTCTTGCTCGCTCTCACTTTCTCGAATCGAATCGTCGAACGTCGGCCGCCGGAGCGCGCGATGATTCTGCTTTCGCCGCCGCCTGTCATTCCCGTTACCCGGCACGCGGCCCAACGGCCGGACCGTATTTTGCCTCGCCTGTTCCGCGCTCCGGTCATCCGCTCCGCAGCCGCGCCACGCCGCGAACCGGCGCTGGTCCCGGCGCCGCAAATTCCCGCCCCCGAAGTTTCCCGGCCGCTACTGCCGACGGTGGCGATAGCAAGTCTCGCAGTCGCGCCGGCGCCGCCGCTTCGCACCGATAATCTTGTGTCGTTAACAGCCCGCGTGCCGTCGGAAAACAACCGCACGCCGGCCGCCCTTCATTCGAGCGGGTTTGAGCAGATCGCGGTTGAAACTTCGCCGCGCCGGCGGGCGCCGACGCTCTCCGGCGAAGGATTTGCGGACGCGACGATGGTTCCCGCCGGCCAGCCGCATCGCGTCAGCACTGCACCCGCGCTGCCGGTCACGCGGTCCGTCGAAATACTCTCGAAACCCCGCCCCGCGTATACCGAGGAAGCGCGCCGCCAGCGACTCGAAGGCGAAGTGCTGCTGGACGTCCTCTTCGCCGCGTCCGGCGAGGTGCGCGTGCTCAGGATCGTCCGCGGTCTGGACCATGGGCTGGATGAAAACGCCATTGCCGCGGCCGAGGCCATCCGCTTCCGCCCCGCCGAACGAGCAGGTACCGCGGCGGATTCAACCGCCATCGTGCATATCGTATTTCAGCTCGCCTATTAGACACTCTCATGAATCGTCGCTGTGCTCTTTTCATCGTGCTCGCGGTTTTACCCCTGACAGCGGCCGAACCCACGGATGCCTTAGCCGAAAAGTTGCTCGACCGCATTGTCGAGCGCGAGAACGTCTTTCTAAAGGCAATCGCGGCGCGAACACCCCTGGTCGAAACCTACATTCAAGAGACACCCGAGGGCAGCGACGCTTCCGCGCGGCCCAGCGAGGATCACTACTTTCTGGGGCGCGTCCGCTGGAATGGCGCGGTCGATTATCAGCCGCTGCTGGCGCGCACCGACGCACCTCCGGCGAAATCCGCTTCCTGGCGCCCCTTCCATTTGGGAGCTGCCAAAAACCGCGCGCTCACGTTTCTGCCGCGCGGCTTCGCGCAGATGGCGGTCCTCGACCTCCACGATTTTAATCGCCGGACTTACCGCTTCGAATACGTCCGGCGCGAGTTTCTGGGCGAGGTCCGCTGCCTGGTGTTCGATGTGGCGCCGATCAATCGCCCGGCGCCGGGAAAATTCGTCGGCCGTATCTGGGTGGAAGATCGCGATGACGCGATCGTGCGTTTCAACGGAACCTACGTGCAGCCCGCTCCCGCCCGGGAAGCTATCGCCGAGCGCTACTTTCATTTCGATAGCTGGCGAGTGAACGCCTCCGAGTCGCTGTGGGTTCCGGCGCAGATTTATATTGAAGAACAAGCTTCGGCGGGGCGGCGTGCCGACGGTGCCATGCCGCATTTCAAGGCGCAAACACGCTTCTGGGACT
>Ga0207657_10001868_pt1 | contig 22783 bp, 19 predicted proteins | sample KBSC33metaG_FD_184316 | JGI IMG/M metagenome (GOLD analysis project Ga0207657, IMG submission 184316) | Corn rhizosphere microbial communities from Kellogg Biological Station, Michigan, USA - KBS C3-3 metaG (SPAdes) (version 2) | ecosystem: Host-associated > Plants > Roots > Rhizosphere > Soil ... | reverse complement strand
GTGTTCTTATCCTGAAGTTTCGCCATCTCATTTTTTGATTCTGTCACTTGCTTTTCAAGTTCAAGTATGCGTGAATGACTTGAAAGCATTTCATTCTCTACACTCAATACACGCTTTTTATGTTTTGCAACAACACCGGATTTAACCAATAGCCCGATAACAAATCCGGTACCTGCTGCTGCGGCAACAGTAAGAATTGAGTAGGCTGGTGATAATGAAATAACATCTGCAAGCTGAGTCATAGCTATTATTTACTTTTTAATTGAACATGGATCGACATTAGAAGGCGTATATTAAAGGGTTTAAATGGTTCCAGGTTTTTCAAAAATAGTAACTGCTGTTTGTCTCAATGCAAAACAGCTAAATTATAATATCATTTTAAGTATTCCGTCTTTGATTGCAGTAATATGAACGCGATCCTGTGTCATCGTATCCCTGTTTCTTAAAGTAACTGTTCCGTCTTCTTTTGTTTGATGGTCAATTGTTGCGCAAAAAGGTGTTCCTATTGCATCCTGGCGACGATAACGTCTGCCTATCGTATCTTTTTCTTCATAGAAACAACGGAAGTATGGTTTGCATTCATCAACAAGCTGTCTTGCTATTTCGGGCAAACCATCTTTTTTGACAAGAGGCAAAACTGCAAGTTTTATAGGTGCAATCTTCGGAGGAATGCGCATAATAGCTCTTGTATCTGTTGAGCCATCTTTGTTGGTTACTGTTTCTTCATCATAAGCCTCACTGAGTATCAGCAAAAACATTCTGTCCAAACCAATTGATGTTTCAATTACATAGGGAATGTAGTGTTGATTGATTTCATTATCGAAATAAGTCATCTTCTTCCCGCTGAATTCCTGATGGCGTTTTAAATCATAATCAGTTCTCGAATGAATACCTTCCACTTCTTTGAAACCGATTGGAAATTCATATTCAATATCAACTGCATTGTCCGCATAGTGTGCAGGTTTGCTGTGAACATGCCACTGATATTTTTCTTTTGGGGTACCTAAGCTCAAATGCCAGTTCAATCGTGTTTCCTTCCAATATTCAAACCATTCTTTTTGTGTACCGGGGCGAACAAAGAATTGCATTTCCATTTGTTCAAATTCTCGCATGCGAAAAATAAATTGCCGTGCAACAATCTCGTTGCGAAATGCTTTACCAACCTGCGCAATACCAAAAGGAATTTTCATGCGTGCCGTTTTTTGCACGTTCAAAAAATTTATAAAAATTCCCTGTGCGGTTTCAGGACGCAGATAAATTTCGTTGGCTTCTTCAGTAATGGAACCAAGTTGCGTGGAGAACATTAAATTGAATTGGCGAATGTCAGTCCAGTTTGCAGTGCCGCTTATCGGGTCAACAATGTTGTTATCTTCTATCAATTGTTTCAGTCCTGCATAATCATCTTTCACCAGCAATTCATCCATTGTTTTCAGCAATGCATATTCTTCTTCTTTCTTGCCTTCCAGCGCGAGTTTTTCTGCATGTGATTCAATCAAATGATCAACACGGTAACGTTTCTTGCTGTCTTTATTATCGATCATCGGGTCGCTGAAATTATCGACGTGTCCGCTCGCTTTCCATGTTGCAGGATGCATAAAAATTGCGGCATCAATCCCGACAATATTTTCTTGCAATTGCGTCATGCTTTTCCACCAATAGTCGCGGATATTTTTTTTCAGCTCGCTGCCATACGGACCGTAATCATATACCGCGCTAAGCCCGTCGTAAATTTCACTGCTGGGAAATACAAAACCATATTCTTTCGCATGGGCAATAATTGCCTGGAACCTGTTCTCCTGTTGAATGCTCATAGGGCGGCAAAGATAAGTCGTTAGTTATAAGTGGCAACTTGAGTTATAATTTTTTTGTACTTAGCTGCGGTACTGCTATTGAGCTTTAGTTGAGTCACTCACTTAAGCGTTCGGAACTTTGTTGAGCCGAGAAGAAATTCATCCTTCATTCACAGCATTACCTGTAGTTATCGTTAATAATATTTAAAATTAAAAAGCCGCTCATTACAGAACGGCTCTATGTTGTCTGTTGAATTATCCTTTCGAAACCTTCCGCTACTAAAGCTTTTATTGGAGGCTAATTATTGAATTGTACCTGCTGCTACCTGCTTAAAGAATTTTACGATCAAAGGTGGAATGTTAGATGGATAATCATGACCACCGTCATATTTTAAAAAGAGAACCGGGTCACTTATGGAAGATGGGTAGTGCGTTCCTAAAACTCCGTTTTCACCTGTTGCCCATGTAGTTCCATTGTCAGAACACAGATCTAAATTGCGTACCGTTTGAACAGTTTTTTGCTGGTAAGTAAAATCGACTACCGGATCAGATGTACCTCCTACGTGCATCACCGGAATTGTAATTTTTCCGCTTGCCTTACTCAATAAAGAAGCGGCAGGGCAAAGGGCTGCAAATTTACTTCCGCGGGCTGCCCAAAGCACATTATAAACAAACATACCACCGTTCGACCAGCCATGAGCAAAGATTTTTTGAGTATCTGCGTTATAATTATTGTCGAAAGTGGCTAACATGGCATCAAAAAATTTCAGGTCCTGATCTTTAATACCGGTTTTTGAATTTACTTCTCCAACCGAAGTTTGCCAGCCAGGTTTGCTATCTTTTGTAGGCAGACCTTGCGGATAAACCACCAATGCTTCGGGCCATTGGGTTTCAAATGCTTTTGAAGCAAAACCAATATCGAATCCGCCATGTCCATGAAAGGCAAAGATCACAGGAGCTGATCCTGAATCCTGGGGAAGATGCACCAGCGCTTCACGGCTAACGCCCCCGACTGTCCATGTCATTTTCTTAAGTACTGTAACAAAGGTGGTATCACTTGCGGAAACGCCATTTTTATCTGTTACCGTGAGAACGAAAGTATAAACACCCTGTGCAAGCCCCGTTACATTAGTCGTATCGTTTGTTGGTTTTGCTAATGTAACTGACTTGCCACTTACCTGTGTCCATTTGAAAGTAACGGGACCCTCACTGCTCGAACCGTATCCGCAAAGGGTTGAATTAGAAGCCGGGTATATCACTTTTCTAATTGTCCCTGCATCAACCGTTGGTGCTGTGGTTCCTGTTGCAAAACCGGTTGATGCGGTATCAGCAGGTTGGGTTGTAACTTCTTTCTGGCAACTGCCAAATATTAAAGCAGTTATACCTGCGGCAAGAAAATGCGATGCTTTTAAAGAAGTGCGGGTGGTAACAAACTTGAATGCTTTTTTAGCTTCCCGGGAAAAACCAAAACGGGAAAAGTTTTTCGTCAGGATAATTGTTTGGATGCCTGAATTGGATTTCATTGAATTGGATTTGTATGTGATTAATAAAAGGCTTACACAATTATCAATCTCTGTACCCTTCCTTGGATCAGACACTTAAAATAGGCTTAGCAAAAATTGAAAAAGAATTAAAACAGAAGATAAATGATGGCAATGGTAAGGCGCTAATCAATCCAACCTCTTCCAACGCGGTTTAATAAAGTTATTTTTTCGCTTTGACAGCAATAAAAATATTACTGATATTATCAAACAAAATATAACAGCTTGTAAAGAATTTCCCGGACCAAATTGTCCTCCGGTAATTAATGATGAGCCACTGATCTTGCTGTTCAATAAAGTTCTCTCAACAGTGATACCGGGATTAATACCACCAAAGATTGCAGGCTGAGCAAAATCCCAGGCAAAGTGGAAAAATATGGGAAACCAAAGACTTCGTGTAAAAACATAAGCAGCGGAAACCAAAATACCTGCCTGTATGGTTGTAGCAGTTACTGAAAGAATTGTAGCTCCATTTGCACCTGTGTGTAATAAAATAAAAAGTATAGCGGTGAAAATCAGAGCGACTACAGTTCCGGTTTGCTCTTCGATCAATCGGAATATTATCCCGCGTATAATTATTTCTGCAACAAAGCCGGCGATCAACGCCGCTGAAAAGCCTGGAAGAAGAAATGAAAGAGGATTAACTTTTATAACGGAATAACCACGGGCAATATAAAGAACCAAGACCGCTAATGATTGTAAAACCAATCCTGTTGCAAAACCCATGAACGCATATTTTCCAAACGTTGACCAACTTAATTCTATAATTTTTCTTTTTTCAAAAAGTTTAAAAAATAAAATGTAACAAGCTAATGCAAGCGATGATTCAAGAATTGCAATAATTAAATCTCTGGCATCATTATTTAATTGAGTTTGATTGGTCAAATATTTTCTTAACTGTTCACATAAAAGAACCGCAACTACAATCACAGCAACACCAGTGATTGCTTTTATCAAAGGAAAAAGAATTGCTTTTTTTATCGTTACCTGATTATTCATTGAATACGCAGTTGCAAATAATATGACTAAAGATTTTTATGATGAATTATTTCTCCTGCTGAATAAAGTATCCAGCCGTACAAGAGAGTGACACAACGAAAGCCGATAGTAGTAATGCAGCTAAGTACATAAAAAACTTATCACTTGAAACCTGAAACTTGCAACCAACAACTCAATCACTGTCCTACCAAAAACACCGCGTTACTAAAAAGCAATTTGCCATTCTCCCAGAACATGCGGAACAGAACATCATCTGCTAGAAGAATCACATTTCCTTTACCATATTGCTGCACGCCAAAAAGCAAACCATCTTTTAATTGCGGCTTTAACCTGCTGCCCACAAAACCGCTGATGTAATTCGATTGTTTTATTACACCAACATTCCAACCACCTTTTAGAAATTCGTAAATCTTGCCATCTTGTTTTAAAGTGTAATAAAAATTCGGGTAACCATAAGCAAGCGGATGTGTACTGTCTAATTCAATCTTATAAATAGCGCCGGGAATAGAGTTGGGCAATGCGTCGCGCTGCCGTTCTCCATATTTTTTCAAAACCGAATAATCAGGTTTAGCTTTTGAAGTGTCTTCTTCTTTCTCTTTTGGCTTGAAACCAAAATCCATTGAAGCAATTTGAGCTGCACCGTTTTCGAGCGCAATAATTCTGCCTCCATTCTTTACAAAATTTTGCAGCGTTTCTTTTACAGGTTTATCATCAAGCTCATCATAAGTACCGTTGGGAATGATGAGTACATCAAAATCGTTCAGCTTTATATCACCGGTTTCTTCTGCATTTAATTGTGTGACCGGATAATGTAATGTTTCATCAAAGAAGTTCCAGATTTCGCCTGCAGCTTCAGGCACTGCATCATCTCCCGTAAGCATTGCAACTTTAGGCGCTTTAATAAAGTGAATGTATTCCGATCCAAAATCTGCACCTTTTTCCACTAAACCGCTCTCAACTTCATCAACTTGTATATTGAATTGCTTACACGCATCATTTGTTATTTGTTTCCAGTTTTCAACATTGTTGCCTTTTAAAACAATAAGCGTTCCCCTGTTGTAATTTTTTTCTTTGTATATGAATGGCTTTTCCGAATAGCGCACTTTCACGTTGTGTTGCAAAAGATAACTGAGCAACTTTGCTGCATTTAATGAAGTGTAAGGAATAAGTAACCCATAATTTGATTCAACGTTTTTTATTAAACTTGTTTTTTTGAAAGGATCGACATCCAGTTTTTCTTTTACTGCATACGCTTTTACACCGTATGAATAAGGAAGCGCCCATGCAGTAATATCGTATGTTGCAGAATCACTCAAAAAACTTTTGGGTTCAAACAATACCTTTACAAGACGCCCTTTTGGCTGATATGCAGATACCGTCAACTGGTATGCTTCGCCCTGATAATTTTCTTCCTTACCTGTAAAATAATTATAGCCTTTAAAATTTGTTGCAGAGGTTGTTCCAAACTCAATATTATTTTTTTGCAACAGATCAGCAACAGCCTGCAGTTTATTTGCGTCGCTTGAGGTAAGTACATACGTTTTATATTCCATACCAACTGCATTTCTTGCATCATCAAAATATTTTTTGAATTCACTTACAACTTTTGCCGCATTGTTCGATGTGATCTCTATCGTAGATAAACTTGTTGTATAATGATGCGTGACTCTTTGAACCAGCGTTAATGTATCACCTTCTTTTGTTTTTACTGCAAGACCCGCACCAATGCCACCTTGTTCATACGTCATTCCTATTGCGCCGTTATAAGTGGGATAAGTGTCGCCGTAGGAAGGATATAAAAGATCATAAATTTCTTTTGTAAAATAAAGCCAGCCATTTGTGTCAAAATATTTTGCATTGTTCTTTCCAATCTCTATTTGAAAGTCCCGCTGCCATTGTGTTATAACCTGATGATATGGTTCTGCAGCGGGAGCAAAATAATACAGATCATTGTAGCCCTGTTCATGATAATCAACATGAATTTGCGGCAACCACTCATTGTATTTTTTCATGCGCTCCTGGGATTCTTTTTGTGTTTGCCAGGCCCAGTCGCGATTAAGATCAAAGTTGTAGTGATTGGTTCTTCCTTGAGGCCAAGTCTCATCATGTTCCCTTGCATCAGGATACGCATTTGGCATTGCACCTGATGAAGTGTTGTACCAGTTCACATACCTGTCACGCCCATCAGGGTTAATACAGGGATCAATGATCACAACAGTATTCTTCAGCCATTCTTTTGTTTGAGTATTGTTGGGATCAACCAAAGCATACAGTACCATCATCGCTGCTTCAGATGATGAAGGTTCATTTCCATGCACATTATAACTTAACCATACAATTGCCGGCGCTCCATCAACAACAGGAGCCATTTTATCTTTTGTCATTCCGGCAAGCCGCAGATTGTTTAAGCGAATTACATCAAGTCGTTGCATATTTTCTGGTGAAGCAACATAAGTGAGAATCAAATCGCGTCCTTCATATGTTTCTCCATATTTCTCCACTTTCACCATTAACGGTTTTGCCTGTGCAATTGCATTGAAGTAATTCACGATCTTATAATGAGGGGTAAATCGTGTTCCGATCTTATAGCCTAAAAATTGTTCAGGAGATTGAAGTGTTTGAGCAGTAAGAATGAATGCATTAACAAGCAGCAGAAATACCAATGAGAATTTTTTCATAGCAATAGTTGACAAGTGAAAATATAGAAAGAATATTATTCAACAAAGTTTATAAGGCGTGTTCATCATTACGGATTTTTTGAAAGCGCTCTTTTAAAATGAAGAACAGGCGAAGAAAGTTTGTGCAATAAAATCCACACCTTTTGTTTTTACTGCTATTACAACTTTGATTCGTAAACTTTAACGAAGAGAATTTTCGAATGGCAATGCTTTTGCAACAATTACTATAGAATCGTCATTTACTAACATTAAATATTCTATTATGGCAAAGTATGGAAAAAAAAGCCAGCAAAAAGTAAAGAAGGTAATGGACGAGATGAAAGAAGGTAAATTAAAAAGTGGCAGAAGCGGAAAAAAAGTTACTAATCGAAAACAGGCAATAGCCATTGGTTTATCAGAAGCAAGAAAAGAGGGAGATAAAGTACCAAAGAAGAAGGGAGCAAAAAAAACCGCTTCCAAAAAAAGTTCAGGTAAGAAAAGCGCATCCAAAAAAAGTTCAAAAAAAGCAGCTCCAAAAAAGAAAGCTGCTTCGAAAAAAAAGGGAGCAAAGAAATCAGCTAAAAAAAGCAGCAGCAAAAAGTAACGAAAATTTTTCTGTTCGAAACTTCGGCATATTCGCTTCAGTTATTGTAAGAACTTTTTTTTCTTCCGCTGAATAAATTTATATAACATAAGCTTTATCATTTTTCAAAATAACTCATATGAAAACAGCACGAAGAGACCAGATGAATAAACAAAACAAACAAGCAATCAGTAAAAAACCGCGTCCTGAAATTCGCGACGATCTCGATAGCCGCACAGGCGAAGAACAACAGTTTAAAGGTGATGACATTACTCACAATGAAAAACCCCAAAAAAATAAACAACAAAAAAGCAAAGAGTAAAATGTGTTTTGTTAGCAGTTGTATAGCATTAAAAAAGCCTCTCTTCATAGAGGCTTTTTTGTGGGTGATATGTAGAAATGCAAATTAAATAATCCCTGCAATGTGCAATATTACATACGCCTTATGCAGCATGCTCTGTAAATAAGAAACCTTTCTGAAATTCTTAACTGATCTTATTCTTGTCAGGTTTAGTATTTCCTTCTTCTGTTCTCTTGTTTGCATTTTCGTGCTCTTTTTCTGATTTACTTACTGCATCTGTTTCTTCTTCCGTTCTTTGAAAATCTCGATCTGTTGGATTATAATTTGCATCAGTATTTTGCGGTGTGTTATCTTTTTTCTTAGTGTCTTTCATAAAAAATATTTAGGTTAACAATAAGAACATTAAACCTTATGCAACTACCTTGCCACACGATACTGTTATTTCAAAAATTTTATGGAGAATTATTTTGTTACCGGCAGCAGTACTAATGGCACCGCCTGTTGTGTCACTCACTTGAAGGTTCCACTTTCAATTGAGCTTTGATAAGTTTCTCTGAAAAGTTCACAACCGAAGTTTTGTTGGCATAAATTTTTTTCTTAAAAATCATCATACCGTTAAACGATGACCATATAAAAATGCTTCAGAAATTTTATAACTGATGCTTTCTGTCAGCAATGATATTTTCCAATGACCAATCTACTTTGTGATTAAACGGAAGTAAACGTTTGTTACAATCATCTTTTAAACATATCGGGCAAGATACTTCGAGACAAGCATCAGTATGCACAAACATTTCAATCGCGTCTCCAAATTCTCTTTTTATCAGCGCGATGAGCGCTTCCACTTCCTTGTGCGCCTCAACCACATTCAAATACCACGGAACAGTGAGATGACAATCGATGTGCAACACGGCTCCATATTTTATCACGCGAAGATTATGAAGATCTATCCAGTTAGGGCGACGATTTGCATTTAAGACATTTACAAGTTTTTGAAGCAATTCCATATCAGCTTCATCCATAATTCCTGCAAGAGATTTACGGATAATTTTATAGCCGTTGAAGATGATAAATAAGCTCATGATAAGCGCTACAACTTTATCAAGCCATAAAAATTTTGTGAACAGCATCACTGCTAATGCAGCTATGATAACAAGTGTAGAAAATGTATCTAATTGTAAATGCTTTCCGCTTGCCTGTAATGCAAGAGAATTATTGCGCTTACCAATTTTTAAACAAATAAAACCTGCAACGTAATTAACAACAGCGGTCGCGGCAACAAGAAGCAAGCCGTCATCCAATTGTTGCAGTTGACTGTGCTGGATAAAATTCAGGATGGTTTCATAAAGGATCAATAAACCTGCGGAAATTATTAGTCCGCCTTCCGCAGCGGCAGAAATAAATTCTGCTTTTCCATGACCGTAAGGATGTTCAATATCTTTTGGTTTTGCTGCAACATATAAACTATACAAACCTATAAAACCTGCAAGCACATTCACAATACTTTCAAGTGCATCAGAAAGAATAGAAAGTGAATGTGTAAGATAATAAGCAACAATCTTTGCAATGAATAACACAACAGATAATAATGTTATCCATTTTTGAACACGAAAATTTTCTTTTGCCGTTTGCAAGAAACTTTTTTATTTAAGCAAGTAAAAAATTAGGTCTTTAGCCGCGATGCATTCAACAGTACAAGAGTGCGACGCAACAAAGTTGATTGATGCATCAAAGTTGGGCATATAAAAAATCTTTTTTCATCATTTACTAAAATATTTTCTGACGGCTTTGTTGTTTTTCACATAGCCTGTTATCAACAATTGCATAAAAAAAACAAAAGCCACACTCACTTTGTGAATGTGGCTTTCAAATAAAATGTACATCAATTATTGAATAAGTTTTGCAACATCCTGGAAAGGAATTTTGTTGGCCATCCCCAATATTTCTGATTCTGCACTGTTATCTACATTCAAAGTGAGCAAAGAACTTGAAAACGGAACATCAAGTTTGTAATTGAATTTGCCATTCCCTGCATCAGTTCTTTCGAGGCGTGCTTTATAGCCTTGCACCTTTACTGTTTTATTATTTTCATCACGCATCATACCGCCGATTAACGGCGTGTTTAAAAATGCATTCAAGGTTCCAAGCAAAGGAGAATTACTGATGATCTCTATTTCCGCTTTCTTTTCAGGACTGCCATAATCGCGATGAATGGTTGCACCTATAAATCCAACATTTGCGGTAACATTATCGCTGTTTGTATTTGCATTTAATGAATCCAGTTGTGTTGGTAACAGTTTCAATACTTCTTTACCTATAATAATATCAAGATCACCTAACGCTTGCTGCAAAGCAAAATGGGCATCTTCCAATTTCCCTGATGTATAAGATGTTTTTGCAGTTGCAACTTCACCTTTAAAATCTGTTTGTGCAAAAACTATTGTCGTAAAAAATATAAATGCAAAAAATAAAGTTGTGTGTTTCATTTGAATAAATTTTTTTGATGTAAGATTATTGTTCACCAAGTTTTTTCTTAATTCCGTCAATATCGAATTGCGCTGCTGCGTTCATCACTTCATTTTCATCAGCAAAGTTTACACATTCCCATACGATCATTGATGATTGTCCAATCGGCACGATCAATGTATAACCTTTGCTTTCTTCATACGATATAAGCGCTTTATAATCTTTCACCTTTGTTTGTTTAACATTTTGCTGGTTGGCATCAGCCTGAACATAAGCATTGTTGAAATACATATTTACAAGCCCGGCATACAAACCATTATTGCCAATTGTTGTGGTTAACTGTTTTTCTTTTCCATCATAGTAAACACGTTGAATGGTCATATTCGCCCAACCCCATTGAGTGCTGACAACTTTATCTTGGGTAGTATCTTTTGGAAGACCATTTACTTCTGATGGTAAAGATTTTAAAAGTTCACGACCAAGTTGTATCTCCACTCCTATCAAGGCTTGCTGAATTGAATATCGCGCGTCGCTATACTTATTGGCATCGTAAGCTTTTTCGGCATCGGTCATTTGCTGATTAACATCGGGCGGCGGTGTATTTTTTAAACCGGCGCCACCTTTGTTGGTTGGTTTACCATTGTTAGATGTTGTGTTGTCGGTTTGGGAAGTTTGTGTGTTGTCATTGTTTCCGGTGGTTTTGTTAGCAACCTGGTTTACTTTGTCTTTAATTTTTTTTAGCAGTTGTGCTTCACAGGGCTTATACACAAGCATACCGCACAAAACGAGCATAGGCAGAACAATTTTTTTCATGTGTGTAGATTTAATAAATAATGATTATGGTTTAAAGTTTGGTATCAAATATTTGCAGATTCAGAACAATCGAGCGTTTTACATAGCCTTTGTGAAACTAATTTTTTTTAAATAGAAACAAAAATTTTCAAGGGAATATTTTTAGTTATTATACAGCCGTAGCAATTTCAAAATTTACCGATTAAAATGATAGAGGTTCAGAATGCTCAAGTGAGTGACCCCTTCGACAAGCTCAGGGTAAACTGCACAGCCGATGCCACTTGCACAAAGCTCATTACAAAAAAATTATTATTTCTCTTCTTCATTAAAAGCAACATCATCGCCGCTCATTAGCTCTCTTTCTATTTCTTCCATTTGCACAATGTCCCCGGCTTCGCTTTCTGTAGGTGTTATATTTATGAGATCAAGCAACTCATCTTTTTCAAATTCCGTTTCTACTGATGGCTGTAATTCACAAATAACAAAAGAAGCATTGTTTTCGTAAAAGGTTTGTTCTAATTTTACAAGGTGGGTTGCGGCAGATTCGTTAATTGAAAAAACATTCTTCAGATTTACTACCATATTTTTTAAGTCTTTCTTTAACTGCTCTGTTGCAATTTGAACAAGTTCTTCTGTTAATTTGTCAGACAAATCCTCGCTTAGTGGAGTAATTACGGTAAATTTCTCTTTGGTATCAATTTTGAAATTCATATGCTTTATTGATTACCTTTATGGAGATTTAACAACTGTGTTTAAATACCCGATAAGATTGATCAAAATTATTCGTTATACTTGTATAAACAACAATTAAATTAAATGGACAATAACTTTTCAGCGCAGGTAAAAGAGATCATTTCGTTTAGCAGGGAAGAGGCACTGCGTCTGGGGAATGATTTCATAGGTACAGAGCATTTGCTTTTGGGATTGATACGGGAAGGTGAGAATACAGCCATAAAAATCCTTAAACAGTTAAATGTTGATCTGTATGAATTGCGAAAAGAAGTTGAACTGGCAGTGAAGGATAAAACCGGAAAAAATATTGCCAACATCAACAGTCTTCCGCTTACTAAACAGGCAGAGAAAGTAATTCGTGTTACTGTTCTCGAAGCCAAAGCCCTCAAAAGTCCGCTCGTGGAAACAGAACATTTGATGCTCTCCATTTTGAAAAACAAAGAGAATATTGCAACTCAAATCTTAAATCAATTCGACGTGGACTACGACATTTTCAGAAACGAATTAGGAATGGTGCGCAGCAATGAACCGCGCAGTGAATATACAGAAGACAATGATGATGACTTTGAAGATGAAAGAAAAAGTTACTCGCAGCAATCCCGCGGAAAGCAAGCAGGCACTGCAAAAAGCAAAACACCGGTATTAGATAATTTTGGAAGAGACATAACAAGACTTGCTGAAACAGGAGCACTGGATCCGATAGTGGGTCGTGAATCGGAAATTGAAAGAGTTTCACAAATACTTTCACGCAGAAAGAAAAACAATCCGATTCTTATTGGCGAACCCGGTGTTGGTAAAACAGCAATCGTTGAAGGATTGGCGTTGAGAATTGTTCAACGTAAAGTGAGCCGTGTATTGTTTGATAAAAGAGTGATCAGCCTTGATCTTGCCGCATTAGTTGCAGGAACAAAATACCGTGGCCAGTTTGAAGAAAGAATGAAAGCGATCATGAACGAGCTTGAAAAGAATCGTGATGTAATCCTGTTCATCGATGAAATTCATACGATCGTTGGTGCAGGCGGTGCAAGTGGTTCACTCGATGCAAGCAACATTTTCAAACCCGCTTTGTCTCGCGGTGAATTACAATGTATCGGTGCTTCAACGTTAGATGAATACAGAATGTATATTGAAAAAGATGGCGCGCTTGACAGAAGGTTCCAGAAAGTAATGGTTGATCCTCCAACAGTGGATGAGACCATTCAAATTCTCAACAACATCAAATCAAGATATGAAGACTATCATAACGTAGTCTATAGCGACGATGCAATTGATGCATGTGTAAAGCTGAGTGATCGCTATATGACAGATCGTTTGTTACCGGATAAAGCAATTGATGTGTTGGATGAAGTTGGTGCAAGAGTGCATTTAAAAAATATCAATGTTCCTCAAAACATTCTTGATCTTGAAAAACAGATCGAAGACATTAAACAGGAAAAAAATAAAGTAGTAAAGAGCCAGCGTTTTGAAGAAGCTGCTTCATTGCGTGACACAGAAAAACGATTGGGTGAAGAATTGGAAAAAGCAAAACATCAATGGGAAGAAGAAAGCAAACACAAACGCTATCCAATAGATGAGGAAGCTATTGCTGAAGTAGTGAGCATGATGACGGGCATTCCTGTAAAACGCATGGTGCAAGCTGAAACTGATAAACTTCGCAAGATGGCTGATGATATGAAGGGCATGGTAGTGGGGCAGGATGAAGCAATACAGAAAGTAGTAAGAGCTATACAACGTAATCGTGTTGGCTTGAAAGATCCGAAAAAACCTATCGGTACTTTCATTTTCCTTGGGCCTACGGGTGTAGGCAAAACTGAATTGGCAAGAGCATTGGCAAGATACATGTTCGATAGTGAAGACGCACTCATAAGAATTGATATGAGTGAATACATGGAAAAATTTACGGTAAGCCGTTTGATAGGTGCACCTCCGGGATATGTTGGTTATGAAGAAGGCGGTCAACTAACAGAAAAAGTTCGCCGCAAACCTTACAGTGTAATATTGCTCGACGAAATTGAAAAAGCGCACCCTGATATTTACAACATTTTGTTACAGGTGTTGGATGACGGACAACTGACCGATGGTTTAGGCAGAAAAGTGAATTTTAAAAATACGACAATCATCATGACATCAAACATTGGTGTTCGCCAGTTAAAAGATTTTGGTGAAGGTGTAGGATTCCAAACCTCCGCGCGTATGCAAAGCCAGGATGACACAAACAAAGCCGTTATTGAAAAAGCTTTGAAACGTACATTCTCGCCTGAATTTCTCAATCGTGTTGATGACATAGTGATCTTTAATTCTCTTACAAAAGAACATATTTACGAGATCATCGACATACTTATGCGTGGTGTGCTCAAACGTTTAAACAATCTTGGTTTCACGCTTGAACTTTCACCCGAAGCAAAAGATTTCATCGCTGAAAAAGGATACGATGTGCAATTTGGTGCAAGACCATTGCATCGTGCCATTCAGAAATATCTTGAAGATCCTCTTGCAGAACAAATTCTTAATATGAATGTTAAGCAAGGTGATGTCTTGGTTGCTCATCTTAACAATGAAACCGGATTACTAAAGTTTGACTTCAAAAAGAAAGCGGAAGAAGCAAGTGTTTAATTCCGTATAAAATTTAAATGAAGGTCGCTAATAAAAGCGACCTTTTTTATTTGCAGTTATCTGATTGTCACTATATCAACTTTAGTTGTGTCGCCCACTCAGCGGTTGAAAATATATCTGGCAAATTATTCAACTTCATAAAACACCAGCTCAGTAATAACATAACCAAATTCAAATGAGAAGTTTTGTTTACAAGCAAAAAACAAAGTATCATTGCTGCACTTGAAACTTAAAAGACTTAATCCGTTTCTAAAAATATGCACATGTCGGATGTATCTTCTTCTGCTGCCGTAAACGAAGTATCATCAAACTTCCGTGAAAACAAAAGATCTGAAGCAAAGGGAATGGGTTGGTTATTACCTTTATTACTATTAGTATTTGCCGCAGCTCTGATCTTATATTTTGTAAAAGGTTCACACACTGCTACTATGCCCGTCGCACAACAATTTATTGCTGCTATTGATACTTCGGCAAATAAAAGTGCAAATCAAAAAGTTGATTCTGCTAATCCTTATTCAACGGAAATAGCGTTACCTGATAATTCTTTTATAACCGGTGCAAAAAATGGAATAGAATATCATTTAGTGGAATACATGAATGCAAAAGATACCATCAACAAAAACCGGTGGTTTAATTTTGATAAACTTTCTTTTGAGAATGATGATGCCATGCTTAGATCCTCAAGCATACATCAAATTGAAAATATAGTTTCAATATTGAAAGCTTATTCAAAGATGAAGATCAAGATCGGCGCATTTACAAATAAAACCAATGATGAAACTGCTGATCTAAAATTAACAGAGCAACAAGCAAACTCTGTTGCTGTCGCACTAAAAAAAGCGGGTGCAAATTCAACTCAGATTGTTAGCGCTGAAGGTTATGGTTCAAAATATGCAAGGGCGGACGTTAATTCCTCTCTTAATGAAAAGATGAAAGACAGAAAAATATCAATTAATGTAACAGAAAAATAAATTCATTTACTGAGAGATTTTGAGGATGCAAAAACGCATCCTTTTTTATTTGCAGCCTCTTACAATTTTTTCATCCATTTATTCTCTTTATTTGTATCATGATTAATTCTGTTGATGATTTTAACAACGTTTTCTTTATCGGCATTGCAGGAACAGGCATGAGTGCGTTAGCACAATATCTCAATGGCATTGGTAAAAAAGTAAGCGGCAGCGATCGTTATTTCAAACCGGATGAATACAATGAAACAAAAGAAAAATTAGAAGCAGAAGGTATTGAATGTTTTTTACAGGATGGAACAGGCATTACAAATGAGACCGATCTTGTTGTTGCATCAACGGCGATTGAAGATAGTGTTTACGAAGTACAGAAATCAAAACAACTAAATATTCCCATCATCAGGCGTTCTGAACTACTTGCTTTGATTGCAAAAAGTAAAAAAACGATTGCAGTTAGTGGAACAAGCGGAAAAAGCACAACAACAGCCATGTTGTTCGATATTTTAGAATATGCAAGCTTACATCCAAGTATAATTAGTGGTGCAGGATTGGTAAGTATAATTAAAGAAGGAAAAATTGGCAATGCAAAAACAGGAAAAGGAGAATGGCTGGTGATTGAAGCTGATGAAAGCGATGGCTCGATTGTGCAGTATGAACCTGAAGTTGGTTTGTTACTGAATGTTGATAAAGATCATAAAGAGATTAATGTTTTGATGGAAATATTTGCAACTTTTAAAAGGAACACAAAAGATTTGTTTATCGTAAATCAATCAAATGAGTTGGCAAAAAAACTTTCGCAAAACATACAGCATGATTTTTCTGTTGATGAAAATTCTGATGCCGGATATGTTGCAAAAAATTTTCAACAACATGGATTAAATATTTTGTTTGAAGTGAATGGTGTTGAATTTAGTCTTGACCAGGTTGGAAAACACAATATGGAAAATGCAGTTGCAGCAAGTGCTGTGTCCAATCAAATTGGTGTGGACTTAAAAAAATGTGCTGAAGCATTAAAAACCTATCAGGGTATTTACAGGCGAAACCAGGTTTATGGAAAAAAAGATGGTGTTTTATTGATCGATGATTATGCACACAATCCTGTGAAATGTGCCGCTGCAATAAAAGCTTGTCAGTATATCGCACCAAAAGTTGTCGCATGGTTTCAGCCGCATGGATATGCGCCCACAAAATTTCTACGCAAAGAATTTGCAGATGAAATTGCTTCAGCATTAAGATCTGAAGACGAAATATGGATGAGTGAAATTTTTTATGCAGGAGGAACCACTACAAAAGATATTTCTGCAAATGATCTTATCAATGATTTAAAAGCAATGGGTGCAAATGCATTTTTTGTTGAAGACAGAAATAAATTTTTATCAGAAGCGCGTTCACATTTTACAAATGATTGTGTATTGTTATTGATGGGTGCCAGAGATCCTTCACTGGAACAATTTGCAGAAAAGGTTTGGAGAGAACTTTGAATTGTCGGGTATTCATTTTTAATTACGACGATACTGTTTGCACACTGCCACGGTTCCAGAGATTTACAAGAAAAAAATGAGTATATTAGTAACTACTTGCAGGCCTTATGAAATCTCATTTCTTCTTTGTGTCGGCATTTTTCTTCCTGTTGTTGAAACCTTATTCGCAGCAGGCGCAACAAGTTACTTTTAGCCAGGTGTTTCCACCCACGCCAATAAATCCTTATTTCAGATTTATCAATGGAGTTACACAAGACACGCTGGGTTATATGTGGTTTGCTTCCTATAGTATTGGCTTGATCCGGTATGATGGTTATCAGGTAACACTATTCAGGAATGATCCCGGGAATTCAAACTCATTAGCTTCTAACGGTATTGTGTGTGTTTTTGCAGATGGCAACGGATTTATTTGGGCAGGCACCCAATCAGGTCTCGATCGCTTTGATCCCCGGACAGGCATCTTTACACATTTTCGCCATAGGAAAGAAGACCTTTCGAGCCTGAGTGATGATGTCGTCCTTGCAATTCTGGAAGACCATAACGGCATACTCTGGGTTGGTACGGAGAATGGTCTAAACCGGATGGATATGAAGACGGGAACTTTTACCCGCTACCAGCAAAACCCAAACGATGCAACAACCCTTAGTTGCAACCGCGTGCAGGTATTGTATGAAGACCATCAGGGCACGCTGTGGGTAGGTACTGCGGATTCTCAAAGATCTTTTGATTCTGATGAAAAAGGAGGGCTCAACAAGTTGGATCCTAAAACCGGAAAATTCACCCGCTACCTGCACAATCCAAACGATTCCCTTACCCTTATTAATAACAGGATAGGCGCCATTTTTGAAGACAGCAGGGGCGTATTTTGGATTAGTACAGCCGGGGATGGTTTGCATACCATGAACAGAGAGAAAGGCACATTTGAACGGCATCTTTATGATCCGGCCCATCCTGAAAAGTTGAGTGGCCCTCCACCGAAAGATGTTGGTCTGGACCTTAACAATTTCTTTGTGGTGGAAGATGGTTCAGGAGCAATATGGATTGCATCGTCCAAGAAATGGGTTACGCGGTATGACCCAAAAACAAAAAAAGCACATCATTTTGATTCGTTTGATGGCGATGCCGGGGCTGTCCGCAAGCTTTCAGAAGCTTTTTCTTCACGCGAGGGGGTCTTATGGCTCACAACCTGGGACGGCAGTATTTTTCGGGTTGATCCTTTCGGGATTAGTATTCCACATGTTTTTACAGGTAGTAGTGTTCATGCAGTTCATGAGGATGTTTCAGGTGCATTATGGCTGGGTACCCAGGGAGAAGGACTTATTCAAACCGACCGGAAGAAAGGTAGCGTAAAGCAGTTTTGCACTGATCTCAACAGCCCTTATGGTCTTTCCGATGCTTTTATTACTGCCATCTGTGAAGGAGATGACAGTACTCTTTGGATTGGTTGTGGGAATGATGGTTTGAATCATTATAGCAGAAAGACGGGAATATTTACGCGTTATGTTAACGACCCCAAAAATAAAACCAGTTTGACGAAAGGTTTTGTGACAGCGATTGCAAAGGATAAGCCCGGCTCACTATGGATCGCAACTACAGAAGGTTTAGACCGGCTTGATATTAAGAGTGGTTTCTTCACTCATTACCGGAATGATCCCAAAGATAGCACCAGCCTTGGTGGTGGTGTTTCTTCCTTACTAAGAGACCATTCAGGAAATTTATGGGCAGGGCTCAGAAATGGAACGTTGAGTTTATTAAATTCTCAAACCGGAAAGTTTAAGCGCTTCCCTTACGGCGTAGGGAAATGGCAGAACGCATATATCGTTGTCAATAGCATAACAGAAGATGCTGAAAACATTATCTGGTTGGGAACTTCGCAAGGACTTTACAAAAGCAATCCTGCAGTTGATACTTTTTTACTGTTTACGGATCCGGAGATCGGGCTAACAGCTACTACTATCATAGCATGTATTCTTGAAGACGATAAAAAAAATCTTTGGGTTAGTTCGTCGGCAGGTATTTTACGATTAAGCCCGAATCGTAATGAGATCACTGTTTATTCGAAGAGTCAAGGCGTGGATGCTTCCGGTCTAACAATGGTATGGGGTCATAATATGCAGGGTGCAAAAGGCAAGGGGGGCGAACTTTTCATTGGAGACAGAACCGGATATTATGCCTTCTTTCCCGATCAACTGAAAAGAAATGTGACACCTCCGCAAATTGTTATAACTGATTTCCGGTTAGCGGACAATCGATCTGTAAAGCCTGGAAAAGGCAGCCCTCTAAACCTTCCGATAGCATACACTAAAGAAATCCATCTTGAATACAATCAGAATGTTTTCTCCTTCGATTTTATAGGTATTCATTACAGCAGCCCGGAAGATATCAGAATACTTTTTATGATGGAAAACTTAGACAATGCCTGGCGAAAAGCAGGCCGTGAGAAGAAAGCCTTTTATTACAATGTGCCGCCTGGCCATTATATCTTTCATGTCAAAGCCGCTAATAGAGATGGTGTATGGCGAGAGAAAACCATTACTGTAATTATCAATCCGCCATGGTACCGTACCTGGTGGGCATATATTATGTATGCTTCCGTTTTTGTGATAATTATATGGGTGTTTACATGGTATCGTTCCCGCCGGTTAAAAGCGGAGAATCTTCTTTTAGAAAAAAAAGTTATCGAACGAACAACTGAACTTGAACAATCACTTGAGGAAAGATATAATTTGAGCAAACAAGTAGAAAGGCAGCAGGCTCTATTAAATGAACGGTTACGTATAAGTCGCGAACTACACGATGATATAGGAAGTACACTGGGAAGTATTTCTATTTACAGTGAAGTAGCAAAACAGCGCACAGAAAAAAATGAAAATACTGATGAAGTGCTTTCTAAAATAGGTTTTGCTTCACGGGAACTGATAGACAAGATGAGTGATATCGTCTGGAGTTTAAATCCCAACAACGAAAGCTTTGAACAATTACAAAATCGCATGATAACTTTCGCAGCAATGATTCTTGCTCCGCGAAATATTCTCTATGATTTTATTGCTGATAATGAATTACAAAAATTGCAGTTCACAAGCGAGCAACGCAAAAACATTTTTCTCATTTTTAAAGAAGCTTTATATAACACTGTGAAGTATGCAGATTGTAAAAGGGTGAATATAACATTATGTGTAAATGACAATAATTTTATGATGACAATAAAGGATGATGGGAAAGGTTTCGATGTTTCTCAAGTTCCCACCCATGCAATATTTCATGAAGGTGAATCTTTAGGCGGTAACGGAATTAAAAATATGAATGCGAGAGCAGATGATATAAATGCAAGCCTTTGTATCAATTCAAAAATAAATGAAGGCACAACTGTTCAACTCATATTACCCTTATAATCATTTTGTGATGAATTAGTAGTAATTCGAATTTATAGAATTAGTAAGCATGTAAGAATAGTAATAGCCACTTCGAATTAAAGAATCCAGAATCAAGAGTTGAAGCTACAGTAGTGCCGAAGTTTAATCAGGGCCAAAGAAAGAAAAGTGTTGTATATCTTTTCTTTCTTGACTTTTTGATTCTTTTGGTCAAGCCAAAAGAACATATACTACCAAATTTGGTAGTTGATATTCCTCTAAACGAACAGAACTTTGCATACAAACAAAAGCAGATGAGCGGAATTAAGGTTATTATATTTGACGATAATGATTCTCTGCGAGACTCTGTAGCTATGCTTTTACAAGACACTTCTGATTTTACACTTGCAGGCACTTATTCTCATTGTCTTGATGTAATAGAAAATATACAAGAGACTAAACCCGATATAGTAATTATGGACATTGATATGCCTGGCATGAATGGCATTGAAGGTGTAAAACTTATCCGCAAAAATTTCCCGACCGTACAGATATTAATGCTCACCGTTTTTGATGATGATGAAAAAGTTTTTGCAGCGATAAAAGCGGGCGCCGGTGGGTATATCTTAAAAAATGCTGAACCCAAAAACCTGCTTGATGCTATTTCGGAAGTCTACAATGGCGGCGCTCCCATGACTCCGGGTATTGCAAGAAAAGTATTGCAACAGTTTCAAACTATCCTGCCTGAAGAAGAAAAAGATTATCATTTAAGCCTGCGCGAAAAAGAAGTACTAAATCTTCTGGTAAATGGACTTTCCTATAAAATGATTGCCGCTAAATTGAAGATAACTTATGATACTGTTCGTGCCCATATGAAAAAAATTTATGAAAAACTGCACGTGGCTTCCATGACTGAAGCTGTAGCAAAAGCAATCAACCAAAAACTTATCACTGATAAATAATTTAAACCTGCTCCTCTTTTAAAAAATATTTTTCCACTGAAATTTATTTTGTTTTCAACGATATTACTGATCAACTTTCGTGGTGTTACTTATGCATTCTGTTCTTTATTCCGCATAATGCCGTCTCTCTTTTTATGTGCAATTACCCGCAACTGTATTTTGATTTTTTACTTCTGCATCAGATTACTACCACTGTTGGTAATTGATTCGCTGCCTTATCCAACTTTACTTTGTTGTGCATTTCTGAAATGAAAAACTGATTGATTACAGGTAAAGCCGAAAACATTCCCGACCCGGCAATAAAAGTTATCATTTTAAAATTTGCTTTTATGAAAACAAATATTTTATCTGTCCTTATTTGCGTATTTCTTTCTTGTTATGCTATTGCATGTCACGCACAAAAATCAATCACTTTCAATAATATTGAAAAGGGTATCTTATCTGACAGTAAAAAAGGTGAAAGTATCAGGCATGTAAATCTTAACACATTAAGAGATTTTATGAAAAGATTTCCTTCAGTAACTGATGTAAAATGGAAAAAGGTAGAGAATGATTATGTAGCAACTTTTATTGTTGAATCTAATCAGACGATGGTAAGGTACCAGGGAAACGGTAAGTGGGCATACACAATTAACCGGTATGATAATGAAAAAAAATTACCGGAGGAAGTAAGGGTGATGGTAAGGAAAACATACTATGATTACGCTATTACACATATTGATGAAATACATCTTGCTGAGCAGCCAAATACAATTTATTTAGTCCTGATTGAAGATGATAAAACCTTTAAAACGATACGGGTATGTGAGGGTGAAATGGAAGAAATTCATGAACTCGTAAAAGTTTTTGATTGATACATTATTGTTCTCAAAACAATTCTCACTCAATATAAACTTTTCATCACAAAAACTTTTAATTATGAAAACGAAATCTGTTTTTATAATAGCCTGCTTCGTGCTTGCTGTTATACCATCATTCGCACAAATCAATATTTCTTCACAAAAAATAACCGGTCCTCCATTCTGGAAATTAAGTGGAAATAGCGGAACTAACCCTTCCAAAAATTTTATTGGCACAAGGGATGAACAACCATTGGTGTTTAAAGTAAATAACCAAAGAGCAGGGTATCTCGAGTATAACGATTTTAGTCAAACCACCGCATTTGGATACCAAAGCTTAATTTCTAATGTACCGTCTGATTCTGATGGAAATACAGGAGGAATTGGCAATAGTGCATTCGGTTATCTTTCTCTTACTTCCAACAAATCCGGAGAGCTGAATACAGCACTTGGACAGCTAACTCTCACTAATAATACAACAGGGGATATCAACACTGCTGTTGGTGCTTACTCGCTTATTTCAAATACAGAAGGAGGGTTTAATACGGCTATTGGTTCTTTTGCGCTTAATTCCAATACTGCTGGCGGATATAATACAGCCACGGGTGATTATGCCCTAAATTCGAATACTACTGGCTTTGGTAATATAGCAACTGGTACACCTTTCACCCTTGTTTCCAACACAGAGGGTTCTGAAAACACAGGAACA
>Ga0207657_10001863_pt1 | contig 22803 bp, 28 predicted proteins | sample KBSC33metaG_FD_184316 | JGI IMG/M metagenome (GOLD analysis project Ga0207657, IMG submission 184316) | Corn rhizosphere microbial communities from Kellogg Biological Station, Michigan, USA - KBS C3-3 metaG (SPAdes) (version 2) | ecosystem: Host-associated > Plants > Roots > Rhizosphere > Soil ... | reverse complement strand
GGACGCCTCGCCGGTCCCGCTCCAATCCTCTTGGGTCATGTATGACCTCCTGAGTTGGATTGCGCGTGCACGTTCCCTACCACGTGGGTTTTTAACGTGCAATGCGGACGGCATGACTTCTGCCGCACGTTGCAAGAAAGGAAAACACGCACGCGACGCGAACGCCGTGCACTCCGCGTTGCGTTACACGCGCACTGCGAGCAACGGCTTCGACGTCGGCGCGTCGACACCGCCGGAACGTTCAACCGTCACCATCACCTGTGCACCACGGCTCACGTGTTGCGGCAACGTGAACGCACCACCGTCGAATTGACCTGCGCGCTTCACCGCCGGGTCCGCGATCCAAGCCTCGTACGTCTTGCCGCTCGGCAGCTTCGGAAGTCGCACCGCGAGCACCGCTTGACCCGACGGAGCGACGACGAGCTCGCCGCGCGAACCGCCGACCGGGACGTGACGCGACGCAGGGTCACCCAGCACCCTGACCGCTGCGCGCGAGTCCGACAGAGAGTTGTGCAGCGAGGCGGCCCACACGCCGAACCCGACGGCCGCCGCCGACGCCGCGACCGCGAACGCCGCGGCGACGGAGGTGAACGTCCGCCGATGACGCAGCGGGACGACGTTGGGGCGGTCCGCCCCGGCCGCGTCGAGGATCGCTGCGCGCAGCGCCGCGGGTGGAGCAGGTCCTTCGATCGTGAACGCGAGCGAGGCGGCGGCGTCCTGGAGGCCGGCCAGTTCCTCCCGGCAGCGGTCGCAGGTGCGCAGGTGCTCCTCGAACCGCGCGCGCTCGTCCGGCGCCAGCGCATCGAGTGCGTAGGGCGCCGAGAGGGTGTGCAGGTCGTCGGCCATAGTTCTCCAAAGCCGTATTCGCACGCCGGTCGCGTGCGGTTCGCTACTCCAGCGGCTCGTTCTGGACGTTGTGCTCGGTCGCGTAGGCGTCGACGAGCGGGTCGACGGCGGCCAGGCCCTCGTTGAACGCGTAATTGATCTTGACGAACGGCGACCACTTCTCCGGGAGCGCGTCCTCGGGGAAGATCGCTTCGACCGGGCACTCGGGCTCGCAGGCTCCGCAGTCGATGCACTCCTCCGGGTCGATGACGAGGATGCGACCAGCCTCGTGGATGCAATCGACCGGGCAGACGTCCACGCAGGAGCGGTCTTTGATGTCGATACAGGGCTCAGCGATGATGTACGTCACGACCGCAACTCTACCCAGCCGGCTACTCGGCAGACGCGATCAGCCCTTCGATCACTTCCCGGGTGCGCTCGAACAGCGCGGACTTGACGATCACCTGGTCGAAACCGGCCGCGTGCGCGCGCCGGAGCCCGGCGGTGTCGGTGTGATTCGTGTAGCCGAGGATCGGGACGTCCGGGAAGTTGTCGGCGACGTCGTTCGCGTCGATCCGCGCAATGTCGGCGATCACGAGGTCGGGCGGATCGACCGCGTCCGACGTCATGAAACGGTGCTCGGGAAGCACCGCCTCCAGCTTGCCGCGGATGAAGAGGTCGACCCCACACAACAGGATCGTCGCCATGCCTGCACTCGACCCTAGCACTGTCGCGGCGTCATACAAACGCGGGCTCTCCCTGGCGCGGGCCGGCGCGTTCTTCGAGGCGCACGAGGCGTTCGAGGAGGCGTGGCGCGCCTGCGAGGAGCCGGAGCGCGACTTCTTCCAGGGGCTCGTCCATGTGGTCGTGTCGGCCTACCAGGAGACACGCGGCCGGCCGGTCGCACGCGAGCGCCAGCGCGTGAAGGCGCTCACCCGCCTCGCGGCGTACACGCCCGTCCACCGTGGCCTCGACGTCGAACTGCTCCTCACCGTGCTAGAGCGTGCCGAGGCCGATCCGCGTAAACACCTGGTCGAGCGCGACGCGCAACCACCAGTCGCGGTCGAAGAAGAGCAGCAACCCGAGCGCGACGAGCACCGCGCCTGAGACGCCGCGGACGACTGCGTAATGGTCGCGCACCCAGCGGAACGCCCGCATCGCGTGCGCGAACGCGATGCCTGCGGCGACGAACGCCGCCGCGAGGCCGAGCGAGTACGCGATCAGCAGCAGCACCCCCCGCAGGAGCGTCCCGCTCGACGAAGCCAGCACGAGGATCGAGGCGAGCACCGTTCCGATGCACGGGGCGGCGCACACGGCGAACGCCCCACCGAGCAGCGCGCGCGAGCCGCTTCCTTGTGCGCGCAGGAGCAGCCCCGGTGCGACTGCGCGCTCCGGCCACGGCAGGACGCGCAGGAAGGCGAGACCGAGCACGACGAGGACGAAGCCCGCGATCTCGAGCTGCGTCCGCTTGTCGACCGTGCTTCCGACGGCAGCGGCCGCGGCCCCGAGCAGCACGAACACGGCCGTGAAGCCGATCACGAACGGCACGCTCGCGAGCAGCACGCGCCTCGAGATGCCACGCTCGCCGAAGCGGTCGACCTCGACCGCGGAGACCGCCGAGAGGTAGCCCGGGACGAGCGGCAGCACGCACGGTGTCACGACCGAGAAGAGCCCGGCCAGAAACGCGACCGGGAGCTTCTCAACCATCGAACCGCTGCAGCTCCTCGTCGATCCGGCGCTCGATCTCCGGATCGAGCGCGGGCGGCGACGGGCCGGCCGGCGTGCGCACCCAGTAGCGAGCTCCGAAGCCGAGGACGACGACGCCGGCCATCGCCCCGCCGAGCGGAAGAACCCAGGCGAGCAGGTCGAAGCCGTGCTTCGACGGCGTCGAGAGGACGCCGGGCCCGAAGTTCGCGACCATCTCGTCGAGGATCTGCTTCTCCGTCCACCCCTGCGCGATCCGCCGCCGGATCTCGACCTTCATCTCCTGGGCCTGGAGCGATGTCGACTGGTCGAGCGTCTCATGGCAGACGGGGCAGACGAGCTTCGTCTCGATCGCTGCGGCGCTCGGGCGGCTGCCCGCCAACGCCGGTGCGGCGAGCGCGAGCGCCACGGCCACGAGGGCGAGCGCTCTCACGTCGTCAGCGCGCGGCGGACGTGATCCGCGAGATCTGAATCGCTCATCGGCCCGACCACCTGCGCCACGATCCGTCCCCGGCGGTCGATGAAGAACGTCGTCGGAGTGTTCGCGACGCCGTAGTCGATCGTGGTGTCGCCGACCCCGTCGAAGCCGATCGCGTATCTGATGTTGTGCTTGCGCACGAAGCTGCGCGCGGGGCCGCGGAAGTCGAGGACGTCGATCCCGACGAAGCGCACGCCCTTGCCCGCGTAGCGGTCGGATGCCGCCTGCAGTTGCGGCATCTCCTTCTTGCACGGCCCGCAGTCGGAGGCCCAGAAGTTCACGACGACCGCGTTCCCCCGGAGCGCCGCGAGCGACACGCGCCCGGTTCCGCTGAGCGCGGAGAGGTCGAAGGCCGGAGCCGGCACGATCTTTCCGTTTGCGACCGCCTTCGCGACCTTCGTATTCTGGTGCGCGAGCCGCCACACGAGCACGGCCCCGAGCGCCACGACGCCCGCGACCGCCGCGACGCGCACCAGCCTGACGCCCGCTCCGGCACCGGCGAAGCCGGTACCTCCGCTCCGTTGTCCGGCTCCGTCGCGCCTACGGCTCATGCGGTGAGCGCCCGCCGGATCGCGGCCTGCAAATCCCCGGCGCCGATCGGCCCGACGACGTGCGGCGGGATCACTCGGCCCTGCGGATCCACGAAGAACGTCTCCGGGAAGCCGGTGACGCCCCACGTGCTCTGCACGTGCGCGCCGATGTCGCGCACGACGGAGTAGTTGACGTCGTAATGCTTCATGTACTTGGCCGCTGCACCGGTCAGGTCGCTGCCGTCGACTCCGACGAAGACGACGTTCGACCCCGACTTCGCGGCCGCGTCGTGGAGCGTCTTCGCCTCGAGCTTGCAGTCGACGCACCAGGACGCCCAGAAGTTGAGGACGACCACTTTCCCGCGGTATGCGGCCAGGTCGAAGGTGCCGTTGCGGCTGCCGAAGAACGGCATCGTCGTCTTCGGCGCTGCGACGGTGTGCCCCTTGTCGACCTTGGCGGCCACCCCGCCGTGACCGGAGTGTGCGACGTCCCAGACGAGCAGGCCGAGCAGCGCAAGCACGGTGAGAGCTGCGGCTGCGCGAACGACGCGCATCAGACGATGTAGACGGTCGTGCCCAGGTCGACGTGGTCGAAGAGCCACTCCGCGTCGGGCACCTGCATGCGGATGCAGCCGTGCGACGCGCTGTAGCCGATCGATGCCGGCTCGTCGGTTCCGTGGATGCCGACACCGGGGGCGTTCAGGCCCATCCACCTCGTGCCGAGCGGGTTCGACGGGCCGGGTGGGACGGGCTTCAGGCCTCTCGCCCAGTCGTCCTGCACAGGCGGATACCACCAGGGGTTCCTCCACTTGACGACGATGTGCCAGCGGCCGCGCGGCGTCGGGTAGATCGACTGCCCGGTCGCGACCGAGAAGGTCCGGAAGAGCTTCGTGCCGTCGTAGAGGTACAGCCGGTTGGTCTCGCGGTTGATCACGATCACGTCGGCGAACGACTTCGAGTCGACCTCGGGCGCGACAGGCCGGGTGTGGAGGCGAACCGGGAGCCGCGTGTTCGCGCGCAGTGCCTTGAGCACCCTCGCAGTCACGACCTTCGTCGCGAGGATCCGGCCGACCTTCTCCTGGTGCACGACCGGCTTCGCGTTCCGGAACGTCAGCGACGCGTCCGACGACGTCCGGTCGAAACGCTTCTTGACCGCGTCGATCCAGGCCCGGAGCTGCGGCCCGTGAACCGAGACGACCAGCGGGACGTTGGTCCCCGGTGCCGCGATGCGAGCCTTCGCGACGGCGGTCGCCGGGTAGGCGGTTGCGACCTTCGTCGGATCGAGCGCGAGCGTGCGCCTGTCGATCACGACGGGCAGCGGCCGCGCGAACGCCGCCTGGACGGCGGCGACGGCGTCGGCCGGCGTCAGCGTCCCGACCCGCACTCCGGCGACGCGGACCCCCGCCGGGACGGTGTTCGTCGCCGGCGGCGCGGACGTGGTCGTCGGCGCGGTCGTGGTCGTGGCGACAGTGGTCGTGGTGGTCGCCACCGTCGTCGACGTCCCCGTCGACGTGGTGACGTCGGCAATCACGGTCCCCGAGAGCGCACCGGCGACCGCGAGCCCGAGCACGAAGAGAGGCACTGCGTGCAGCGGTTTCACGGCGCGTTCAGTGTAGCCAGCGCGCGTTTTGGATCGTCCGAGACGATCGCGTCGACGCCGCATGAGGCGAGCCGCAGGATGAGCTCCGGGTCGTTCGCCGTCCAGGCGAAGACGGGCACGTCGCGCCGGTGGGCGGCCGCGACCGAGGCCGGCGAGCAGAGCGCGTGGTGCAACGCGAGCACTGTTGCCCGCGTGCGAGCGAGGAGCACCGGGATGCGGGCGGGCATGACGCCGCGGAGCGCGGCCGCTGCCGGACGCGTCACGGCGGGCGGCCAGCTGAACCGGGCGGCGCCGACGCGGTCGCGTGGATAGCCGATCGCCCGGGGCACGTCCGGCGCCAGCGAGCTCAGCGTGCGGGCGACACGCGGGAACGCCGTCGAGAGGACAGCCCGCCCGCGGAGGCCGTAGCGATCGAGCGCATCGAGCACCGCCGGCTCGTCTCCCGGCTGCTTGAGGTCGACGTGGATGCCGATCGGGTGCGGCGCGAGCAGCTCGAGCACCTGGAAGAGGTGAAGCCCCGGCGCGCCGGCGTCATGGGCGACGACGAGCCCGTGGGTCACGTCGAGCTCGACGAGATCGGCACCGGCTGCAACCGCGGCCTCGAACGCGTCACGCGAGTTCTCCGGCGCTTCGGCGCTCGCGCCGCGATGCGCGACGACGAGCGGCCGTCCGTCGTCGCGGCGGAGGTTCACGCGGAGCGGCGTAGCACGACGATGGCGCAATCGTCGGCGAGGTCGCCGCCGGCGAAGCCACGGCACGCAGCGAGCACGGCGTTCGCCACCTCCTCTGCGGGCTCGCCGGCGCTCCGCGCAAGCACGTCGTCGAGACGCTCGACACCGAACAGCTCACTCCCCCGCCGGGACTCGATCACGCCGTCGGTGTAGAGCACGACCGCCGCGCCCGGCTCCAGCGACGCCGACACCTGCACGTACTCCTGCGGCGACGCGATTCCGAGCGCGAGGCCGCCGCACTCGACGGGACGCACCGCTCCGGTGGGCTCGAGCAGCCTCGGCGGCGGATGCCCGGCGCTCGCACACAGCACGTTCCCGGCGGCATCCAGCGTCAGGTAGGTCATGGTGATGAACTTGCCGAGCGCGATCTCGTCGACGACCACGTCGTTGGCGCGCGCCAGGAACTCGCCCGGATCCGAATGCTCGCGCGCGAGCGACCGGAACACGAACTTCGCCATCGCCATGTCCGCGGTCGCCTCGATCCCGTGGCCGGTGACGTCGCCGAGCACGACCGCCAGACGGCCGTCGGCGAGCTCCAGGAAGTCGTAGACGTCGCCGCCGACGTCCACGCGGGCAGCAGACTCGTACACGCTCCCGACCTCGAGGCCGGGCACCGCCGGCAGCTCGCGCGGCAGCAGGGAGCGCTGCATCGTCTCGCTGAACTCCTTCTGCTGCTGATAGAGCCGCGCGTTGTCGATGGCGAGCGCGGCCTGGCGAAGCACCGGCAGCGCGGCCGCGAGCGTCTCCTCGGTGATCGGATCGGCGGGGTCGAGCGACACGATCGTCAGCTCGGCGAGCAGCTCGGTGGCACTCAGGATCGGCAGGAGCGCCGCCGTCGAGCCCGCCTGGAGGAACGGGAGCAGCAACGCGTGCGCGCCTCCGAGGCGACCCACCGCGGCCGGGTCGAGCAGTAGCGGCTCCCGACGTCCCGCTCGGAGCGGTTGGGGCCGGCCGAGGACGGTCGACACGGCCGGGTCCAGCCACGACTTCGCGACGTGGACCTTGTGCGCCACCAGCTGGTCGCCGCGCTCGTCCGGCACCCGGATCACCGCCGCGTCGACGCCGAGCTGCTCGACGAGCGTCGTCGTCACGGCATCCAGCGTCGTAGCGAGCGACAGGGTCTGCGTGAACGAGCGCGAGATCTCGTAGAACGCCGTCACGCGCCGCGACGCCTCGCGCTCCAGCTCGAGCACGTCGTACAGGCGGTTGCCGAGATCCGTCGCGCGCTCGTGCAGTCGCGCGTTCTGCACGGCGACCGCCAGCTGTCCGGCAAGCGTCGTGACCAGCGCGAGGTCGTTCTCCGCGAGCTCGCGGTCGCCCGGATAGGCGACGAGCAGCCCGATCGACTCTTCCTGCACCCGCAGCGGCACCGCGACAACCGACTGCTCCCCCACCCTGCGCAGCGCGGCGCGAAGACGGGCGAGCGTCGCGTCGCGTCCGCCCTGGTTCGCCTGCAGCGACGATCGGGCGCGCAACGGACCGAGGAACGCCTCGGAGGCACGCTGTGCGACCTCCTCGTGACCGCCCGTCACGCTGCGGCCCGCGGCCGGCAGCAGCTGCTCGTTGTCGTTCAGGTAGATGCCGATCGCGTCGACCTGCAGCAGCTCCGCGGTCCGCTCGACCGCTGTCTCGAGTGTGTGCCCGAGCGACAGGCGCGAGACGGCCTCGCTCACCACCTCGAACAGCGAGCGCGTCCGCCCGAGCTCCTGCTCGACCGCGCGGGCGTGGTCGCCCGACCGGAGAGCGTGCGCCGCGCGGGCCGCGAATGCCGCCAGCGGCGGGAGCTCGGCGTCGGTGGGCGACGCGTCGGGCGAATAGAACAGTTGGAGAACGGCGGACGCAGGCCGTCCGAGCGCCGCCGTCACAACACTCGACAGCGTGACGGGAAGCGTGGCCTCGGTGCTGAGCGCGAGCCCTTGGCCGGCGCCGTCGTCGACCACCTCGGCGACCAGCTCGGCTGCCCGCGGCAGCGCCGGCGCGACGTCGCCGAGCGTCGCGAGCTGCGTCGGCGGTCCGTCGGTCTCGAGGCGCCAGAGGATCCCGGCGCGCGCACCGGTCGCGGCCGCGGCTACGCGAAGCGCCTGCTCGGCGGTGCGATGCGCGTCCCAGCCCGCGGCCAGCGCGTCGCCCGCCAGCTCGAGCCAGGCGAGCCGGCGGAAGTCGGCCACGGTGTGCGCACCGGGTGCGAGCGTGCGCACCGCGAGGCCGACCTGGGCGGCGGCGATCGCGGCAAAGGACGTATCGGTCTCGTCGAACGGCACCAGCCGCACGACCTCGACCGAGCCAACGAGCCGCTCGCCGGCGAACGCCGGAACCGCGAGGACTGCGGCGCCCGCCTGCTCGGCGACCCGGAGCACGGCCCCGGACGCGAGGCCGGCGGCGAGCCGGTCCGGGGCGGCACGCGTTCCGGCGACCTCGGCCGCGAGCGCGGACGTCTGGGGAGCCACCGAGCGGGCGACGAGGTCGCCGTCGTCGCCGACGATCCTGACGGCGACGAGCTCGGCGCCGAGCGCCTCGGCTGCTCCGGCGGCGATCGCTGCGAGCGCCGGCCGCAGCTCAGTTCCCGTTGCGACCCGCGTGGCCGCGTCGGCAAGCGCCTCGATCGGCGGCCGCTGGGCTCCGACGGCCATCGTGGAGACGATAGCCCTCGAGAGCGCCTGACACGCGATCACCCCTTACAATCCCGCCGATGGCCCAGCCTGCCCGCCAGAACCGATCCGAGCTCGACGACGCCCCGTCACTCGATCCCCTCGCGATCGAGCGGAACTACCGGCGCGAGCGCGCACGCCGGCGCGCGCGGATCGAGCACAAGAGCCGGGTCCGCCGGTCGGACGTCCGGTTCTACGTCACGCTGCTCGTCCTGGCGTTCGTGACCGCATTCGTGATCCTCGCGGCGTGGCACGAGGTACAGACGCTCTTCGGCGTCTAGTGCGGCTGCCCCTCGCGCTCGCGCTCCCACGTCGTCCCGTTGCACATCGGGCACTGCGGAAGCGTCGACTGCACCGTCACGCCGTACCCGCACGCGGAACAGTGGAACGCACCGGTCGCAGGAGCGCCCGTCGTCACGAACTCGACGTAATCCGCCCGCTCCGGAGCGACCTTATCCGTCTCATCCAGCACCTTGACCCCCTCGGGTGACCGTTCGATCGTCCTCCGACCGAACTCTTGCCCATACTTACGCCCGTGGAAACGCCAGACTTCTTCGACGTCGAAGGCCCCGCCCCGGGGGACCCGGCGGGCGGCTACCCCCGCCCGGTCGCGAGCGGCCTGTGGGCGGCGGGTGAACGCATCACCTGGGTGGCCGGGCTGATCCTTGCGCTGTCCTCGTTCATGGACTGGTACGCGGGCTCCGGCGTCGGCGTGAAACTGTCCGTGATCGGCTGGCAGAGCGGCGTCCTCGGCAAGCTGGTCTTCTTCCTCGGGCTCGCGGTGGTCGTGATCGTCGCGTTGCGCGAGACGGGGTTCGAGCTGCCGCCGTCCGTGCCCGAGAGCCTGCTCGTCCTCGCGCTCGGTGCGCTGGCGGCGATCTTCGTGCTGATCCGAATCATCTCGATCCCCGACGCGGTCCTGCCCGCCGACGGACGCGGGATCGGCATCTGGATCAGCTTGCTCGCCAGCCTCGCCGTGATCGCGGGCGGCTTGCTGCGCGCAGCAGAAGAGCTGTAACCGCCCCGCCCAGCGATCAGACGGGAACGAGCTGCTTCGCGCGCTCGATCAGCTGCTGCGGGTCGAACGGCTTGCCGACGAAGCCGCGCGCACCGCGCTGCTCGGCATCCGTCGCCGACCGCTCGTCGACCTGGCCGCTGAACATGATCACGGGGATCGAGCCGTGGCGTTCCTGCATCCGCTGCAGCATCTGCCAGCCGTCGATGCCCGGCATCACGACATCGAGCAGCACGAGGTCGGGCGCCCCGCCCGCGATCGCGTCGAGTGCCTCGTCGGCGCTCGCGGCCTCGCGAACCGTGTATCCCTCCACCTCGAGGTTGATCCGCATGTACTCGCGGAGCCGGGCGTCGTCGTCGACCACGAGAACGAGCGGACCGGCGGTCGAGCCGCCCGGCCCCGACCGCTCGAGAAAGGCCTCGAGGTCGCGCCGCCGGTAGCGCCGGTGGCCGCCCGGCGTGTAGAAGGCGGGCACGCGGCCCTGGTCCGACCACTTGCGGATCGTCGACTGGGCGACGCCCAGGAACTTCGCCGCCTGGCCGAGCGTCAGCCAGTCGGGCTCGGTCGTCGGCGCCCGCCTGCTCGGGTAGGTCACGCCGAAAAAGTAGCCAAAGCTTGCGCTATCTAAACCTACACAGCCGGTTTTATGGGTTAGACACCGTAACCGTCACGGTTTCGCGGGCCGCCGGTGCGAGCGGCAGCGGCTTCAGCGTCCGCACCAGCGTCTGCGTCCCGCCCGGCTGCGGGTTGTCGTGCAGCGCCTCCCCGACCGCCACCCCGACCGCGAAGGTCACGACCGCGACGACGGCGGCGGCGAGCCTCCTCACGGGCGGTAGTCCACGGCGCCGCGGGCGTAGGCGTGGAACGCGGCGTCCGCGACCGTTCCCGGCTCGAGCGGGACGGCTCCTTCCGGATCGGTGTCCTCCAGGAGCTCGAGCACCCAGTCGTCCGCACCGCCGTAGGCGGCGGCCAGCTCGTCGAGCGTGAAGGACTGGCCGAGGCGGCGCCGCAGGGCGTCGACGACGCGGTTCGTCCCGTCGACGAGGCGGTGGTACCGCTCCCGGTCGCCGCGCGCCTCCTCGAGCCGGCGGTTCCCGTCGCGCCATTGCTGGCGTGCGAGCTCGAGGTCAGTCGCCATCGACGGCAGTACAGCAGGACAACGGCCACAACGACGGCAGCTCGGCGAGGATTCGGTCGCCGAGCTCATAGCCGGGACGCGCGAGCGCGAACGCGGCGTGCGCGTGCAGGCATTTCAAGCTTCCTGTACGCGTCGAGCCGCCGATGCCGCCGGCGAGCTCGGGCCGCTCGCGTCGCTGCTCTGCCTGTGCGGCGGCGAGGCTCGCTGCGAGCTCCGGATCGTCTTCCGCCGCGCGCGACCACCGCTCGACGCCGCCCGCGGCCTCGAGCCGCGAGATCGCCGCGACGAGCTGCGGGCACGTCACCCAGAACTGCGTCGGGAACGGATGACCCGCGTCGTCGAACGGCGCCTGCTCGGTCACGGCAGGCCGGCCGAACGGGCAGCGCACGGCGACACCGCGAAACGCCCGCGGCGGCCGCCCGAGCTGACGCTCGACGATCTCCTCGTCGGTCAACGATTCCGGTGACGCCACGCGGACACACCGCGCACGAGGAACAGCTGCTCGTTCGGGCGCACGAGCCCGAGCATACGTCCCTGACGGATCAGGTCCGGGCCGGTGTTGGCGCGCGCGATCTTCTGCTCGAGCGACGTCTTCTCGGTCGACAGGGCATGCACCTGTGCGTGCCGCGTCTGCAGCGCCTGCTTCGTGCGGAGGTAGGTGTGGATCGGGCGCCAGTAGAGATATGCGACCAGCACCAGCGCGCCGATCGCGAGCAGCCGGGTCGGGCGCACGCGGATCACGCCTCCCGTTTCGGCGGCGGTGCACCGCCTCCTTTTGCCGCCTCAGGCGATGTCGACCTTGATCACGTTCGTCGACCCGGGCAGGTTGACGGCCGTGCCGGCGGTCGTCACGACGCGATCGCCGCTCTCGATCACACCGCACTTGAGCGCGACCTCGAGCGATCTCGTCCACAGGTCTTCGACGTTCTCGGTCTGCGGCATCAGCACCGGTGTGACGCCCCACTCGAGCGCCATCTGCTGCACCGCGGTCTGGTGGTGCGACAGCCCGACGATCGGCCGCCGCGGCCGGAGGCGCGCGACCGCAGATGCGGTGCGGCCGGTGAAGGTCGGCACGAGGATCGCGCTCGCGCCGAGCGTCTCGGCGAGGTCGCACGCGCCGTTCGACATCGCGCGCCCCACAGTCGTCTCCTCCCCCGGCTCGGGCAACTGGTGCCGGTAGCCCATCGACGGCTCGACCGCGCGTGCGATCGAGTCCATCGTGCGAACCGCCTCGACGGGGTAGTTGCCGGTCGCGGTCTCCGCGGAGAGCATCACCGCCGAGGTGCCGTCGAGGATGGCGTTGGCGACGTCGCTCGCCTCCGCACGCGTCGGCTCGGCATGCTCGATCATCGACTCGAGCATCTGGGTCGCCGTGATCACCGGCTTCCCCGCCTCGAGGCAGCGCAGGATGATGCGCTTCTGCAACAACGGCACCGTCGCGGCGCCGATCTCGACGCCGAGGTCGCCGCGGGCGACCATCACCGCGTCCGTCTCCTGCAGCACCTCGTCGAGCACCGCGACCGCCTCTGCCTTCTCGATCTTCGCGATCACGCGCGCCGGCGAGCCGTGCTGGCGGATGATCGCCTGCAGATCGCGGACGTCCGCCGCCGCGCGCACGAACGACAGCGCGACGAAGTCGACACCGAGGCCGAGCGCGAACGCCAGGTCGTCGAGATCCTTCTTCGTCAGCGACGGGATCGGGATCGGGACACCGGGGAGGTTGACTCCCTTGTGGGACTTGACCTCCCCGCCGACGATGACGCGGCAGAGCGCACGGCCCTGGTCGACGGTCTGCACCGTCAGCCGGACGAGGCCGTCGTCGATCAGCACGTCGTGGCCGGGGCGCAGGACTTCGCCGATCACCGCCGGAGCGACGGGCAGCTCGCCGTTGGCCGCGACCTGCTCGCCGACGACGAGGATCTCCTCGTCCTTCAGCAGCACACGGGGCGCCGGCAGGTCGCCGATCCTGAGCTTCGGACCCTGCAGGTCGGCGATCAGCGCGAGCGGCTTTCCGGTCTCGTCCTGGACCTCGCGCACCATCGCCGCGGCGGCGGCGTGGTCCGCGTGCGTGCCGTGCGAGAGGTTCAGGCGGACCGCGTCGACACCGGCGTCGACAAGCGCGCGCATCGCGTCGTGATTCGACGACACGGGCCCGATCGTCGCGACGATCTTCGTCCTACGGCGGACAGTTGCCATGCCCCCTCAGCGTACCCCCACCGTCTCATCCCGGCGGCGGACGGCAAATCATCCGCCGCGCGGACGACGCGCGGCATCGTCGGGCGTAACCTCGGACACATGGTCACTTCGATCCGAGCCGCAACCGGACGATTGGCACCAGGTCGCCTCGAGCTTCAGCGACGAGCCCGTTCGGTTCCTCGAAGACCTGCTCGTGCCTGTCGCTATCGCCGCGTAGCGCGCGGGAACGCGTCCCACCCGGGATAGACCGCGGCCGAACCGAGCTCCTCCTCGATGCGGAGCAGCTGGTTGTACTTCGCGACCCGGTCCGAGCGCGCGGGCGCGCCCGTCTTGATCTGGCCGGCGCCGAGCGCGACCGCGAGGTCGGCGATCGTCGCGTCCTCCGTCTCGCCCGAGCGGTGGGACATCACCGCCGTGTAGCCGTGCCGCTGGGCGAGGCGCACGGCCTCGATCGTCTCGGTCAGCGTCCCGATCTGGTTGACCTTGACGAGGATCGAGTTGCCGACGCCGCGGTCGATCCCCTGCTGCAGGCGTGTCGGGTTCGTGACGAAGAGGTCGTCCCCGACGAGCTGCACACGGTCACCGAGCCGCTGCGTCAACGCGCTCCACGACTCCCAGTCGTCCTCCGCAGCACCGTCTTCGATCGAGACGATCGGATAACGGCCGACGAGCTCTGCCCAGAACTCGGGCATCTCCGCGCTCGACTTCTCTCTGCCCTCGAAGCGGTAGGCACCGTCCTCGAACACCTCGCTCGTCGCCGGGTCGAGTGCGATCGCGACGCGGTCGCGGTGACCGGCGCGCTCCGCTCCCTCGAGGATCAGGTCGATCGCGTCCTCACTCGTGTCGAGATCGGGGGCGAAGCCGCCCTCGTCGCCGACGAGCGTGGAGAGCCCGCGCTCGCTCAGCACCTTCTTCAGCGAGTGGTAGACCTCGACCCCGACGCGAAGGCCGTCGGAGAACGAGTCGGCGCCGACGGGAACGACCATGAACTCCTGCAGGTCGATCGAGTTCGACGCGTGCGCGCCCCCGTTGATCACGTTCATCATCGGCACCGGGAGCGTGGTCGCCGCCGCGCCGCCGATGTACGCATAGAGCCGGGCGCCCGCCTCCGCCGCGGCGGCCTTGGCCGTCGCGAGCGACACACCGAGGATCGCGTTCGCGCCGAGGCGGCCCTTGTTGGGCGACCCGTCGAGGTCGATCATCGCGCGGTCGAGCCCTTCTTGGTCGCCTGCGTCGCGGCCGCGGGCGAGGCCACGGAGCTCGCCGTTCACGTTCGCGACCGCCTGCGACACGCCCTTGCCGGCCCACGCGCCACCGCCGTCTCGCAGCTCGACCGCCTCGTGCACCCCGGTCGACGCGCCGGAGGGGACGATCGCCCTGCCGTGTGCGCCCGACTCGAGGCGCACCTCGACCTCGACGGTCGGATTGCCGCGGGAATCGAGGACCTGCCTCCCCCGAACGTCGCTGATCGTCATCGCTGCTCCTTTGCGCGGTCGTAGTACGCGTCCTGCTCGTCGAGCGAGAGCGTCGTCCAATCCTTGCCGTCGACGGCCGCGAGCGCCTCCGCAGATTCCACGCGTTCGCGAAATCGCTTCGCCGCAGCGCGCAGCTCGAGCTCCGGGTCGACGTCGAGCTTGCGCGCGACGTTCACCGCCGCGAAGAGCACGTCGCCGAGCTCGTGTGCGGCGTAGTCCTCCTTCAGCTCGCGGATCTCGTCGTCGAGGTCGGCGACCGCGCCCGCGAGGTCCGGGTACTCGAAGCCGGCGGCGCGCGCCCGCACCTGGATCTTCTGCGCGTAGGACAGCGCCGGGAGCCCTTCCGGGACGTCGTGGAAGATGCCGGCGCGCCCTTCGACGTCGCGCTTGTGGGCTTCCCAGAGGTCGCGGACGTGCCCCGCGGTCTTCGCCTCGGCCTCGCCGAACACGTGCGGATGGCGCGCCACGAGCTTCGTGTGGATCGCGCGCGCGGCCGTCTCGAGATCGCCGGCGCCGCGCTCCTGCAGGAGCAGCGCGAGGAAGTAGGACTGGTAGAGGAGGTCGCCGATCTCGTCGAGCAGCTTCGCGTCGTCGCCGGCGAACGCCGCGTCCGCGACCTCGTACGCCTCCTCGACCGTGAAGGGGACGATCGTGCGTGTCGTCTGCTCGCGGTCCCACGGGCAGTCGCGCCGGAGGCGCTCGGTCAGCGCCTGCAGCTCGACGAGCGCATCCGCGAGGGACAACGGGCTATTGCGTCGTCGTGGTGTCGGTCGTGGTCGCCGTGCAGGCGTCCTGCTGCGGCGTGTACCCGACCTGATACTTGATCTTCGAGCCGTGGCAGTAGCTCTTCGTCAGGGTCGACGAGAAGGCCGTGACCGCCGCCTTCTGCTTGGTGCCGAGCAGCGTCGTCTTGATCTGCGACGCCACCTGCTTCTCGGGCGTCGTCGACTTCGGCTTCACGGGGCCGAGCGGCTCGATCACGAACCACGACTTGTACTGCGTCGGATCGTAGAACGGCTTCACGACCTTGTTGGCCGGCGCGGTGAACGCGGTCGTGTCGAAGACCGCAACCGTCTGACCCTTCGAGAAGGTCGCCTTGCCGCAGTTCTGGCCGCTCGCATCCTTCGCGTACTTCTTGGCGAGCGTGCACCACGCCTTGTTGCCGCCCTTGACGAGCTGCTCGTACACCGACTGCGCGGTCGCCTTGCTCTTCCCGACGAGGATGTAGCGGAGGTCGCGCGACTCGGGCTGCTGGTAGAGCGACTTGTTGTCGTCGTAGTACTTCTGGACGTCGGCGTCGGAGACCTTGACGTCCTTGACGATCTGCTTCTGCACGCGCTCGGAGATGAGCTGCGGGCGAATGACGTCGGTGCGCACCTGCGACTCGGTGTAGCCCTGCTTCTTGATCTCGGCGAGGTACTTCTTCTGGCTGCCACCGAAGTACTGCTTCTTCACGAGCGCGATCCGGGCATCGATGTCGGCTTCGGTGACCTTGATTCCCATCGCGGCGGCCTTCTGGTCGAGCTCGGCCTGCTCGACGAGGAGGCTGATCACGTTGTCGCGGATTGCCTGGTACTTCGTCGTCCCCTGCTTCGGGAAGGCCTGGCCCTGCTGCTTGTACGCGATCTTCGCCCGGTTGAGGGTGTTGTTCAGGTCGGTGAGCGTCACGTGCTCCGACCCGACCACGGCCACGTCGTCGGCGGACAGCTTGGAGCTGCCGCCACCGCCGCTGCCGCAGCCTGCGAGCACGCCCGCGACCAGGATGATGAGAACGAACGACTTCCGCATATGAGAGAGCGCCGGCTAGGCCGCCTGGCGCGCGGCCAGCATAGCAGCGACCAAATCCAGCGCTCCCTGAAATTCACTGTTTCTTAGGGTGACCTCGCGGTTGCCGGTCGAATAGACGGCGGTCTCCACCTGGGAGCGCAGATCGCGCAACTCGCCCGAGCCGAGGACGACCGGCCCGACCGACGCCTTGCCGCCGCGGAAGACCAGGTAGTCGGCGCCGAGCACGGCGAGCTTCAACTTCGCCTCCTGGATCGCGAACAGGTTCTCGACCGGCTCCGGCAGCGGCCCGTATCGGTCCTCGGTCGCGACGCGAAGCTCGTGGAGCTCGTCCTCTGTCTCGGTCAGCGCGAGTCGCCGGTGCAGATCGATCTTGAGCGCCTCGGCTGCGATGTACGCCGCCGGCACATAGGCATCGATCCGCGCATCGATGCGCACGGGCCGCGCGGCGAGCCGCCGCTGGCCCTGGAGCTCGGCGACCGCTTCGTGGAGCATCTCGACGTACAGCTCGAACCCGAGCGCTGCGACATGGCCGGACTGCTCGGCGCCGAGCAGGTCGCCGGCGCCGCGAATCTCGAGGTCGCGCATCGCGATCGCGAAGCCCGCGCCGAGCTCGGTGTGGTCGGCGAGCGTCGCGAGCCGCGCGCGCGCCTCCGGCGTCAGCTCGTGCGCGTCGGGATAGAACAGGTACGCGTGCGCGAGCCGGTCGCTGCGGCCGACACGCCCGCGGATCTGGTAGAGCTGGCTGAGCCCGAGCTGATCGGCACGCTCGACGATCAGCGTGTTCGCCTGCGGGATGTCCAGCCCGGACTCGATGATCGTGGTCGACACGAGCACGTCCGCGTCGCCCGCGAGGAACGCGATCATCTTGTCCTCGAGGTCGCGCTCCGCCATCTGCCCGTGCGCGACCAGGAAGCGCAACTCTGGACAGAGTTGCGCCAGTTGCTCGGCGCGTGCGTCGATCGATTCGACCCGGTTGTGCAGGAAGAACGCCTGGCCGTCGCGTTCGACCTCGCGTTCGAGCGCCTGCTTCACGAGCTCGTCGTCGTACTCGCCGACGAACGTCCTGATCGGGCGGCGGCCCTCGGGCGGCGTCTCGATCACCGAGATGTCGCGCAGGCCCGAGAGCGACATGTGCAGCGTGCGCGGGATCGGCGTCGCGGAGAGCGCGAGCACGTCGACCTCGAGGCGAAGCTGGCGTAGCAGCTCCTTCTGCGCAACGCCGAAGCGCTGCTCCTCGTCGACGATCACGAGCCCGAGCTCCTTGGGGATCACGTCGCGCGACAGGACACGATGGGTGCCGATCAGCACCTCGACCTTTCCGTCGGAGAAGTCGAGCAGCGCCTGCTTCGTGTCTTTGCGCGTCCTGAAGCGAGACACCATCTCCACCCGCACCGGGAAGTCGCGGTACCGCGCCCTGAAGGTGTTCCAGTGCTGCTGTGCGAGCACGGTCGTGGGGACGAGCATGAGCACCTGCTTGCCGTTGACCGCGACTGCGAACGCGGCCCGCACCGCGACCTCGGTCTTGCCGAAGCCGACGTCACCGCAGACGAGGCGGTCCATCGGATGCGGGGACTCGAGCCCTTCCATCACGGCCTCGATCGCCGTGCGCTGGTCGTCGGTCTCGCGGTACGGGAACTCCGCCTCGAGCCGCTCGACCCATTCGTGCTCCACGTCGAACGCGACGCCGGGCTGCGTCTGCCGCTGCGCGTACAGCTGGAGCAGGTCCCCGGCGAGCTCGCGGATGTGCTCGCGGGCGCGCGTCTTCAGGTTGTCCCACGCCTTGCCGCCGAGCTTCGACAGCGTCGGCTCGCGCGCGTCGGCGCCGATGTACCGGCTGACCTTGCCAATCTGCTCATGCGGCACGTACACGCGGTCGTCGCCGCGATAGGCGAGCAGCAGGTAGTCGCGCGTGACCCCGGCGACTTCCTTGGTCTCGAACCCGAGCAGCTTCGCGAGACCGTGATCCTCGTGGACGACGTAGTCGCCGTTGCGCAGGTCGGAGAAGCTCTGGAGCGCACGGCCCGGCGCGGCCGTCGCACGCGGCGGGCGCTTGCGGAAGACCTGCGTGTCCGGGAGAAGCGCGAACCCGAGCTCGCGCCAGACGAACCCGCGGCGTGCAGGCGAGACCGCGAACGCGAGCCCCGCGGGCGTCTCCCCGACCTCGACGATCTCCGCCGAGACGCGGCGGAGCAGCGCCTGCTGACGGAGCGCCTCGCCGCGGTGCGGGAACGCGACGACGACGTCGAGCTCCTGGCGAAGCAGCCCGTTGAGCTCGTTCTCCGCCTCGGACAGGCCGCGCGCCGCGAGCGCCGGGCGCTGCGCGTCGAAGCTGAACGGCTGGCCCTGCGGCAGCTGCGTCAGCGCCGTCGTGCCGTCGAGCGCCACCGGCCGGAGGCCCTGCTCCTCCCACGCGGCCTGCACCTCGTCGGGCGACCAGACGATGTCCGGCGCACGGTCGAACGCCGGCACGAGATCGTCAGGCGCCGCGGCCGCCGGCTCGTCGCCTTCATCCGGGCCGAGATCGATCTCGACGAGCTCGCGGAGGCGTTCGCCCGCGGGATAGATCGTCGCCCCGTCGACGGTGCGCAGTGCACGCTGCGTGAACGGCGAGAACGCGCGGATCTGCTCGATCTCGTCGCCGAACAGCTCGATGCGGAACGGCTCTCGCCCGGTGGTCGGGAACACGTCGACCAGCCCGCCGCGAACGGCGAACTGGCCGCGCTCCTCGACGCGCTCGACGCGCTCGTAGCCCGCCGCTGCGAGGTGCTCCGCAAGCGCGTCCAGGCCGTCGTCGTCGCCGATCCGCACCGTGAGCGGGGCCGGCCGCGCCTCGCGCGGCGGCAGCCCCTCGGCGATCGCGGCCGCCGATGCGCAGACGAGCCCTCCCTGCTCGAGCACCGCGAGCGCGCGGGCGCGTTCTCCGACGAGATGCGGCGGCGGCTCGAGGCCGCTCCCCCAGTGCACACCGCGCGAGGGGAAGAGCGCGACGCGGTCATCGCCCGCGAACCAGCCGGCGGCCTCGGCTGCGTCGCGTGCGTCCGCGTCCTCCGGCAGCAGCACGATCAGGCCGCGGTCGAGCTCCTCGTGGAGCGCCGCGAGCAGCAACGGGAGGACCGGCTCGGAGACGCGCGCGCGCGTCGGCAGCGCAGCGGCGAACTGCTGCAGCCGCTCCTCGGCGCGGAGGCGATCGACGAGTGTGTGGAGTACCGGCTGGTCCATGACGTTTGGCCGAACTGCGCGTTCGGCGGGGGAGTCATGGTAGTGCCTTTAGACGAGGCGGCGGGCGCCGTCGTAACGCGAGGCGTACCAGCCGGAAAGCGGATCGATCGCGACCCGCGTGCCCGTGTGCGGCGCGTGGATGAACCGTCCGCCGCCGACGTAGATCCCGACGTGACCGAGGCCGTCGAAGAAGACGAGGTCGCCCGGCCGCAGCCCCGCGCGCGAGACGCGTCGTCCCAGGCCGTACTGGCTGCCCGACCAGTGCGGCAGGACGATCCCGAAGTGCGCGTAGACGTACCGCGTGAAGCCCGAGCAGTCGAAGCCGGCGGACGGCGAGGTGCCGCCGTAGCTGTACGGCGTGCCGAGGTACCGGCGGGCGAACCGGACGATGCGTGCCTGCTCGTGGGCGACGACGGTCGCATGACTCACCGTCACCGGCTTCGCGACGGCGGCCCGGACGTGGGCGGCGAAGAAGGCGAACAGGACGAGCAGCGTTGCGCGAACGCGGCGGAACATACGGGAGGCTCCCTTCGGCAGTGGCGGCGCGCGGAACAAGGCCGGCGCGCCTCCGTGTCGTTGGCCGGCCCAGTGTGACCGGGACTGCCTCTGCAGCCATGCCCCCGATGGGGGGTTTCGCCCCGCCGATCGGGGGTGGGAGCTATGTGCCGTTCCGCACGTTCACCGCGCGCTGTGCGGCCTCGAGCCCCTCTGCGTCGAGCAACTCGACCGCGTCGGCAGCCGCGGCGACGAGCCGTTCGGCGTCCTCGTGGGGCTCGAAGTCGGAGAGCACGTAGTCGGCGGGCTTGCGACGATCGCCACGTGCCGGCCGGCCCACGCCGACGCGGAGCCGGAGGAAGTCGGTCGTGCCGAGATGCGACGCGATCGAGCGGAGGCCGTTGTGGCCCGCGGTGCCGCCGCCGAGGCGCGCCTGCAGACGCGCAGGCGGCAGGTCGATCTCGTCGTGGACGACGAGCACCGCGTCGGGATCGAGCTTGAAGAACTTCATCGCCGCCTGCACGGAACGCCCGGAGTCGTTCATGTAGGTCTCGGGCTTCAGCAGCGCGACCCTGTGCCCGTCGACGCGGATCTCGGCGAGCTTGCCGTTGAACTTCCCTTTCCACGCGCCGTCGTGCCGGCGAGCGAGCTCGTCGACGACGAGCCAGCCGACGTTGTGCCGGTTCCGCGTGTACTCGCGGCCGGGGTTGCCGAGACCGGCGACGAGCAGGTCGTACGAGGTGCCGTGGCGACGCGGCCACAGGCGCATGGGTTATGCCTCGGGGGCGGACTCGGCGTCCGACTCGGGCGCGGCCTCGCCGTCGCCCTCCGCCGTGGGCTCCTCGCCCTCGGCGGCCTCGCCCTCGACGCCCTCTTCACCCTCGGCGCCCTCTTCCGGCTCGGGCTCGACCTCGCGGGTCGGCTGCGTGACGGCGACGAAGACCGTGTCTCCGTCGTCGAGCAGCGTGACGCCGTCCGGCAGCGCGACCTGCGACAGGTGCGCGGAATCGCCGAGATGGAGCGCGGAGATGTCGAAGTCGACCGACGCAGGGACTTCCATCGGCAGTGCCTCGACGTTGAGCTCCGTGAGCACCTGGTTGAGGACCCCGCCCTCCTTCGCGCCGACCGACTCGCCGGTCAGGTGCAGCGGCACCGTCGCGTGGATCGGCTGGTCGAGGCGGACTTCCTGGAGGTCGACGTGCGTGACGGTGCCCCGCACCTTGTCGAGTTGGTACTCCTTGAGCACCGAGGAATGGGTCGCCCCACCCTCGACGACGACGTCGAGCACGGCGTTCAGCCCACCGGCGCCGGTCAGCGCCGTGCGCAGGGCCCGCTCCGGGATCGTGATCGCGACGGGGGCGCCCTTTCCGTAGAGGACGCCCGGGATCAAACCGTGCCGGCGCAGGCGGCGAGACTCGGCGGAGCCGAGGATCGCCCTGTTCTGGACCACGAGTTTGACGCGCTCTCCTGCCACGGCGCGGGATTGTAGCGGCTCAGAACAGTTGGTTCTCGCCGCCGAAGATCGCCGACACCGAGTCGTCGGCGAAGACGTTCATGATCGTCTCGGCGAGCAGGGGCGCGACCGGGAGCACGGTCATGTTGTCCGGCTTGGTCAGCGGGTCGATCGGGACCGTGTCGGTGACGACGATCCCGGCGATGTCCGGCGTCTCGAACTTGGCGATCGCGCCGTCGCAGAACAGCCCGTGCGTGGCGAAGACCCAGACCTCTTCGGCCCCGTGGTCGCGCAGCGCGCGCACGTTCGCCAGGACGGTTCCGCCGGTCATGATCACGTCGTCGCCGAGGATCGCCTTCTTGCCGCGGACGCGGCCCGTGATCTCCGTGACCTCCACCACGTTTGCGGAGTGGCGTGTCTTGTGCATGAGCGCGAAGTCCGCGTCGAGCATCTCGGCGAAGCGGACCGCCTGCTTGGCGCGCCCCGCATCGGGCGAGACCGAGACGACGCCGTCTCCCGTGAGCCCGAGGTCGCGGAAGTGCCGCGCGAACAGCGGGATCGCCGTCATGTGGTCGACAGGAATCATGAAGAAGCCCTGGATCTGGCCTGCGTGCAGGTCCATCGTGAGGATGCGGTCGGCGCCGGCGAGCTGGAGCATGTCGGCGACGAGGCGCGCCGAGATCGGCTCGCGCGGCTTCGCCTTCCGGTCCTGCCTCGCGTACGGGTAGAGCGGGACGACCGCGGTGATGCGCTTCGCCGAGGCGAGCTTCGCAGCCTGGATCATGAACAGCAGCTCCATGATGTTCTGGTCGACGGGCTCGCAGCCGGTCTGCACGACGAAGACGTCGGCGCCGCGGATCGACTCGTCGTAGCGCACGTACGTCTCGCCGTTCGGGAACGTGCTGACCTCGGCCTCACCGAGCTCGACCCCGAGCTGCTGCGCGATGCGCCGGGCGAGATCGGTGTGCGACCGCCCGGAGAAGACCATCAGTCGCTTCTGCGGGCCGCGCTCGATCCAGTGGCTCGGCGACGACTGCGTCACGACTGCCGGTTCGAGACCGGGAAGGACGAGCTCAGGACTCGCGCCCACGGGCTGCATATCCCTCCTTGTTCTCCTGCCTCGGCCTCGCGAACGCGAGGGCGTCGGCGGGGACATCTTTGGTGATGACCGAACCAGCGGCGATCCAAGCCCCATCCCCGATCTCGAGGGGTGCGACGAAACCATTCTGGATACCGGTCCTGACGTTGCTGCCGATCGTGGTGCGGTGCTTCGGCGAACCGGGCTGGAGGGGCAGGTTGGCCGTGATCGCACCCGCGCCCACATTCGTGTCGTCGCCGATATCGGCGTCACCGATGTACGACAGGTGCGGCACTTTCGTGCGGTCGCCGATCGTTGAGTTCTTGATCTCCACGAAGGTGCCCGCCTTGGAGGAGTCGCCGAGGACCGTCCCAGGGCGAAGGTAACAGAACGGGCCTACGATCGCGCGGGCGCCGATGTGAGCATCGAC
>Ga0207657_10001862_pt1 | contig 22804 bp, 27 predicted proteins | sample KBSC33metaG_FD_184316 | JGI IMG/M metagenome (GOLD analysis project Ga0207657, IMG submission 184316) | Corn rhizosphere microbial communities from Kellogg Biological Station, Michigan, USA - KBS C3-3 metaG (SPAdes) (version 2) | ecosystem: Host-associated > Plants > Roots > Rhizosphere > Soil ... | reverse complement strand
GATGTCGAGCCAAGGCTTCGCCGATATGTATTCCAATGATTTCTTCGCCGGCTGGGAGAAGGTCACCGCGACGCGCAAGCCGTGGATCGCCGCCGTCGGCGGCTATGCACTCGGTGGCGGCTGCGAAGTGGCGATGATGGCCGACTTCATCATCGCCGCCGACAGCGCCAAGTTCGGCCAGCCCGAGATCAAGCTCGGCGTGACTCCCGGCATGGGTGGGTCGCAGCGACTGACGTGGGCGGTGGGCAAGGCCAAGGCGATGGAAATGTGCCTGACCGGGCGGATGATGGGCGCGGAGGAAGCCGAACGCTCGGGGCTTGTCGCCAAAGTGGTCCCCGCCGCCGACCTGCTCGAGGAAGCCATGAAGACGGCGGAAGCGATCGCCGCCATGCCACCGCTGGCCGCGATCGCGGTCAAGGAAATGGTCAACGCCGCCTTCGAAATCCCGCTGTCGCAGGGCATCCGCTTCGAGCGGCGGCTGTTCCATGGGCTGTTCGGCACCGAGGACCAAAAGGAAGGCATGGCCGCATTCGTCGAGAAGCGGCCGGGCAATTGGAAGGGGCGGTAGTGGACCTGCTTCGTCATTGCGAGGAGCGCAGCGACGAAGCAATCCAATGGCGCGAGGCGGGATTGCTTCGCTCCGCTCGCAATGACGAGGAGTAGTGAGTTGGCGAAGATCGCATTCATCGGATTGGGCCACATGGGCGGCGGGATGGCGCCGAATCTCGCCAAGGCAGGGCACGACGTCCGCGCGTTCGATCTCAGCAGCGAAGCGCTTGACGCGGCTGTGAGCGCCGGCTGCGGCCGCGCCGGCTCGACCGAGGAGGCATGCCGGGACGCCGACGTCATCATCACCATGCTCCCGGCGGCGAAGCACGTGCTCGACGTCTATCGCAACCATGTGTTCGGCAACGCCCCGACGAGCGCGCTGCTCATCGACTGCTCGACGATCGACGTCGGCAGCGCTCGAACGATCGAAGAAGAAGCCAGCGCCAAGGGATACGAGATGGTAGACGCGCCGGTCTCGGGCGGCATTGCGGCGGCGGCGGCGGGATCGCTCGCGTTCATGGTCGGCGGCTCGGACGAAGCGTTCGCCCGTGCCAGGCCGATCATCGAACCAATGGCCAAGGCCGTGATCCACGCCGGCGGCGCCGGTGCCGGACAGGCGGCGAAGATCTGCAACAACATGATCCTCGGCGCGACCATGGCAGTCACCTGCGAGGCCTTCGTGCTGGCTCAGAAGCTCGGCCTCGATCCGCAGGTATTCTTCGATATCTCGTCGCAGGCCTCGGGCCAGAGCTGGTCGATGACCTCCTACTGCCCGGTACCGGGCGTCGGGCCGAAGACGCCCGCCGACAACGGCTACCAGGGCGGGTTCGCGGCCGCGCTGATGCTCAAGGATCTGAAGCTCGCTCTCGAGGCCGCGAAGCACGCCGGCGTGGACGTCGAGATGGGCGAAGAGGCCGAGGAACTTTATGAAGAGTTCGTCGAAAAGGGCGGCGGGAACCGCGACTTCTCGGGCATCATCGAAATGATCGACGGCAGCTGGAAGGCTTCCGAATAACGACAATTTCGTCAATGACAGGAGAGTTTATGCGCGCTGCCTTGTTCGCCGTTACCGCCTCGCTTGTACTTGTCGCGTGCGGCGGGCCCCAGACCAGCCAGGCCAATAATGTCCAGGCGAACATGTCGAATACGGCGTCGCCGCCGGCCACGGCGGCGGCGAGCCCCGCCCCCGCGCCTTCGTTCACGCCGGTGAGCGGAGACCAGGCGAAGCAGGTGATGCACGAGCGGCACGAGGGGATGGAAACGATCGGCAAGGCGTCGAAGGCGATCAAGCGCGAGCTCGACGCCAGCACGCCCAACCTTGCAACCGTCCGCGAGAACGCGGCGAAGATCGCCGATCTGTCGCAGAAGGCGTCGGGATGGTTCCACGCCGGCACCGGTCCGGACCTCGGCAAGACCGGCGCGAAGCCGGAAATCTGGCAGAACGAGCAGGATTTCGCGGTCAAGCTCGCCGACTTCCAGAAAGCGGCGCAGGCGTTCAACGCCGCGACCACGGGCAATGACGTGAACGCGACGAAGAGCGCGTTCGGCGACCTCGGCAAGAGCTGCAAGGCGTGTCACGACAAGTACCGCTCGGAGATGCACCACTGAGCAGGATTGGGATCGGACAGCCGGTCTGGGACCTGTCCGTCCGGCTGGTCCACTGGCTGCTCGCCGCGCTGATCGGCTTCAGCTGGTGGTCGGCCGAATATGGCCACACCGATTGGCATATCTGGTCCGGCTGCGCGATCCTGGCGCTGCTGATCTATCGCTTCCTCTGGGGTTTCGTCGGAAGCTCGACGGCGCGCTTTGCGAGCTTCGTTCGGGGCCCGCGCGTGATTGCCCGCTATTTGCGCGGGGGGTGGATCGGGCTCGGCCACAATCCCCTGGGCGCGCTGAGCGTCCTCGCCTTGTTCATCGCCGTGGCCGTGCAGGTCGGGCTCGGGCTCGTTTCTCAGGACGAGGATGGAATCTACACCGGTCCGCTCTATCGGCTCGTCAGCAGCGACACGTCGGACCGCGCTCGCGACCTCCACGCGGCCTGGTTCGACGTCATCCTGGCCCTCATCGTCCTGCACCTCGCGGCGATTGCCATTTACTGGCTGCGCGGGCGCAATCTCGTCTCGCCGATGATCACCGGGCGCGTCGAGCCCGAGGCGGGAACCGAGCCGATGCGGCCAGGCAAATGGTGGGTCGCGCTGGTCTGCGTCGCGATCGGCATCGGCATTACCCGCTGGGTGATCGCCGGCGCGCCGCCGTTCAGTTCCTGATCGGAACTTGGTCCTTGATCGCAGTGGCGGCGCGGCCCACATCGGCGCCATGCTGATCCGCACCGAGCACACGCCCAATCCCGCGACCCGCAAGTTCCTGCCGGGCCAGATCGTCATGGAAGCAGGCACACGCGATTTCGCCGATCCGGAGAGCGCCGAAGCGTCGCCGCTGGCCAAGGCGCTGTTCGACAGCGGCCTGGTCGAAGGCGTCTTCTTCGGCCGCGATTTCGTCTCGGTCACCGCCGCGCCCGCCGTTCCCTGGAGCGATCTCGAGGGGATGGTCCTCGAAACCCTGCTCGACCATTTCGTCAGCGGCGCGCCCCTGTTCGCCCCGGGCACCGCGGCGGGCATCCACGTGGCCACCGACGACAGCAACTTCGAGGAAGACCCCGCCGATTCCGAGATCATCGAGCAGATCAAGGAACTGATCGAAACCCGGGTGCGCCCCGCGGTCGCGCAAGATGGCGGCGATATCGCCTACAAGGGCTATCGCGATGGCCGCCTGCTGCTCTCGATGCATGGTGCCTGCTCGGGCTGCCCGTCGTCGACCGTGACCCTCAAGCGCGGGATCGAGAGCCTGATCAAGCATTACGTTCCCGAAGTCGAAACGGTCGAAGCCATCTAACTTTCAGGGGCTTGCGGCGTTGGGCCGCATGTGCCCACTATCGCATCCGAGATGTTGCTCGCTTTTGACACGTCGAGCGCCGCCTGCACCGCCGCCTTGTTCGACGGATCGGGCGCCTGCATCGGCAGCCGCGACGAGCTGATCGGCCGCGGTCATGCCGAACGCCTGGTGCCGATGATCGCCGAGCTGATGGACGGGCGCGGCGCGACCAAGATCCTGGTCGGAGTCGGACCCGGGAGCTTCACCGGCATCCGCGTTGCGATCGCCGCCGCGCATGGACTCGCGATCGGCTGGGGCGCGGAGCTTTGCGGCATGTCCTCGCTCGCGCTGCTCGCGGCAGGGGCGAGGCTCCAATCGGAGGTGGCAACAGCCGTGGTCGGCGGTCATGGCGAATTGTTCGTCCAGCAATTCGACGGTTCGACGATTGACCCCGTTTCGGAACTTCGCAACGCCGTCCCCGAAGTCGCCGCAGGTGCAATCACGGCGAAGTCTGTCGCTGGCTCCGGTGCCCGGCAGCTGGTGGATGCGCGCGGCTGGGGCGACGTGATCGAGCTTTATCCCTCTGCGGTGAACGCGCTCCGCCTTCCGGCCGCCCTGCGTAGCTTCGCGCCAAAGCCGGTCTACGCACGCGCGCCCGACGCCCGCGTGCCGGAGGCGGCCTGATGGCTACGGTCGCGTCTGACGTGAGAATCGATTCCGGCTCATCGGCCGACATCGATTCGGTGATGACCGTCATGGATCGCGCATTCGGCGACCGTTTCGGGGAAGCCTGGAGCCGTTCGCAGCTCGCCGGAATCCTGCCGATGGGGGGCGTGTGGCTGTCGCTCGCGCGCGAATCGGGCAGCGACAATGTGATTGGCTTCTCGCTCGTCCGATCGGTCGCGGACGAGTCCGAGTTGCTCCTGATCGCGGTGCTTCCGACGCATCACCGTCGCGGGGTTGGCCGGCGCCTGCTCGAGCAATTTCTGGAACGCGCACGAAACGGCAGAATAGCCAAGGCCCATCTTGAAGTGCGTGACGGCAACCCGGCCGTAAGCATGTATGAGGATGCGGGCTTTTCGGCGGTCGGCCGCCGACGCAATTATTACCATGCGCCGGACGGCACGCGTTTCGACGCAATCACGCTCGCACGAGAACTTTAGTTAAGTGAAGTTCGTCTCGCGCGCCACTTGCGAAGGCGTTGCGCATAGTCATCGGAAAGCGTAGTAGGCGCGCGGTGCAGTAGAAGCTGCATGGCCTCCGCTCGAGTTTAGGAATAATCCATGGCTGATCTTGAAACTGGCGAAGACACTTTACTGACGCTGACCGCCGACATCGTCGCGGCGCACGTCAGTAACAACAGCGTTGCCGTCAACGACTTGCCGAACCTCATCCAGAATGTCCACGCGGCGCTGTCGGGCATCTCGGGCGCGGCTGCTGCCCCTGAAGCGAAGCCGGAACCGAAGGTTTCGATCCGCTCGTCGGTCAAGCCCGACTACATCGTCTGCCTCGAAGACGGAAAGAAGCTGAAGATGCTGAAGAGGCATCTGATGACCCACTACAACATGACGCCGGACCAATATCGGCAGAAGTGGGGCCTCGCCGCCGACTATCCGATGGTCGCGCCGAACTACGCCGAGCAGCGCCGCACGCTCGCGAAGTCGATCGGCCTCGGCACCAAGCGCAAGCGGACGCGCTCGGCAAAATAAGCGTCATTGCCAGCGAAGCGAAGCAATCCACGGCCGTCGACTGGATTGCTTCGTCGCGTTCGCTCCTCGCAATGACGCGTGTGAGGCTTTGACCCTGCCCGCACCCACGCCTAACTTGGCCGCATGACGCGAACGATCGACATTGAAGCGCTGTGCGCGGACAAGGGGCTTCGGATTACCGAGCAGCGTAAGGTCATCGCGCGAGTGCTGAGCGAGGCCGAGGATCACCCTGATGTGGAGACCTTGCACGCGCGCGCCTCGGCGATCGACCCCAACATTTCCATTGCAACCGTCTACCGTACGGTGCGGCTGTTCGAGGAAGCGGGAATCCTGGAACGCCACGAATTCGGCGACGGGCGCTCGCGCTACGAGGCGGTGTCGGAAAGCCATCACGATCATCTGATCGACGTCGAGACCGGCAACGTGATCGAGTTCGTCGACGACGAGCTCGAAGCGCTGCAGAAGCGGATCGCCGAGAAGCTCGGCTTCAGGCTCGTCGACCATCGCATGGAGCTTTACGGCGTCTCGCTCGACCGCGACCGATAAGGCGGCGGCTCAGCCCATATCCGGGCGCCTCCGGGCAGGCGTGCGGATCGTCGGGCTCGTCGGCCTCTTCGCCGTCCTCGCGCCGGTCCACATCGTCACCAAGGCAGTTGCCGGCCGCTCTGCATGGCCTCGGCGGTTTCTTGCCGCCGCCGCATGGATTCTCGGCGCGCGGGTGCGGATCGTCGGCGCCAGCCTTGCCCCACATACGCTGCTCGTCTGCAATCACACGAGCTGGCTCGACATCGTGGTGCTCGGCGGCTCGACCGGCTGCGCCTTCGTGTCGAAGGCCGAGCTCGGCCATTCGCTGGTCCACTGGCTCGCCGACCAGAACGCGACCGTCTATGTCAAGCGCTCGCATCGCAAGGGTGCGAAGGACCAGGCGATCGCCATTGCCGCCGCCCTCGAGCGCGACAAGCCGGTGGCGCTGTTCCCGGAGGGGACGACCGGTCCCGGTACCCACCTGCTGCCGTTCCGCTCGACCTTGCTTGAGGCCGCCAACTATGCCGCCAGGGACGTTTCGATCAGGCCCGTCGCGGTCGACTATGGCGAGGCGATGGCCGAGGTCGGCTGGTGGGAGGAGCCGGGCAAGGACAATGTGCTTCGAATGCTCCGGCGCCGCGGAACATTGCCGGTGACGGTGCAACTGCTCGATCCGCTCGACCGCGCGAGCGACCGCAAACAGCTCGCCCACGAAGCGCGCGAAACGATTGCCGCACGGCTTGGCTTAACCTCTTCCGGACACTCGCCTATAGGCGTGGACGAATGACTCCCAAGACTTTCAGAATCAAAAACTTCGGCTGCCAGATGAACGTCTATGACGGCGAGCGGATGGCCGAACTGCTGGGCGCGCAGGGCATGGCCGCGGCCGACGGTGACGACGCCGACCTCGTCGTGCTCAACACCTGCCACATCCGCGAGAAGGCTGCGGAAAAGGCCTATTCCGACATCGGGCGCCTAAGACGCGAGGACGGCTCGAAGCCGCTGATCGCGCTGGCGGGCTGCGTCGCCCAGGCCGAGGGCGCCGAGGCCAAGCGGCGATCGGCAATGATCGACATGGTCGTCGGCCCACAGGCCTATCACCGACTGCCGGAGATGGTCGCGGCGGCGGCGCGAGGCGCCCGCCCGGTCGACACCGACATGCCGGCAATCTCCAAGTTCGAGGCGCTTCCGGGCCGACGGCGAGCGAGCCCGAGCGCGTTCCTCACCGTCCAGGAAGGCTGCGACAAGTTCTGCACCTATTGCGTGGTCCCCTACACGCGCGGCGCCGAGGTCTCGCGGCCGTGGCAGGCGATCGTCGACGAAGCGCGCGCGCTGGTTGAGGCCGGCGCGCGTGAGATCGTCCTGCTCGGCCAGAACGTGAATGCCTGGGCCGACGACACGCGCGGGCTTGCCGAGCTGATCCGCGCGCTGGCGAAAATCGATGGTCTCGAACGCATCCGCTATACCACCAGCCACCCGACCGACATGACCGACGAATTGATCGCCGCCCATGGCGAGGTCGACAAGCTGATGCCGTACCTCCACCTGCCGGTGCAGGCGGGAAGCAACCGGATCCTCAAGGCGATGAACCGCAGCCACACGGTCGAGACCTACCTCGCGACCATCGAGAAGATGCGCTCGGCGCGTGCCGACATCGCCCTCTCCGGCGACTTCATCGTCGGTTTCCCGGGCGAGACCGAGGCGGATTTCGAGGCCACGCTGAGGATCGTCGACGAGGTCCGCTACGCGTCGGCCTATTCGTTCAAGTATAGCCCGCGGCCCGGTACCCCCGCGGCGGCCATGGAGGATCAGATAACGCGCGAGATCATGGATGAGCGGCTTCAGCGGCTGCAGGAGCGGATCAACGCCCACCAGCTCGCGTTCAACAAGGCAAAAGTCGGGGTGGACACGCAAGTGCTGATCGAACGCAGGGGCAAGCACGAGGGGCAGATGATCGGACGCTCGCCATGGCTCCAGTCGGTGCATGTCGACACGGATGCGCAACCCGGCGACATCATCGATGTGACTCTGGTTGCAGCCGGCCCCAACAGTCTCACCGGCGCGTCGCTCCAGAAGGCGGCCGCCTGATGGCGCGCCGCGACCTTGCCGCTGTTCCGGAGCGCGCCCGACTCGAAATCGAATTCGAGCAACCCTATCTGCTGGGGCCGCTGTTCGGCGATTACGACCGCCATCTGATCACGATCGAGCAGCGGCTCGGCGTGCACATCGCCGCGCGCGGGAACCGGGTACAGATCGAGGGCGAAGCCGATGCCGCCGCGCGCGCGCGCGACGTGCTCATCGGTCTCTATAACCGGCTCGACAGCGGTCACGACGTCGATGCGGAAGCGGTCGAGGGAGTCCTGGGCATGGCCGCCCAGCCGCATCTCGACGGAATCATCCAGGAGGAAGTGACCTCTGCGCCGCGCGTGATGATCCGCACGCGCAAGAAGACGATTGTTCCCCGGTCGGCCATGCAGACGCCGTACATGGAGGCGCTCGCCCGCGAGGACATGATCTTCGGCCTGGGACCGGCGGGCACCGGCAAGACTTACCTGGCGGTCGCGCAAGCCGTGTCGCAGCTGATCAGCGGCAGCGTCGACCGGCTGATCCTCTCGCGTCCCGCGGTGGAGGCCGGCGAGCGTCTGGGCTTCCTTCCCGGCGACATGAAGGAGAAGGTCGATCCCTATCTGCGGCCGCTCTACGACGCGCTCTACGACATGCTGCCAACGGAGCAGGTCGAGCGGCGGATCGCGAGCGGCGAGATCGAGATCGCGCCCCTCGCCTTCATGCGCGGGCGGACGCTCAACGACGCGTTCATCATTCTCGATGAAGCCCAGAACACCACGCCGCTTCAGATGAAGATGTTCCTGACCCGCTTCGGCATGCGCAGCCGCATGGTGATCTGCGGCGATCCGCACCAGGTCGACCTTCCCGATCCGTCCAAGTCGGGCTTGGCCGACGCGGTCACCCGGCTCGAGCGGGTCAAGGGGATCGCGGTGGTCCGCTTCACCGCCGCCGACGTGGTTCGTCATCCGCTGGTCGGCCGCATCGTCGACGCCTATGAGGGACCGAGCGCAATCCGGGACGTCGGGGCATGAAGCTCGAGATCGCGATCGAAGCCGACGAGGAATGGGACAGTAGCTGCTCCTGGGAGGAGCTTGCCCGCAGCGCCGCCGAAGCCGCGATCGCGGAAAGCGCCTATCCCGATCTGGCGACCGTGCGCCCGGTGGAAATTTCGGTTCGCCTGACCAGCGACTCCCAGGTGCAGGCGCTGAATGCCGAGTGGCGCGGCAAGGACAAGCCGACCAACGTCCTCTCCTTCCCCATGGCCGAACCGTACGAATTGCAGGCGGAAACATTTATCGCTCGCGAAATGTTGCTCGGTGACATCATCCTTGCCCACGGCGTGTGCGCGAGCGAGGCGCGGGACAAGGGCATTTCGCTGGAAAACCATGCCGTGCATTTGATGGTCCACGGCACGCTGCACCTTCTCGGCCATGACCATCATAACGACGACGAGGCCGCCGACATGGAGGCGCGCGAGATCCGCGCACTCGAGCGGCTCGGAATCGCTAATCCTTATGAGGTCACCGCCTGATGGCCACCCGGCACGACGACGGCGGCTCGCGCCTGTGGCGCGGCATGCGCCACTTGATCTTCGGTGAAGAGTCCGAACCGACGCTGCGCGAGGAAATCGAGGACGCGATCGACGAGGCCGAGGAATCGCGGCCCGTCGCCGGCGACCTCTCGCCAGCCGAGCGGCAGATGCTCCGCAACCTGCTGCACTTCGGCGAGCAGACCGCCGGCGAGATTGCCGTCACCCGCGGCGACATCGTCGCGGTGCAGTCGGAAATCAGTTTCGACGAACTCGTACGCGCCTTTGCCGAGGCCGGGCACAGCCGGCTGCCGGTTTATCGCGAGAGTCTCGATGACGTGATCGGCATGATCCACATCAAGGACGTCTTCGTCGCCAGCATCGACCCCGCGCGCGACCGTTCGCTCGATTCGTTGATCCGCGAGCCCCTGTTCGTCCCCGAATCGATGGGTGTCCTCGAGCTTCTCGCCCGCATGCGCGCCGACCGCGTGCACCTTGCTATCGTCGTCGACGAGTTCGGCGGCACCGAGGGGCTCGTGACGATCGAGGACGTCGTCGAGGAAATCGTCGGCGACATCGAGGACGAGCACGACGATGCCGAAGCGGCGATGCTGACCCCGCTAGAAGACGGTCTGTGGGAAGCCGACGCGCGGATCGAGCTCGACGAGCTCGCGGAAGCAGTCGACCCGCGGCTGAGCTCGGAGGAGGATGAGGTCGATACCCTTGGCGGCCTGGTGTTCCTGCTCGCCGGGCACATTCCGGACAAGGGCGAATGCGTCACGCACCCGTCAGGCTGGAAGCTCGAGGCCATCGACTCCGACCCGCGGCGGATCATCCGCGTTCGCCTCCATGCGCCTGAGGGAGAGACGACGAGCGAATAATCGTCATTGCGAGCGAAGCGAAGCAATCCAGCCACATGGATTGCCGCGTCGCCTTTGGCTCCTCGCAATGACGGCTCACTCGGTCGCGAACAGCTTGGCCGGATCGGCCATGGCCTTGAACTCGAGCGCATTGCCGGCGGGATCGAGCAGGAACATCGTCGCCTGCTCTCCTGGCTGGCCCTCGAACCGCACCGTCGGCGCAATAACGAATTCGACGCCCGCGCTTTGCAGGCGCGCGGCGAGCCGTTTCCAATCGCCCATCGGCAGCACGAGGCCGAAGTGCGGTACCGGCACGTCCTCGCCATCGACCGGATTGGTCACGCGGGACCGCGCGGCCTTGGGAGCGAGATGCGCGACGATCTGGTGCCCATGGAGGTCGAAATCGACCCAATGATCGGCGCTACGGCCCTCGGGGCAACCGAGCAATTCGCCATAGAAGCGCCGCGCCGCGGCAAGGTCGTCGACCGGGAAGGCAAGATGGAATGGCGGCAAGCTCATTTCAGCGCCATGTCATTGCGACCCTTGCGAAGGCAAGGGGAAGCAATCCAGCGGTTTGTGGATTGCGTCCTCGCTGCGCTCCTCGCAATGCAGCGACCAATGCGCACCGTCCTCTACGTATTCCTCGCCGGCGCCGCCTCGGCATTCGCTTTCGAGCCCGCCGGCCTATGGCCGCTGCTGCCCGTCGCCTTTGCCTTGCTCTGCGAATTCATCTGGCGGTCAAATGGCCTGTGGCGCGCGCTGTTGACCGGCTGGGTGTTCGGGTTCGGCCAGTTCGTTATCGGGCTCAACTGGATCGCGACGGCGTTCACCTTCCAGTCGACCATGCCCGCCTGGCTCGGCTGGATCGCCGTCGTGCTGCTGTCGCTCTACCTTGCCGTTTATCCGGCGATGGCCGCCGGACTCGCCTGGCGCTTCGGGCGCGAGGATCGCGTCGTGCTGGTGAGCGTGCTCGGCGGCGCCTGGGCGATTACCGAATGGCTGCGCGGGACGATGTTCACCGGCTTTCCCTGGAACCCGGCCGCGGCGGCGTTTGCGCCCACTCCGTTGATTACCGTCACCGCGCTCATCGGCACCTATGGCCTCTCGGGCCTCGTCGTCCTGCTCGGTGGGGCGATTTGGCTCGAATATTACAAGAAGTGGCTGCCTTTGCTGGTGATCGTCGCCGCGACGGCCTTCCTGTGGGTCCTGCCCTCGTCGCCAGTTCCGCGGGACCCGCTGGCGATCCTCAACGTCCGCATCGTCCAGCCGAACATCAGCCAGAACGAGCTGTGGCGCCCCGGATTCCAGGACGAAGCGGCGCGCCGGCTGGCGACGCTTTCGGGGCCGCCCTCGGCCGAGCCGCGCCTCCTCCTCTGGCCCGAGTCCGCCGTCACCGAGCCGCTCCAGGACGGCCGCACCGACGAGCACCAGGCCTTCGCCCAATTCGAGCGGACCCGGGCGGCGGCTGTGCTCGGACCCAACGACCGCCTGCTCACCGGCGGAATTGCGATCGCCTCAAAGGACGGCGTCAGCATCAGCGGAGCCGCCAACAGCATCTTCGCGCTCGCGCCGGGCGGCACCATCATCGCCCGCTACGACAAGGCCCATCTGGTGCCGTACGGCGAATATCTGCCGATGCGGCCGCTGCTTTCCGCGATCGGGTTGTCGCGGCTGGCGCCCGGCGATCTCGACTTCACGCCGGGTCCGGGCCCGCGCACGATCGACCTCGGCGGGCAATGGGGCAAAGTCGGCCTCGACCTCTGTTACGAGATCATCTTTTCAGGCCATGTGGTTGACGAGAAGAATCGGCCCGAATTCATCTTCAATCCGTCGAACGACGCCTGGTTCGGGCGCTGGGGTCCGCCCCAGCACCTCGCCCAGGCGCGCCTGCGCGCCGCCGAGGAAGGGCTGCCCGTCTTGCGCGCGACTCCGACCGGCATCAGCGCGGTCGTCGATGCGCGCGGCAACATCGTCAAATCGCTGCCTTGGCGGACCGCCGGCGTGATCGACGCGGTGCTTCCGCCGGCCGCCAATTCGCCGCCGCCGTTCGCGCGGTTCGGCAACGTCATCCCGCTCATTTTGGGATTTCTGCTGATCATCGGCGGCATTGTGCTGGGCCGGCGCCGCCGCTAGAAGCGACATATAAAGACATCTTTATATCTTGATATCGAGGGATTCGCTCACGCTTATGCGCAGCTCCTACCTGTTCACATCCGAATCGGTTTCCGAAGGCCATCCGGACAAGGTCGCCGACCAGATTTCCGACGCGATCGTCGACTTGTTCCTGTCGAAAGACCCGGAAGCGCGCGTCGCCTGCGAGACGATGACCACGACCAACCGTGTGGTGCTCGCCGGCGAGATCCGCGGCGCCGGAATCATGGACCCGGACGGCAATTGGGCGCCCGGCATCCGCGAGGAGATCGAGGAAGCGGTGCGCGGGGTTGTCAAGCGCATCGGCTATGAGCAGCAGGGCTTCCACTGGGACCGGTTTGATTTCGCCAACCACCTGCACCCCCAGTCGGCGGATATCGCGCAGGGCGTCGACGCCGCGGCCGACAAGGACGAAGGCGCCGGCGACCAGGGCATCATGTTCGGCTTTGCCTGCGACGAGACTCCAGAGCTGATGCCGGCGACGCTCCATTACAGCCACAAGATCCTGGCCGAGATGGCGCGCGACCGCCATTCGGGGGCCGCTCCGTTCCTCGAGCCCGACGCCAAGAGCCAGGTGACCCTGCGGTTCGAGGACGGCAAGCCGGCCAAGGCGACCGCGATCGTCGTTTCGACCCAGCACAAGCCCGGTTACGACAAGGGCGAGAAGCAGGCCGAGCTCCACGCCTACGTCAAGGATGTGGTCGCGCGGGTGATGCCCTCGCACCTGCTCGGCAACGAGACGGTCTATCACATCAACCCGACCGGCAGCTTCGAGATCGGCGGCCCCGACGGTGATGCCGGCGTCACCGGCCGCAAGATCATCGTCGATACCTATGGCGGCGCGGCCCCGCACGGCGGCGGCGCCTTTTCGGGCAAGGACCCGACCAAGGTCGACCGCTCGGCGGCCTATGCGGCGCGCTACCTCGCCAAGAACATCGTCGCCGCCGGACTCGCCAGGCGCTGCACGATCCAGCTCGCTTATGCGATCGGTGTCAGCCAGCCGCTGTCATTGTATGTCGACACGCACGGAACGGGCAGCATCGGCGACGACAGGATCGAAGCGGCGATCGGGCGCATCGGCAAGCTCGGCGGGCTGACGCCGCGCGGCATTCGCACGCACCTCGGGCTCAACAAGCCGATCTACCAATCGACCGCCGCTTACGGCCATTTCGGGCGCAAGGCGGAAGGCGATCTGTTCCCGTGGGAGCGCGTCGACCTGGTCGACGACCTCAAGGCGGCAATCGCGGCCTAAGCGCACCATTGGCGGATTAAGCTTTACAGCGCCCCCCCAGCTGACATCATCTAAGCGCCGGATCGAACAGGGGGCGCTATGAATCGGCATTGGGTGAAAATCGCGGCCGCGAGCCTTGCGGTGGTTGCTGCGCAAGCGGCTGCGACGCCGCAAGTCCAGCTGCCCGCCGAGGCGGCATACAAGAGCACGGCGAGCGGCATCGAGTTCGCGCCGCTGTCCGGCTTCTCGCGCAGGGTGACACTGTTCGGCGACACCGGCCTGGACATCGGCATCGACTACCGCAGCGATTCCGCCAACGAGGAAATTACCTTCTTCCTATTCCGCCGCGTCGCCGGCGATGCCGCGCTCTGGCTCGACCGCGTCGGCAAGGTCGTCATGGGACAGGACCGATTAGGCGAGGTGTCGCCCGCGCTTGCTCCATTTCCGCTTGCCACGCCCGGCGGTGGCGGCGGCCTGGGCGTAGCCTACAGCCTGACCGGCAAGCAGTTGAAATCGACTGGCGCCGCCGTCTTCGCGAGCGCCGACTGGTATGTCGCGATCCGTGCGACCTCCGCCGCGAAAAGCCCGGAGGAGCTCAAGGCCTGGATGGCTAGCGCGGCGACCTCTGTCCGCTGGCCGGCGGACCAGCAACCGCTTGCAGCACCTGCGCCGATCCAGCCCTGCTCGAAACCGGTCGGCGGTTCCGACAAGGCGCGGTTTCACGTCCCCGCCCTATCCGCGCTGCTGGTCAAGGCCGCGCTCGCGCACAATGTCGAAAACGAGCGGAAGGAGAAGATCGCCGACCCGCTGAAAACTGGATCGTGGTGCGTCGATAGCGATCTGTCGCCGATGGCTTCCGTTTATCGCCATCCCGATGACCGCAAGTCCTACTTCCTCGCGGTCGCCGACGCGGGCCGCGGCTATACGGTTGGCGAAGAACCGCTGATGGCAGTGCTCGATCCGGCGGAAGGGCAGAGCTATTTCGTGACCTGGATCGACCTCGATCACGTCGACGGCTATGCCGCCTTCGACCGCCTGCCCGCGCCGGCGATCGTGCAGAGCTTCGTCAAGGGCCGTGCTTACGCCTTCCGCGCTTCGACCTGGGGCACGGAGTCGAACATCAGCTTCAATGCCGATGTCGCGAACAAGAAATAGGCGTCCGCCTCAGAGCGCCCGGCTCTCGTCCTCGACGCCGATGCCGTGGCGGAAAACCAGGTCGCCGCCTTTCCATCCGCTGTAGATCAGGATCAGGACGACAATCGCCGACAGGATGATCCCGATGCCGCGAATAGCGGCGTCGCTGTTCAGCCGGACGAAGAAGTTGACGATTTCCAGCACCACGGCCGTGACGTTGGCAAGCATGTGCTTTACCGCATCGCCCATGCTCCGGATGCGCGCGCTGCCCATGAAGTCCGTGAGCCCGGCGACGGCCGCCAGTGCCGCCATCACGATGCCGATTCCGAGCAGGTAGCGCGACGCGATCGCCCACATCGGATTGCTGGTGCTCAGGAACACGATATCGGTGACGAGCACCCCGATGAAGCAGACGATCGGGAACGGGATCAGCATCGGGTGGATCGGGTGGCCTCCGATTTTCGCCGTGCTGTGCGGATGGTCATGCTCCGCGCTTCGATTGATCGTGGCCATGGCGTTTCCTCCTAACGGAGGCTTTGACGCCTTTGGCAGCCGAACGGTTCCAAAATGGTGGGCGGGCTCACGCCGCCCGCTCGCGCACCTGTTCGACTTTGCGCCGCACGCTGCGCGCCTTCAGAAGATCATGGCGCGAGAGGATTCCGACCACGCGCTGGGTCTCGCGCTCAACGATCGGAATGCGGCCTACGCCGGTATCGACCATCAGGTCGGCGACGTCGCCGATCGGCGTGTCGGGATAGGCGACCGGCTGCGATGCGTCCGACAGCATCTCGGCCAGCGTCAGTCCGAGCGTCGCCGAATATCCCTGCCATTTGAGCGCATCGGAGCGCGACACCAGCCCGAGCAAACGGCCGGAATGATCGACGACCGGATAGCTGCGATGGTCGGCGTCCTCCTCGAAAAAGGTCACGACTTCGCCGATCGAGCGATCGCCGCCGAGCGTCTGCGGCGTGCTGGTCATCACCTGCGCGGCCTGGAGGAATTCGAGCGGATCGATCGAATATTCCTGGAGCACGTGGCGGCCGCGTCGTGCGATCCGCTCGGTCAGGATCGAACGCTGCATCAGCAGCACACTGATCGCGTAGGCCGCGGCCGCGGCGGCGAGCGTCAGCGGAAGCGTTTCGAAGCGCCCGGTGAGCTCGACCGCGAACAGCGCGCCGGTCAGCGGCGCGCGCATCGCTCCGCTCATGATCGCCGCCATGCCGATCAATGCCCAGAAACCGTGCGATCCCGGCAGCAGCAAGCCGCATAAGGATGCGAGCGCACCGCCGAGGATGAGCAAAGGCGCAAGCACGCCTCCCGACGTCCCCGAGCCCAATGCGACGAGCCAGACCATCGCTTTCACGACGGCCAGCGCGATGATCACCTTGACTGCGAGCGAGCCGTTGAGCAGCGCCTGGATGTCGGCATAGCCGGCGCCCAGCACATGCGCGTCGATCAGCCCGCCGGCGCCGACGACGACCGCGCCGATGGCCGGCCACCACATCCAGTGCACCGGAAGCCGGTGGAAGAGGTCCTCGATACGATAGAGGATTTTCGACAACAGGGTCGCTTCGAGGCCGACGACGATTCCCATCAGCACAACCAGCGGGCCGATCAGGGACAGCTTGCCGATGGGGCCCGGATCGAACGCGAACATCGGACCGCTGCCGATCAGCAGCGGCCGCCACGCCATGGCAACGAGTGCCGCCGTGACCACGGGCACGAGGCTGCGCGGCTTCCATTCGAACAGCAGCACTTCGACCGCGAGCAGCACCGCCGCGACCGGCGTTCCGAAGATCGCGGTCATACCTCCGGCGGCGCCACTGACGAGCAAGGTCTTGCGCTCGGCGGCGCTCAACTGGAATTGCTGCGCGAACAACGACCCGAGCGCGCCGCCGGTCATGATGATCGGCCCCTCGGCGCCGAATGGCCCGCCGCTGCCGATCGAGATCGCCGACGAGATCGGCTTGAGGATCGCGACCTTCGGCGACAGCCGGCTTTCTCCGTAAAGAATCGCTTCGATCGCTTCGGGGATCCCGTGGCCGCGGATCTTGTCGGAACCGAAGCGGGCAAGCAGGCCGATGAGCAAGCCGCCGGCGACCGGGATCGCCAACACGAGCAGGCCGACGTTGGCGTCGTAGATATGGCGGCTGACGAAGGAGACGTCCGCGAACCAGAACAGATTGGTGGCAAGATAGATCAGCTTCAGAAGCACCCATGCGCCGAACGCACTGCCGCTGCCGATCGCGACCGAGGCGGCGGCGAGCATCAACATGCGCGCGTCGGCGCTATGATCGGACAGACGGCGCGTCTTGCGCGCCGCCGCGGGCGTTGCGGTCATGGAGTTTCCAATGAATGAGGAGCTTCGTATTTATATCGTAATACGATATGTTTCAACCTGCGGAACGGCCGTCCATGCCTCGCTCCATCAGTGATCACGACTATGCGGTGCTCGCGGAATTCCGCTTCGCGATCCGCACCTTTCTCCATTTCAGCGAGTCGAAGGCTGCCGAGGCGGGGCTCACAGCGCAGCAGCACCAGGCCTTGCTCGCCTTGCGCGCCGCCGGGCGCGACCTCACCATCGGCGAGCTTGCCGAACGGCTGCTGCTGAAGCCGCACAGCGCGAGCGGCCTTGCCGACCGCCTGCATGCGCTGGGCCTGTGCGATCGCGTCGAATCCGAGGACGATCGCCGGCGCGTGATGCTCCGCCTCACGGACAAGGCGGGAACGCTGCTGCGTGAGCTCACAGAAGCGCACCGCGAGGAGCTGGTCCGGTTGCGGCCGCTACTTTCCGGATTGCTCGATTCGCTCAGCGGCTGATGTTGTCGCCGCGCGCGAAGCGGACTAGCGCGCCTCGCGATGACCGCGTTCAAGTCCGGCGATCCGCTGACGCTCAACCGCCTGTACGGGCGCTCGAGCGGCCACAAGTTGCGCAAAGGCCAGCAGGAGCTGGTCGAGCGGCTGCTTCCCGCCCTCGAAGTGCCGGACGACGGGGCGATCACCGCGGAGCGCCTGTTCGGCGAGGATCGCCCGCTGCATTTCGAGATCGGTTTCGGTTCGGGCGAGCACCTCGCGGACCGCGCCGACATGCTCCCCGACCACGGCTTCATCGGCGCCGAACCGTTCCTCAACGGGGTCGCGACCGCGCTCGGCCATATTCGCGACAAGCATCTGGCCAATGTCCGGCTGTGGCGCGGCGATGCGCTCGAGGTGCTCCAGCGCGTGCCCGACAGCGCGCTGAGCTTCATCTATCTGCTCCACCCCGACCCCTGGCCCAAGTCGCGGCATGCCAAGAGGCGGATGGTGAATGATCGTCCCGTCGACCTGTTCGCGGCCAAGCTCAAGACGGGCGGCGAGTTCCGGCTCGCCACGGACGACCCGACCTATCTCACATGGTCGCTGATGATCATGCAGCAGCACACGATCCAGTTCGAGTGGCTCGCCGAGCGCCCGAAGGACTTCCTCGAGCCACCCGGCGGCTGGATCGAGACGCGCTACGGCGCCAAGTCGCGCCGCGAGGGCCGCCGGCCTTATTACCTTCGGTACCGGAAGCTCTAGGCAACCCAATTTTCAATTCTCAGGCCCGCCACCCGCCCGAATTCGCGCTCATTGGCGGTCACGAGCGCACAATCGAGTGCCAATGCATGGGCCGCGATGAACATGTCATTCGCACCGATCGGCGTGCCTGCGCGCTCCAATTCCGCTCGAACGCGTCCGTAAAACTCATCCGCAGGAGGCTCGAATTCGGCAATCGGAAGCTCGTCAAGGAATCGCCGTGCATCCACAGCGCCGGTCCGGTCCGGATACTTGGCGATGCCGTACCGCAGTTCACTTGCCACAATGACGCTGGTGAAGCAGGCGCCGAGGTTTGCCAGATAGCGATCCGCGGCCCGTCCGGAAGGATTGCTTAGCAACTCCGATATGATGTTCGTATCCAGCAGAAAACGCATCAGAGCTCGAAAGGCTCGGCGGCAAGCGGCTCTGTTTCGGGCAACCGTTCGTCTGGCGGAAGCGCCCCCCGCTGCCGCCATTCCTCTAAAAGCGCCTTAAGCCGGGCCACGCGATCCCTCGCCGGTTCGATAACCAACTTGTCGCCCTCCTTGTGAATGACCGCTTCAGTCCCGGGCAGTTCGAACTCACGTGGAATACGCACGGCCTGGTTTCGACCGTTCCGAAACAATCTCACTCGACGCTCGTAGCCCATTGGTCGAATGTGGCATATGCCAAGGCATATGTCAACGTTCAGGCGTCAGCTTCAGCAGCCGCGCGCCGCTACCATCCTCCAGCAGGTAGATGGCGCCATCGGGTCCTTCGCCGACCCAGCGGATGCGCTTGCCCATGTCCCAGCGCTGCGCCTTCTCCGCCTTGTCGCCGCTCAGCGTCACCCGGATCAGCGCCTGGCCGGACAATGCGCCGATGAAGCCGTTACCCTTCCACTCCGGGAATAGCTTGCCGGAGTAGATCATCAGACTCGATGGTGAGATCGACGGGTTCCAGCTGAGCTTGGGAGGCTCGAGGTCGGGCCGGCTCGACGGCGGCGGGATGGGCACGCCGTTGTAATTCTTGCCTTCGGAGACCAGCGGCCAGCCGTAATTGCGACCGGGCAGGATGAGGTTGAGCTCGTCACCGCCGCGCGGGCCCATCTCGGTCTCCCACAGCCGGCCGGCGGAATCGAAGGCGAGGCCATAGGGATTGCGATGGCCGCTGCTCCACGTCTCGGCGGGCGTGAGGTTGGGCCCCGGCCAGCGGAACTCGCGACCGTGCGCATGCTTCGCCGCCTCGGTGTCGCGCGGCGGATCGGTGATGGTGACCGTCGCGGCGCCGGTGCGCCCCGCCATCGGATTGCCGGGCGCAGGTTTGCCGTCGAGGGTCAGGTGCAGGATCTTGCCAAGCGGCTGGCTGGCGTCCTGCGCTGGCGTGAAGCGTTGCCGTTCCCCCGTGCTCAGGAACAGCGACTTGCCGTCGGGCGCGAAGGCGATGATCGCGCCGAACTGCCCACCCTGGCCCCCTGCCGGATCGTGCCACAGGCGCTGCGGGCCCTGCAGGTGCGGATTCGGTCCCCGGATGAGCGTCGCGCGGGCGAGCGCGAGGCCGCTGCCGCCGTTCGCGGAGGGTTCTGCATAGGTCAGGTACAGCCGGTTGTCGGACGCGAACGCCGGCGAGACCTTGACGTCTAGCAGCCCGCCCTGACTCGACAGGACCACTTGCGGCGCGCCGGCGACGGTCTGCTTGCGGCCCGATGCCAGGTCGACCAGCCAGATGCGGCCCGGCTTCTCCGTGACCACCGCGAGGTTCGAGCCCGGCACGAACGTCATTGCCCATGGGGACGCGAAGGTCGCGACCGGCGTGATCGCGAAGCGATCGCTCGACACGGGGGCGTCCGCAGCGACGTTATTCGCTTGCCCACCCGGACTCGCCGCACTGCCGCATGCGGCTAGCAAGAAAACAAACCCCAGCCGGGCGACACGCATCCTCATGACGACTGCTCCGTTCTACATTCCGTGAACCGGCCTATCGTTTCACCGCACCAACAAGGCACGATGATGCGACCATGCAGCTTACTCTCACTGGCGACGGCGGTTCCTCCGTATGTCGTCGAGCAATCCGAGGCCAAGGCGCGGGCGCGCGAGGCCTTCGGCGGAAAAAAGGCCCTGTTCGATCGCCTGGCCGGCGTGTTCGACAATGCTGGCATCGCCCACCGCAACCTCGTCGCTCCTCCCGATTGGTACATGTCGGCCCATGGCTGGCATGACCGCAATGCGCTCTACATTGAAGCCGCCGAACAGCTATTTGTCGAGGCCGCCCGAGCAGCGATCGGAAAGGCCGGGCTCACGCCGCGCGACGTGGACGGCGTTGTGACCGTCTCGACGACCGGCATTGCGACGCCGAGCCTGGAGGCGCGGGTCGCGTCGCGGCTCGGCCTGCGCGAGAATATTCGCCGCGTCCCGGTATTCGGGCTCGGCTGCGCGGGCGGCGTCAATGGTCTGTCGCTCGCGGCGCGGCTGGCAGCGGCGGATCCGGGCAGCATGTGGCTGTTCGTCACCGTCGAGACCTGCTCGATCTCAATCCGGCTCGACAGCGACGATCCGGCGGCCGTGGTCGCCACTGCTTTGTTCGGCGACGGCGCCGCGGCGGCGATCGTGACCAGTGGACAGCATAGCCTCGCGCACATTACCGGCTCGGCCGAGAAGCTGTGGCCCGAGACGCTGAGGATCATGGGCTGGGATGTCGAGGACCCGGGTCTGTCGGTCGTGTTCGATCGCGCGATACCGCCGTTCATCGACGCCGAGCTGGCGGAGGCCGTCGACGGAATGTGCGGTGAACTCGGGACGTCCCGCGAGGAGATCGATCGCTTCTGCTGCCACCCCGGCGGGGTCAAGGTGATCGACGCGATCGAGAGCGCGCTCCGCCTCAACCAGGGCGAGCTCAACCTCGAGCGCGAGGTGCTGCGCGACCATGGCAACATGAGCGCGCCGACGGTGTTGTTCGTGCTTCAAAGGCTGCTTGCACAGGGCCTGCCCGACAAAGTGATGATGACGGCGTTCGGGCCGGGCTTCACCTGCGCCGGGCTGATGCTCGAAGCCCCGGGCGCGGCAGCCTGATCGTCAACATCATCATCCTGGCGCTGGTCACGCTACAGCGGCTCGGCGAGCTGTGGCTGTCGAGCCGCAATACCCGTCGCCTCCTTGCCAGCGGCGCTCACGAAGCCGGCGCCGGCCATTACCCGCTGATCGTCATGCTCCACGCGGCGTGGCTTGCAGCCTTGTGGTGGCTCGCACCGACGCGCGCGATCGATGCCTTCTGGCTCGCCATCTTTGTCATTGCAGAACTTGCACGGATCTGGGTGCTCGCTTCACTCGGGCGGCGCTGGACGACGCGGATCATCATCTTGCCTGACGTCCCCCTCGTCAGCCGCGGGCCGTATCGCTGGCTAAGCCACCCGAATTATCTGGTGGTTGTTGCCGAGGTCGCCGCGCTCCCGCTGGTCTTCGGGCTGTGGCAACTTGCGCTGGTCTTTTCGGCGCTCAACGGCGCGATCCTGTGGGTCCGCATTCGCGAAGAGAACCGCTCGCTCGGCCGCTAGCTTGCGGCGCCAAGCATTGCTTGCGGAACTGCCGGCGCCCGCTTATATCGCGGCTCTCTCCTCGACATCGCCAGATGCCCGAGGCTGGGGCCCCACGGCTCCGGTCCGAGAGGCGTTTGGACTTTTTGACGGAGCTGAAGTGACCGACCTTGTCGCCATTGCCGGGCAGATCGAGTCCGAGGTGAAGAGCCTCGGCTATGATCTCGTGCGCGTGGCGATGATCGGCGGAACCTCGGACCCGACGCTTCAAGTGATGGCCGAGCGGCCCGACACGCGCCAGCTCGACCTCGCCGATTGCGAGGCGATCTCGCGCCGCCTGTCCGACTGGCTGGATACGAACGATCCGATCGAGGGCAGTTACCGCCTCGAGGTCAGCTCGCCCGGCATCGATCGCCCGCTCACCCGGCTCAATGATTATACCGACTGGGCCGGGTACGAAGCGCGCGTCAGCCTTCGCGAGCCGCAGGGCGGGCGCAAGCAATTCTCCGGAACGCTCGACGGAGTCTCCGGCGACGAGGTGAAGCTCACCGACAAGAGCGGTCAGGAACACGTCTTGCCGTTCTCCGCGATCTCGTCGGCCAAGCTGCTCTTGACCGACAAGCTCATCAACGCCACCGCGCCGCTCAGTACCGAAGGCGCCGACACAATTCAGACGACAGAGGAATAATTCACATGGCCACCGCTCCCGCCGCCGTCAGCGCCAACAAGGCCGAGCTGCTTGCGATCGCCGACGCCGTCGCGCGCGAGAAATTGATCGACAAGGGCATCGTCATCGAGGCGATGGAAGACGCGATCCAGCGCGCCGCCCGTGCCCGCTACGGCGCCGAAAACGACATTCGCGCCAAGCTCGACCCCGTCAACGGCGACCTGCGCCTGTGGCGCGTCCTCGAAGTCGTCGAAGAGCCCGAGGATCATTTCAAGCAGATCGACGAGAAGGGCGCGCAGAAGCTCCAGAAGGGCGCCTCGATCGGCGATTTCATCGTCGACCCGCTGCCCCCGATCGAGTTCGGCCGCATCGCCGCCCAGGCCGCCAAGCAGGTCATCTTCCAGAAGGTCCGCGACGCCGAGCGCGAGCGCCAGTATGAGGAGTTCAAG
>Ga0207657_10001861_pt1 | contig 22807 bp, 28 predicted proteins | sample KBSC33metaG_FD_184316 | JGI IMG/M metagenome (GOLD analysis project Ga0207657, IMG submission 184316) | Corn rhizosphere microbial communities from Kellogg Biological Station, Michigan, USA - KBS C3-3 metaG (SPAdes) (version 2) | ecosystem: Host-associated > Plants > Roots > Rhizosphere > Soil ... | reverse complement strand
CTGCAGCGTGCGCGGGATCGGCGTGGCGGTGAGCGTCAGCACATGGACGTCGGCCTTGAGCGCTTTCAGCCGCTCCTTGTGAGCGACACCGAAATGCTGCTCTTCGTCGACAATCACCAGGCCCAGACGCTTGAACTTGATGCCCTTGGCGAGCAGCGCGTGGGTCCCGATGACGATGTCGACCGTGCCGGCCTCTATGCCTTCCTTCGTCTTCTTCGCTTCGGCCGCGGGGACCAAGCGCGACAGGCGGCCGACGTTCAGCGGGAATCCCTGCAGCCGCTCGACGAAATTGCGGTAGTGCTGGCGGGCGAGCAGCGTGGTCGGGCAGACGAGCGCGACCTGCTTGCCCGACATCGCCATGACGAAGGCGGCGCGGAGCGCGACTTCGGTCTTGCCGAACCCGACATCGCCGCACACCAGCCGGTCCATCGGCTTGCCGGCTTCGAGGTCCTGAAGCACGTCGGCAATCGCCCGGTCCTGGTCGTCGGTCTCCTCGTAGGGGAAACGATCGACGAAGGCGGGGTAGCTCGAATCCGGCTCGGCCACCACGCCGGGGCGCATCGCGCGCATCGCCGCGGTCTTGATGAGCTCGCCCGCGATTTCGCGGATGCGCTCCTTCATCCGCGCCTTGCGGCGCTGCCACGCTTCGCCGCCCAATCGGTCGAGCGCGACGCCCTCGCTCTCGTTGCCGTAGCGGGAGAGCAGCTCGATATTCTCGACCGGAACGTAGAGCTTGTTGCCGCCGGCATATTCGAGCGCGACGCAATCGTGCGGCACCTTGCTGACGGGTATCTGCGTCAGGCCCTCGTAGCGGCCGATGCCGTGATCGGCGTGGACCACGAGGTCGCCGGGCGACAGCGTTGCGAGTTCTTCGAGAAAGGCTGCGGCGGCCTTGCGCTTCTTGCGGCGGCGGACGAGCCGGTCGCCGAGCATGTCCTGCTCGGTCAGGATGGCGACGTCAGCGGTGGTGAAGCCGTGATCGAGCGGCAGCACGAGCAGCGTCGGCTGGGTCTTCGAGCCGAGCGCTTCCTGCCAGCTGTCGACCGGCTTTTGAGCCTTCAGCCCATGATCTTCGAGTAGGCCGCCGAGGCGCTCGCGCGCGCCGCGCGTGTAGCTTGCGAGCACCACCTTGCGGCCGCTCCGGCGCAGGTCGCCGATATGCTTGGCGACTGCTTCGTAGATATTGGACTGCTGCGCGCGTTCGGGCGCGAAATCGCGCGCCGGCTGGACGGCGAAGTCGATCACGCGATCGGATTCGGGTTCCGGGAAGGGCGAGGCGAGGTGGATCGGGCGGTTGGCGGCCTCCTCCGACCATTCGCTGGTCGACAGGTACAGCGCACCGGGTTCGAGCGGGCGATAGCTGCCCGGCTCGCCTTCCATCGCGCGGACGCGGTTCTGGTAATAATCGTCGATCGCCTCGCGGCGGCTCGCCAGCGCCTGGTCCGCGGCGGCGTCACGAAGGATGAGGTCATTCTCGGCGAGATGATCGAACAGGGTCTCGAGCCGTTCCTCGAGTAGCGGCAGCCAATGCTCCATGCCGGCCATCCGCCGCCCGTCGGAGACGGCCTGATAGAGTGGGTCCTGGGTCGCGGTCGCGCCGAATTTCTCGCGGTAACGCGCGCGGAAGCGCTTGATGGAGTCGGCGTCGAGCAGCGCCTCCGACGCCGGCATTAGCGTGAACGCCTCGGCCTTGTCGGTCGAACGCTGATCGGCGGGATCGAAGCGGCGCAGGCTGTCGATCTCGTCGCCGAAGAAATCGAGCCGAAGCGCCAGTTCCTCGCCCGCGGGGAAGAGGTCGATGAGCGACCCACGGACCGCATATTCACCTTGCTCGGCGACGGTGTCGGCGCGCTGGTAGCCGAGCGCGTTCAACTGCGCGACGAGAGCCTCCCGCTCAATTCGCTCGCCCTCGGCGATGCGGCGCGTCAGCTGCCGGACGCGGAAGGGTGTCAGCAGCCGTTGCGATGCGGCGCTGACGGTCGCCACAAGCAATTGCGGCCTGTCCGGCGTGGCCTGCAGCGCATTGAGCGTCGCGAGGCGCTCGGCGGTGACTCGAAGGGCGGGGGACGCGCGATCGTAAGGCAGGCAGTCCCAGCCGGGGAAGGTCAGCACCTCCACTTCGGCCGCGAACAGCGGCACAGTCTCGGCGAGCGCCCGCATGGCCGCTTCATCGGCGACGACCGCGACCGCGCGGCTGCCCTGGCCTGTGCCATGCGCCGCGCGTGCGAGATCGGCCGCGAGCCACGGCAGGAAGCCGGTCGGCACGCCGGCCAGCGTCAGCGGCTGCCGCGCCTTCAGCACCTTCTGCAGCGGTTCGCTCATCGGGGAATCCGGATGTAATCGAGGGTCTTGAGCGCTTCGATCATCGGACCCGCGAAGCGCGCCGGCGGCTCGGCGGTTCCGAGCGCCCAGGCCATGATGTCGGCGTCCTGCTCGTTCAGCATTGCCGCGAACAGCGCGCGCTCGTCCGCATCCCACCGCGGGTGATGGGCATCGAAAAATCCGCCGATCATCATGTCGGCTTCCTTGGTCCCGCGATGGTGCGCGCGCCACGCGAGGCGTTTCAAATCCGCGTCTGGATGCATCGGCGCGAGATAAGATCATTTCCCGGTCATTGCGAGGCCTCGAAGAGGCCGGCGCAATCCAGTCGTCGGCACCGGATTGCTTCGCTGCGCTCGCAATGACAACAACAGGCATGCGGCCCGACATCCTCAATCCGCTGTTCACGGAAGTGGAGGCGCTGAAAGGCGTCGGACCGCAGCTTGCGCGGATGTTGAAAAAGCTCGGCGTCACCCGAGTGGTCGACCTGCTCTATCACCTGCCTACCGGGGCGATCGAACGCATCCGGGCACCCGCCGCTTCGGCCTCGCTGCTCGGCCGCAATGTGATCGTCGACGTGAAGCCGTTCCAAACGCGCGAAAGCCGCTCGGGCCGGGGACCGACGCGCATCTTCGCCGCGGACTCCGATGGGAACACCATCAGCCTCGTCTATTTCAATAATCCGGGATGGGCGAAGCGCAGCCTGCCGGTCGGGGAGATGCGGACGGTTTCCGGCAAGCTCGAACAGTATGGCGACGAGTGGCAGATCATCCACCCGGAAGTCAGCGACCCGGGCAAGGGACCGCAGCCGGCGGTCCGCGAGCCGGTCTATCCACTGACCGAGGGGCTCACGAGCCGCCGCATCGGCGAGCTCGTCCGCGAAGCGCTCGAGCGCACCCCCGAGCTGGCCGAGTGGATCGAGCCAAGCCTTCTCGCGCGCGAGCATTGGCGCGACTGGCGTGGCGCGCTTGTCGAAGCGCATCGCGAACCGGGCGCGGACGCGGCGCGGCGGCGGCTCGCCTATGATGAGATTTTCGCCAATCAGCTGGCGCTGCTGCTGTTGCGGCAATCGCAGCGGCGGCATCGCACCATCGCGCTGCCAGGCACCGGCGAGCTGACCGCCAAGCTGCGCCTGCCGTACCAGCTCACGGGCGCGCAGCGGCGGGTGATCGAGGAAATTCGCGGCGACATGGCGCAGTCGGCACCGATGTTGCGGCTGCTCCAGGGCGACGTCGGATCGGGCAAGACGCTGGTGGCATTGCTGGCGATGCTCACGGCGGTCGAAAGCGGCGCGCAGGCCGCGCTTCTGGCCCCGACCGAAATCCTCGCGCGCCAGCATCACGCGACTTTGCTGAAACAGCTCGACAGTATTGGTGTGCGCGTCGCGATCCTCACCGGGCGCGAGAAGGGAAGAGCGCGAGACAGCGTGCTGATGGGCCTCGCCAACGGCTCGATCGACATTCTCGTCGGGACGCACGCGATCTTCCAGGAGAAGGTCGCGTACAAGAATTTGGGGCTCGCCGTGATCGACGAGCAGCACCGTTTCGGCGTCTCGCAGCGGCTGCTGCTCGCGTCCAAGGCCGAGCACCCGCCGCACCTGCTGGTCATGACCGCGACGCCGATCCCGCGAACGCTGACGCTGACCCAATATGGCGAGATGGACGTCAGCCGCATCGACGAAATGCCGCCGGGCCGAACGCCGGTCGAAACGCGGGTGATCAGCGAGGAGCGGCTACCGGAGGTGATCGACGGCCTCGGGCGGCACATCGCGGCGGGGGGGCAGGCCTACTGGGTCTGCCCGTTGGTTGAGGAGAGCGAGAAGAGCGACGCTGCCGCGGCCGAGGAGCGCGCGCGGGTGCTCAAGCTGCGCTTCGGTGACGACAAGGTCGGGCTGGTGCACGGCCGGATGAAGGGCGCCGACAAGGACGCGGTGATGGCGCGCTTCGCCAGCGGAGAGCTTTCGGTGCTGGTCGCGACCACGGTGATCGAGGTCGGGGTGGACGTGCCCAACGCCACCTTGATGATCGTCGAGGGGGCGGAGCGCTTCGGGCTAGCCCAGCTTCACCAGCTGCGCGGCCGGGTCGGGCGTGGGACGGGCAAGAGCGTGTGCCTGCTGATCCGCGGCCAGACCCTGACCGAGGTCGGGCGCGCGCGGCTCGCGCTGATGCGCGAGACCAATGACGGCTTCCGCATCGCTGAGGAGGACCTGCGCCTGCGCGGCCCGGGCGAAATCCTCGGCACCCGCCAATCGGGCGAGGAAGCGTTCCGGGTCGCCACGCCCGAGGTCGTCGCCGAGCTGGCACCGATCGCGCAGAGCGACGCCCTGCTGCTCCTCGATCGCGACGGCGGGCTCAAGGGCGAGCGGGGGCAGGCGGCGCGTGTGTGCCTTTATTTGTTCGAGCGGGATCAGGCGATCGGTTTGATCAGGAGCGGCTAGATTCTCGCCTGCCTCGGATACGTGGGCGGGCTAAGGTCGATCATCGGCTTGATCTCCCGCGTCAGGCAGCCGTTATAGACGGGAACGTCGGCGAGGTTGTTTCGAAGCTGCGCGCGATTGATGCCGATGCCGAGATCACGCATGTGACGCAGCGTGAACGACGAAGCCCGCTTTACCCGATTGTTGTCCAGGATCAGGTTTTCCGTCGCGCCCAGGACAGCGCGCTTCTCCTCCTGATCGAGCGGACCGCCGGTGCCCGGCAGGGAGCGGAGCTGTGCTAGATCGGCCAATTCCTTGCGGTGAAGCTCGTCGAGCTCGGGCATGAGCGAATAGACGACACGATATTCGAACATCCTCCTCGCGGGCATGTGCGCGGCGATGTCGGCTGAGTTGGCGGCCTCCCGGGCGAACGAGTTGTAGGTGCGGAGCGGAAGGTCGATGCCGGCGATCGCGCGCTGGACCGCTTCTCGGTTGCCTGCCTCTGCAGCTTCACGGACTTGCCGAAGTCTCGAATCCAGGCATTGATACATCGCCAGGCGAACATAGGCCTCTGGTCCGTCGCCGTTGCTCAGCTCCTGGTCCATGTCGGCGAGCGCCGCCTCGACCTTTTGCCTCCAGTCGAACGACTGCGCCGCCTGCTGTGCAAACAAGGCGGTCAGTACGCCCAAGACGATGATTGCATATTCGCGCCCGAAATCGCGCCAGTCGGAGAACAGGTGGCGCTTGTCGGCGCGCTTTCTCACCGGATGAGCAGCCCGTGGCGTTTCTTGCCGAGGCTCAGTCTCAAGGGCTCGCTGCTCGGGGTCAGCATCAGCCCTGGATCGTTCACGGTCACCTCGTCGAGCCGCACCGCGCCCTCGGCGATCTTGCGCTTGGCTTCCTTGTTCGAGGGCGTGAAGCCGAGCGCGGTCAGCGCGTGGGCGATGTTCATGCCCTCGCCGAGCGACAGCGTCGGCAAGTCCTCGCCGAGCCCGCCGCCGGCGAACGTTTCGGCAGCCGTTCGCGCGGCAGCTTCGGCGGCAGTCCTGCCATGGAGCATCGCGGTCGCTTCCGTCGCCAGCACGATCTTGGCCTCGTTGATCTCGGCGCCGGGCAGATTCTCGAGCCGTGCAATCTCGTCCAGTGGCAGGTCGGTGAACAGCTTGAGGAAGCGGCCGACGTCGGCGTCCTGGGTGTTCCGCCAGAACTGCCAGTAATCGTAGGGGCTGAGCAGCGCCTCATCGAGCCACACCGCGCCTTGCGCGGTCTTGCCCATCTTCGATCCGTCGGCCGTGGTGATCAGCGGCGTCGTGACGCCGAACAGCTCGGTGCCGTCGATCCGCCGCGCGAGCTCGATCCCGTTGACGATATTCCCCCATTGGTCCGAGCCGCCCATCTGCGCCCGGCAGCCGACCCGCCGCGACAGCTCGAGGAAGTCGTAGGCCTGGAGGATCATGTAGTTGAATTCGAGAAAGGTCAGCGGCTGCTCGCGGTCAAGGCGCAGGCGGACGCTGTCGAAGGTGAGCATGCGGTTGATCGTGAAATGCCGCCCGACCTCGCGCAGGAACGGGATATATTCGAGCGTGTCGAGCCAGTCGGCATTGTTGACCATGATCGCATCGCTCGCGCCGCCGCCGAAGCTAAGGAAGCGCTCGAAGACGCGGCGGATGCCGGCGATGTTGGCGTTGATCTCTTCATTGGTGAGAAGCTTGCGGCTCTCGTCCTTGCCGGAGGGATCGCCGACCTTGGTTGTTCCGCCGCCCATCAGGACGATCGGGCGGTGACCCGCCTGCTGGAGGCGGCGAAGCATCATGATCTGGACGAGGCTGCCGACGTGGAGGCTCGACGCGGTCGCGTCGAAGCCGATATAGGCGCTGACCACTTCCTTGCCCGCGAGCGCGTCGAGCGCGGCGGCATCGGTCAGCTGGTGGATGTAGCCGCGCTCGTCGAGCAGCTTCAGCAAGGATGAATTGAACGAACTCATGGCGATGCGCTTAGCGTCGTTAACCTGCTCCTGCTACACTGCAGCGCGATGCAGCTGAACCTCGTCCCGCATCCGGCGACCCCGCCGTCCGAGACATTCAAGGTGTGGGCCAATGTCGACCACGCCGGGGCGCTCGGCGTTGTCGCCTCGACCAACATCTGGTTCGGCATCGGCGCGCCGGCGAGCCGCTTCGTCATTCCGGAACCGAAGGATCCGGGGCGCGCGGATAATCTGTGGGAGACGACCTGCTTCGAGGCCTTCCTGCGCGCGGGCGACGCCGAGTCGTATCGTGAGTGGAATTTCGCGCCGTCGGGCGAATGGGCTGCCTATGATTTCGCCGGCTATCGCGACGGCCGCACTGATGCCGAGGTCGCGGACCCTTACGTCCGGGTCGAGGACAATCTGACCTGGTGGGCATTGGGAGCGACGATCGCGGTCGAGGCGGAAGTCGCCTGGAGGCTCGGTCTGTCCGCCATTCTCGAGGAAAAGGACGGGACCAAATCCTATTGGGCGCTGGCGCATCCGGAGGGCGACAAGCCCGATTTCCACGCGCCCGCTTGTTTCACCGCGCGCCTCGCCTAAGCAGCCGGAATGACCCTGTTCGGAATCGACCGGCTGCTCGCCGAGCCGGAGCTTCGCCGACCGTTCGACGGCAAGCGCGTGGCGCTGCTCGCCCATCCGGCGTCTGTTACAAAGGAGCTGACGCATAGCCTGGACGCGCTCGCGGCCGCGGGCGTCAACGTGACCGCCGCGTTTGGCCCGCAACACGGCCTGCGCGGCGACAAGCAGGACAATATGGTGGAGTCCGATGACTTCACCGATCCGGTTCACCGGATTCCTGTGTTCAGCCTCTATGGGGAAGTCCGCCGTCCGACCGGGCAATCGATGGGCACGTTCGACACCATTCTGGTCGATCTTCAGGATCTCGGGTGCCGAATCTACACTTTCATCACCACGCTTCTTTACGTGCTCGAAGCCGCGGCCGAGCATGGCAAGAGCGTCTGGGTCCTCGACAGGCCGAACCCGGCCGGCCGGCCGATCGAGGGCCTGACGCTGCGGCCGGGCTGGGAGAGTTTCGTCGGCGCCGGCCCGATGCCGATGCGCCATGGCCTGACTCTCGGCGAGCTTGGCGCCTGGTTCATCGATCATTTCAAGCTCGACGTGGATTACCGGGTGATCGAGATGGAAGGCTGGCGTCCGAATGAGGGGCCGGGCTTCGGATGGCCGCCCGAGCGCGTGTGGATCAACCCCAGCCCGAACGCCGCCAACCTCAACATGGCGCGCGCTTATGCCGGGACGGTGATGCTCGAGGGCACGACGCTGAGCGAGGGCAGGGGCACGACGCGCCCGCTCGAACTATTCGGAGCCCCAGATCTCGAACCGCGGCGAATCATGAGCGAGATGGAGCAGCTGGCGCCCGAATGGCTCAATGGCTGCAAGCTCCGCGACATCACCTTCCAGCCGACTTTCCACAAGCATGTCGGCGAGCTGAATCACGGCCTTTTCATCCATGCCGAAGGGCCGTGGTACGACCACGAGCCGTTCAAGCCGTGGCGGCTTCAATCGCTCGCGTTCAAGGCGATCCGGCGGCTCCATCCGGATTATAAGCTGTGGCGCGATTTCCCGTACGAATATGTCTTCGACAAGCTCGCGATCGACGTCATCAACGGTTCACCGCTCCTGCGCGAGTGGGTCGACGATCCAGCCGCGGCGCCAAGCGACCTCGACGCGTTGACGATCCCCGACGAGCGCGCATGGCAAGAGGAGCGTGCGTCTTACCTGCGTTACTGATATATTGGCCGGTCCAACAGGAGGCGAGATCATGAAAAACATACTCTCACTTCTGGCCGCCGGAATCCTTGTCGCCCAACCCGTGTTCGCGGCCGACCCAGCCGCGAAGGTCGAACGTGATCGCCAGCTGAGCGAAATCGTCTTCCAGAACTACCCGCCGCGCGCGCTTGCGGCAGGCGAGGAAGGACCGGTGTTCTTCACGGTTACGCTCGACAAGGATGCACATCCGACCAGTTGCCAGGTCACCCACGGCAGCGGTCACCCGCTTCTCGATGAAGAGACATGCAATTTGATCGTCCAGCATGCCGTGTTCAATTCGGCGCGAGACGCGAACGGCCGTGTTGTCCGCCAAACGACCGAAGGAGTCGTGAACTGGACCCTTCCCGGCCACACTCCCGCGTCGATCAACCCCACGCCGCTCACCGCGAGCACCAAGCCCGAACCGCAGATCTGCAAGAAGACGCTGCGTGTTGGCACGCTGTCGAGCTACGAGCGGACGTGCATGACTCCAACCCAATGGGCAAAGCAGTCCGACGAGGAGAGGCAGACCTATGATGAATTGCAGGGGCGGAAGGGCAGCACTCATTGCGAAATACAAATCGGCGGCATGGGAAGCGGTCCGGCCGGCTCTCCTCCGCCTAATGCCGACCCTCCATGCTAAGGAGACAGCGCAAGGAAATTGAACTGCCCGAAAGTGTCGACTAAATGACAAGTTCGGGAACTAGGGAGGATTGGGTGATGCGGCTCCATTCATTGCTTCTGGTCGCTGGTATGGCAGTCGCCGCTCCGGCGCTAGCGCAGGCTCCGGCGCAGCAGCCGGCTGCCGTTTCGAGTCAGCAGGCCGCGCAAAACGCGATCAACTGGGACATCTTCCTCAAGCTTTATCCAAAGCGGGCGCTTGCTGCGCACGAGGAAGGGGCGGTCGGCTTTACGGTCACGCTCGACAGCAAGGGCGATGTGACCAATTGCCAGGTGACGCGCTCCAGCGGCCACCCGCTGCTGGATCAGGAAACCTGCAAGCTCGTGACCATGAACGCGGTTTTCAGTGCGGACCCTAACGTGTCACCCTCGCAGAACCGAACGCACCAGGGCGTGATCAACTGGAGGCTACCGAACAGCACTGCGCCGGTAAGCGCGCCGACCGCGATCGCCGCGAATGACGCGCCGGAGAAGGTTGTCTGCAAAAAGACCATGAAGACCGGCTCCAACGCAAGCTATGAACGGACCTGCATGACCCCGACGGAATGGGCGAAGCAACGTGACCAGGCGACGCAGCCCTGGGATGAAATGCAGGGCCGCAAGGGTTCGACCGCCGGGCAGTAACATTTAGCAACACGATGGTCGGGCGGCCCGCCTCCTGCAGGACGGCCGCCCTTCTGTTGTGCGATAGCTCATTCCACGTGGTTAACGAAGAAGTAGGAGGTTGATGGCTATCGCTCTCCCGAAGAGTGTTGGGGAGCGCGCCGACGATGGCCACGCAGGGAATCGAGCAAGTCACCGAAAATGCCATCCGCGCGGTCGCGCGCGATTGCGGGTCCCTGTCGATGGAATGCAGCGATGTCGCCGGCTACGTTCAGGGCGTCGCAACGCGCATCGCCGAGCATACCAAGATGCTCGACCAGCTCGAGGAAGTGACCACCCGGCTGATGAGTGACCAGGCGCGGGTCAGCGATTCGACCGACGAGGCGCGGCTGCTGTCGGAGCAGGCCAAGGCCAAGCTCGACGCCGGGCGCGAGGCGATCGAAGGGACGATCGACGGCTTCAAGGGACTGACCGAGCTCATCGTTCAGCTCGGCGAGCGCATGGCCGGCTTCGCCGCGGCGATGAACCAGGTGCAAACCGTCTCGTCGACCATCGAGACGATTGCCCGTAAAACGAACATGCTCGCGCTCAATGCGACGATCGAGGCGGCGCGGGCAGGGGATGCGGGGCGCAGCTTTGCCGTGGTTGCCGCCGAAGTGAAGAAGCTTGCCCACGATACGCGTGCCGCGACCAGCCAGATTGCCTCGACCATTGGCGAGCTGACCCGTGAGGCGGGCGCCGTCACCACCGAGATCAAGACCGGCGTCGAGCGCAGCCGCGCCGCGCAATCCGGTTTCGGCACGATCAGCGAAACGGTCCGCGAAGTCAGCGAGATCGTCGGCATGGTCGATCGCCAGACCGAGGGCATCGCCCATTCGACCAGCATGATCCAGACCAGCGTCGATCGCGTGAAGGCGGGCCTGACCGACTTCGCCGCCGATGCGCGCGAGAATGGCAAGGAATTGCTCACCGCCGAGAAGCGGCTCGCGCACCTTGAGATGCTGTCGAACACCATGCTCGATACGCTCGCCAATTCGGGCGCCGAGATCGACGACACCCCCTTCATCTTGAAGGCGCAGGAAACTTGCCGGCAAATCCAGGCGGCGGTCGAGCGGGCGATCGACGAAGGCGAGGTCACCGTCGATGACGTGTTCGACCGCGACTACAAGATCATCGAGGGCACGAACCCCGTCCAGTACGAAGTTCGGTTCAACGATGCCGCGGACCGCCACGTCCAGCCGATTCTCGACCGGACAAAGGGCGGCGACAATCGCATCATCGGCTCGGCGATTGGGGATGTGAACGGCTATCTGCCGACGCATCTTAGCGAGCGCAGCCATCCGCAGGGTCCCGACCCCGTGTGGAACGACGAGCATTGCCGGAACATGCGGATCCTCATCGACGACACGACGCGGATGGCGCTCGCCAGCGAAAAGCCGGCGACCCTCGCCACCTACCGAATGGAGCTCGGCGACAAGTTCATCCCGGTGAAGAACGTGTTCGTGCCGCTTTGGATCAAGGGCCGGCGCTGGGGCAATTTCGAGCTCGCGTACCGGGACGACTGATCACGGCGAGTAAAGCGCGCCAGTTTCCAAACGCGGTTCAGGAAAGCTTACGAACCCATAAACTTCGTCTTTACGCCCTTGCGTTAGGACGCACCGGATAGGGCATCGGCCACAACAGGACGTGGGGAGAGGAATGGCGATCAATCGGTCCGTCGGCCAACAGGGAGCTCACGCTACGGCGGGCGCTCAGTCGGCCAGCGCCGCCGAAGCCCAGCTCGCGCGCGTCGCGAGCGAAGGTTCTGCTCGCCACCGCTATCTCAATGCCCTGCTCGAAGCATCTGGCCGCCATTCGGGCCGCGACCTGGCGGATGCCGTGCACCTTCTGTGTAGCTTGCACGGGCGCTATCCGGGATTGATCGAAATGGCCTTGCAGCGCTGTCCCAACGGCCCTGTGCGCGACTGGCTCTCGCGCGCATCGGAGGGATTCGAGCGCGAGCGGCTCTATCTTGTTCGCTTGACCGCGGCGGTCGGCCCGTTGCCGAGCACGCCCGGCTCCGCAGAGACGGAATCGAGCCTTGTCGCGGCGCGCCATGCGCTCGAAACGCTAGCGGTGTCGGAGCGCAACGGCTGCTCGCTCGGCGCGGCGTCCGCGCTCGTCGGCGATTGGTGGCCGATCCGGCGCCTGCTCGACCGCGCCGCCGCCCGCGTCGGCACCGAGACGCCGGCGCCTTCGCTTCCCGACGAGGCTTCCGTGGTCGCGATCATCGAGCGCGGCGCAGACTCGATGGCGAGCACCCGAGCGCTGGCTTTCGGTGGCGAGCAGCTCCTGCTCCAGCACCGAGCCTTGTTCGATCTGCTCGAAGCCCGCGCGGACGCCCGCGGCGAATACTAACTCTACGCAGCCTGCGCGAATTCATGCTCTTCGTTGGCGCTCGCCGGCTCTGAGGCGAATGCCTCCGCGTTGACTGTTTTCTGCTTCGGGAACAGCAACCGCGACGCGAGCACGACGACGCCGAGTGCGAGATAGGCGCCAATAGCCAACATCGGGCTGACGAGCACGATCGCCGCAAAGGGGACGCGCAGCAGGATCGGGTTGAACCCGAAATCCTCGCCGATCGCCTCGCAAACGCCGAGGATCGTGTGCGATCGCAGCGGGAGGGCGACCTGATTTTCCTGCGCTTCCATGGCTTCACTCCATTGGCAAATCGTTCTGCATTGACAGAGCAAGAGCCGTGCCAAACTGGAAAACAGAGCGATTACAAGGCTCTGCTAAAAAGTGGATCGCCGCTATTCGGAAATGGCGCCGCATCCGGCGCCACCAGTTGGGAATTCCCACCGCATGCTGCAAGCGCGATATTGCAGCGCAGCATTGATAATCGACGAACGGATGCAAATTTAGTAGTGGGCGCCGCGTCGAAGGACGGAGCGTCACCCAAAGGGAGCCGAACGCCAGTGATGCGGACGATGATGAAGTCGAAGATCCACCGCGCGTCGGTGACTCAGGCCGACCTCGATTATGTCGGCTCGATCACGCTCGATGCCGCGCTGATGGATGCCGCCGACCTCCTCGAAGGCGAGCAGGTTGCGATTGTCGACGTGACCAATGGCGCGCGCATTGAGACCTACGTCATCCGCGGGCCGCGCGGCTGCGGGATTGTGGGAATCAACGGCGCCGCAGCGCACCTCGTCCATCCGGGCGACCTCGTGATCATCATCAGCTACGGCGTGTTCGAAGACGCGGAGGCCCGCGCGCTCGAGCCGCGGGTGGTGCATGTCGATGCGCAGAACCGGATTGTGAAGAACGGCAACGATGCCGCCGAACCGACTCCGGGCTCGGACCAGGTCAGGGGCGACGCGGCCGCTGCGGCCTGACATCTCCCGTCGTCAGCAGCCGCCAGGGCGCCGGCAGGTAATCCGTCGACATATAATAATAGAACAGGCACTGCCCCGCTGCCGTGCGGTTGACGCCCTTGGCGATGCCGAAGGCGACGGCGCCGCTGAAAACCGGCCCACCGCTGTCGCCGGCGATGCAATTCGGTCCTTTGACCGTGACCCAGCTCGGATAGCAGGGGCCGCCGCAGAGGTCGCCCGGCGGCGCGTAGTCGGTCAGCTCGACCGTCGCGCAGCTGTAGCCCGAGCTTTCCCCATAATGGCAGACGAAGTCGCCGGCGCGGGTGCTCGCGACATTGCGCCACGTCGCAAGCCGCCGCAGCGTCCCGGCGCCACGATTGGAGTAGAACAGCGGCTCGGGCGAATTCGGGCTGCCGTTGATCTGCACGTCCTGGTACGCCGCGCCCCATGAACCGATCAGCGGCAGGGTTACCGTGCTTCCGTCGCGATCCACATAAGTGAGCTCGTCCGGGCAGTGCGCGGCGGTGGTGATGGCCGTGGCTTCGCCGTTCGTCACCACGAAGGCCGTCGTACAGAGATTGCGGCGGTTGGTCTGGCTGTTCAGGCCTTCGACGCGGCCGCCGCCATCGACGCTCATGTTGGCTTCGTTGAGCTCGTTGATGACGACCCGGACCGGGACCCCGCCGACCTGCTCGGCACGGGTGCGGATTGCATCGACTCCGAATTTCTCCGCGTCGGCACGCGTAACGAGCAGGACGACTTCGCCGGTGCGCTGGTCGTATCCAGCGCCACGCGCATTGGGGAGATCGGCACGGAGATCGATGAGATGCTTGCGAAGCGCTGCAATCGCCTGGGCATGCGTTGCCTTCGCACCCGTGCGAAAGACGATCGGCACGCCCGCCGCGCTTCGGTCTGCAACGGGCTCGCTCCCGGTGAGCAGAACGACGATTCGATAGTCGGGCCGGTGCTCGACGGAGATGCCAGCCAGCCGGCCGACAAATTCGCGCGCGATCGAATCGGTTGCCGGGACGCTTTCTTGTTGCGCCTTCAGGCGCCGCAGCGCCTCGTCGGGAGAAACGCCGAACTGCGCGGCATATTGAACCGAATCCTCGCTGAGCGCTTGATCCTGGGTCAGGACCGGCTGCGCGGCTGCGCCCGTCGCCAGCAGGACCAAGAGGGCGGCAAGCCATCGCATCGCGCTCACCTCATGCCCATGTTAGGGCAAGCCGCAAGGAGGACCCATGGCCCAGGACACTGCCACCGCCGCCACAAGTTTCGACCTCACGCCTCCAAACGATGCTCAATTGCAGCATCTCGTAGCCGATCTCGACGATCAGGAGCGGCATGTGCTGCTCGATCACGGCACCGAAGCGCCGTTCTGCGGTACGTTCCTGGACGAGAAGCGTCCCGGCGCATTCACCTGCCGGCTTTGCGGGCTGCCGTTGTTTCACGGCGGCACGAAGTTTGAGAGCGGGACCGGCTGGCCGAGCTTCACCCATCCCTTCGCCGAGGGACACCTCGAATATATCCGTGACGCCAGCCACGGCATGGTGCGGACCGAGATCGTCTGCGCACGGTGCGGGGCGCACCAGGGCCATGTCTTCAACGATGGCCCGCCGCCGACGGGCCAACGCTACTGCATCAACTCGGTCAGCCTCGATTTCACGCCCGCGGGCGAGCGGCTGCCGGACAAGCTCGGCCGCGGCGCGCCGGAAGGCGAGAAGGTCGAGGGCTGAATGGCCGACGGACGCAGGCCCGCCGCCCGAATTCCCGTCATTCTCCTGCTGCTGGTCGCCGCCGTCGCGGCGGCGATCGGCGGCGTCGTCGCGCGGATGATCCCGGCGAGCACCGACCCGGCTACGCCGCGCATGCTTGCTGGCCCGGCCGAGGACAGCCTTGCGCCGCTCGTCAAGAAGACGGCGCCCGCGGTGGTCAACATTGCGACATTGCTGCCGTCTCCGGCTCAGCAAAATCCCTTGCTCCAGGACCCATTCTTCCGGCGCTATTTCGGTGTTCCCGACGCCGCGCTGCAGCCGGCGATGGCCGCCGGATCGGGCGTCATCGTTGACGGCGAGCGCGGCTTCGTCATCACCAACTTCCACGTCGTCCAGAACGCGAGCGCGGTTGAGATCACATTGAAGGACGGGCGCAAGTTCCCCGCCCAGCCGGTCGGCGTCGCGCCGAACCTCGACCTCGCGGTGCTGAAGATCGGCGCAAAGGACCTGCCGACTCTGCCGCTCGGCGACAGCCGCAAGCTCGAAGTCGGCGATTATGTGGTCGCGATCGGCAATCCGTTCGGGCTTGGCCAGACGGTCACCAGCGGGATCGTCAGCGCGACGGACCGGCCACTCGGGCAGGGCGACCCGCGCCGATTCATCCAGACCGACGCGCCGATCAATCCGGGTAACTCGGGCGGCGCACTGATCAACCTTCATGGCGAGCTCATCGGCGTCAATTCCGCCCTGTTCAGCCCGAGCCAGAGCGAAAGCAGCGCGGGCAATGTCGGGATTGGCTTCGCCATTCCCAGCAATGTCGTGAAACAGGTGCTGGCCGAAGCGGAGCGCGCGCCGCGGGGGCAGTGAGGGAACCGTCGGCGGAGCGCGCCTGTTCGTGCCCGCAAAGGAGACCATCATGGCCAATTTGCTCGGCGCGCTGATCGGCGCCGCGATCGACCGTTCGGACGGCGATAGCGGAATTAAGGGCGCAATCATCGGCACGGTCGTGGAGAGCGCCATCCGCTTTGCGGCCCCGATCGCCGCCACTTACGCGCTCGGCTGGGCGGTTCAGTACGGGGCCCGCAAGGGCTGGCAGGCGCTGGTCGGGCGCGATCCCGTCGCGCCAGACGGGCGGCTGCGGACCAATTCCGCTTAATTGCCGCTGTCGCTTCGCGAACTGATATAATCGATGCGGATCCGTACCCATGAGCCGACCAGCGGACGGCCGCCCTTGCGCGGCGGACGAACGCGGAACTGCCACGCCGCCTGGCGCACCGCTGAAGCAAGGTGCGATCCCGCCGGCTGCTGCTCGAGCTCAATGCAATCGTCGACGCGATTGCCGGGAATCGTCTTGCACGCGATCAGACCGTAGCCGTCGGGCGCATTGCGCGGCATGTAGCCGGCAAGCTCGGCGTTAGTCGGCTCGCGCGCCCATTGTGCGGCATACAGCAGCTCTCCGTTGGGCCCGCGCCCGACCACTTCGCTGTCGCCGGCGCTGCCCGATCCCGCCGCGGGCAGTTTCGAAATGTCCGAAGCAGCCATCTCGTCCTTGCTCATCTCGAGCCACGGCGACGGCTTCGTGGAGGGTTGCGGCGGCGGCGCGATCGTCGGCTTGACCGGCAGGATGATCGGCGGGGGCTTGGGAATCGGTTTGTTGCTTGAGACGCGCGGACGCTCGACTTCCGTCCGGGTCCGTTCGGGGGCGCTGCTCCGGCTTTCGGGGATGAGGTCGACGACGATGCCGCGCATCGTCTTGTGTGCGGGCGGCGGAATGACGCCCAAAGTCATCAGGATCAGCAGCAGCCCGGCATTGATTGCCAGCGCCAGCGCGAAGCCGGACAGCCGCCGCCGCAGCGGGGTGCGCGCAAAGGGCGAGGGGAGGGTATAGGCGGGCAAGGATTGTTAGAACTTAAGGCGTCGCGTTCACTGGATTAGCCGCTTTGCACGTGAACCGGGAGTGAAGTCTTGACCGTCTCGATCGCTGATGGAGCCGTTTACCGGCCGCGCCAGCGCTCTGCCTTACAATCGTTGAGCGGCAGGCCTATGTAGCAGCCGCTATTAGTTGCAAACTGACGGTCTACAGGCGCTTCCGGGTGCCATTTTCCCTCTCCTGCCTCTCCTAGCACGAAGCGCCCCGCTCCTTGGGGCCGCATGAAGGAAAATGAAATGACTACCGGAACCGTGAAATTCTTCAACGAAAGCAAGGGCTATGGCTTCATCGCGCCGGACGGCGGCGGAAACGACGCCTTTGTCCACATCAGCGCGGTCGAGAATTCGGGCATGCGCACGCTGCGCGAGAACCAGCGCGTCAGCTACGACCTGCAAGAGGACCGTCGCGGCAAGATGGCCGCGGTGAACCTCAAGGCGGCCGAAGACTCGACGCAGGGTGAAGCCCAGGCCGAGTAAGCTTGACCGGACCTGTAATCCGCAGCTCGAACCTCGAGTTCTTTCTCGCGCGCGTCGCCCAAGCGCGCGCCGAAGCGGAGGCGGCAACGCTCGACCATGTGCGCGAGCGTTGTCGCCGGTCCGAAGCCGCCTGGGCGGCGCTCGCCGACCGCGCCGAGCGGAGCGAACGGATGCGGGCCGAGGAAGCGGAGCGGAAGGCCGCGCACGCGGCGCAGTAAATCCTGCCCCCCCGAACTCTCGCTTAGCTGCCGATGCCGGCGAGTGCCTGCGCGGCGGTCATCGGGCCGAGCGCGAACGTGTCGGTGTGGCTCGCAATCATCCTGCGGAACTCGAGCGCGCGGCGCGCGCCGGTGGCGAGTCCGAGCTTGCGCGCGGCGGCGTCGACGGCCGCGTCCTGCGCCGGCGTGCCCGTCGGCGTGATGCCGATGAAATCCCAGCTGTCGCCGTCGAGGTGGATATAGATCTGGCCCGCGGGCAGCCCGGCGGCTTGGGACGCGCGGTCCTGGTTCGCCAGCCACTGGAGCAAGGCTTCCTGTTGCCCCGGCGCCGCGCGATAGATGGTGACGGTCGACCGCGGCGGCTCGCGCGGCGGCATTTGCGCGTAAGCGACGGTCCCCGCGGCGGCGGCCCCCGCGGCCGCGGCAAGGGCAAGCTTGACGAATTGGTTCATGAATATCCCCCTTCTCGCAATTGCATCGGGAGTGGGCCGGCGCGATTGATGCCTCCTCGCGCCAGTGGGCGGCGCTGCGCCTCAACGTTACGCAAGTCAAATGAATGTGCGGTCCGGCAGGCGCAGATTTGAGGCCGTCAAGGCCTGCGGAAGAAGCGCAAATAGAAGGCTCCGAACAAGAGGACGATGCCGATATTGGCGATCAGCCGTTCGAGGAAGCGATTGCGGAAGAAGGCGAAATCGACGCCGACGATCACCGCGACCATCGCCGCGACGTAGAGAGCCACACCCAGCGCCTTGCCCATGTTAACTGTCCGTTTCTAACCTTCCGCGGACGTGTTATTTAACACCTCGTCGCTTCGACGGGTCTCGCGTTGTTGGGGGGCGGCCGGTTCCCAGCCGTTCGAACGGAGAACCTTCCATGAAGACCGCAATCCCGGTGATCCTCGCCGTCGTCGTCGCCTCCGCCAGCCCGGCCGCAGCGGCGCAGCCCAAGGCCGCGGCCAACAACCCGCAGGACCTCGTCAACCTCGAAACCTCGTGGTCGAAGGCGATCGTCGCGCGCGACGCCGCCGCGATCAGCCGGATCGTCGCGCCGGACTGGACCGGCCAGAACGAACACGGCAAATTGGGCAACCGCGCGGCCATGATCCACCAGACGACGGCCGGCCCCGAGAAGCTGACCGCGATGGTCAACCATGACGTCCACGTGCGCTTCATCGGCGCCGACTATGCAATCGTCCAGGGCATGGACAATGAAAGCGGCGTGACCAAGGGCAAGAAGGTCAACCAGGTCTATAGCTGGACCGACATTTTCGCCAAGCGCGACGGTCACTGGGTCGCGATCGCGAGCCAGAACACGCCGGTGAAATAGCGGCGCGCCGCTAGAGGCTGACCTCGGCGACATTCTCGCGCTCGCCGGCCTCGGGCTTGCGGCCGAGGAGCTTGTTGATCACCGGGTGCATGAAGGCACCGAGATCGCTCTTCCACAGCTTGGCGTCCGCGACGTCGAGCCGCAGCAGCGCGAGCTTCGGGTCCGACTTGCCGCCCTGGTACCATTGCGCGATGACGGGGTTCCACAGCCGCTCGATCATCGCCGGATCGTTGTCGATGCTGAGCCGGCCGCGGATGCTTGCGAAGAGGTCGTGGCCCTTCGAAGCGAAGGCGGCGATCGCGCGGTCGCTGCCCGAGCCGAGCGCCTGCACGAGGCCGTTGTCCCTGGCGGTGAAGAACCACAAGGGCGCGGCCTCGCCTTGGAACTGCGCGGTCATCGGCTGGGTCGCCGAGCCGTGCTCGCCCTCGATGCCGAGCATGACGAAGGGACTGTCTTTCAGCTCTTTCCAGAATTTCTGCTCGATGTCGGCATCGCTGGTCATGGGTTCGCTCCAGGGGCTGTTTGACGGTCAACGGGACGGCGCGCGCCATGTTCCGGCGCAGCGCCGGCGATGGTGCGGCGGGGTAGCGGAGGAGGAGAAACGGGCGACGGCCGCGCCGGCTCGCGAACGCAGCCAGCCGACACCGTGGTGGCAACGTCGCCGGAGCTCGTTACGCAGAACTTCGGCGGCGCTGCCGAGGCGCGCTTTACGCCCGCCGAATTGCTTGAAATTAAAGGGATGTGGTTTGCAGGAGTTAACGATAATCGATGCGCCACGCTCATCCGTCCCGTCACAGAAGCCGGCGCAGAGGGGTTTTGAAGCATCATCGGCCCGACTCGGCGCCGGCGAGTTGTTCGCGATCAACCGCGAGATAGGAAAAGAAGAGGTAATCGCCTATCAGTTTGGCGGCGAAGAGGAAGCGTTCGTCGCCGCCGAGGAAGAAAATAGGAAAGCCGTAGGAGCTTACTACCTCCAGCCCAACCAGCTCGGCGGCGGACGCCACTGCGATGCAGTTCAACTCCGTGGTGACCACCAACGAGCGCGCGGTGTGGCTGTGGGACTCGTTCGGGTTCGAAGTGGTGGGGCGACTGCGGCAAGCCTTCGAGCATCCGACCGAGGGGGTTCGTGGACGCGCTGGTGATGTGGCGGGCGCTGTAGCCCCCGAATCGCGCAAATGAGAGCACTGACCAATGTTTAATTGTGCTCGTCCGCTTATTAGCGCATCATAACTTCCTCGGACCAGCAGGCGGGGATTGTCATGGCTGGCTCTCCGTTGGCGCACGTTCGCGATTTTCAGCTCGGTCCAATCCGCGTCCGGCCTGGCGCCTGCGCTATCCAAGGCAGCGGAGGGCATTTCGTCACCGAGCCGCTCGTCATGCAACTTCTCGTAGAACTGAGCCACAAAGCAGGCTGCGTCGTGACCCGCGACGAAATCTTCGAGCGGTGCTGGGGATCCGCTCCGGTGGGCGACGATAGTCTCAATCGCATCGTTTCGGCGTTGCGTCGCACACTGGCGCTCGCCGATGGCGATAGCGTGTCGATCGATACCGTCAGGGGTGCCGGATATGCGCTTCGGCTGCGGCCCCGTGCGGAGGGAGCGGGCGATCAGGTTGACCAGGTAATCCAGGAAGGCCTCGACAGCGTTCGGGCGGGCCTGCCCCAAGCTGACCATTTGCGCCTCGAGATGCTTCGCCGCTCAGTCCTGTTGCATCCGAGGAGCAGCGCAACCCGGGGCATGTTGGCGCTACTCTGCCGCTACGCGGCCGAATATGCCGACCCCGCCGACGTGTCGGAGTTCGTGACTGAGTGCCAGACGAGCGCACGAGCGGCGCTCACACTCGATCCCAGGCAGCCGTACGCGCTCGTTGCGCTCGCGACGGTCGCGCCGATTTTCGGCCGCTGGCTCGACGCCCGCTCCAGCTTGATGCGAGTCATTGAGACCGCGCCGGAAGAGTTTGTCGCTCAACACGAACTCGTCATCTGCGACATGGCAACCGGCATGGTGCGTTGTGCGGTAAGTCGGACCGATCGCCTGATCGCGGCCGACCCGCTTGCCGCGTGCATGATCTACAAGGGAATCTACCAGCGCTGGTCTGCCGGCAACCTGCTCGGCATGGATCAATTGGCTGACAGCGCAATCGATCTATGGCCGACTCACGCGGCAATCTGGACCGCGCGCCTGTGGACTCTGGCATTTACTGGCCGTCTAAAAGCCGCTCTTTCGATGCTCGATGACCAAGCCGTACGGCCGGACATTCCAGTGCCGACTCTGCTGCTACTGAAGAACGTGGTTGCGGCGGCTTCCCACGGTAGCATTGATGAGACCGATCGCGCTGCCGAGGCTGCGCGGCAGGCGGCGGCTAGCGGTCCCGCACGCGCGATTTCCGCCTTGTTTGCGCTTGGCCTCCTGCATCGGGTGGACGATGCGTTCGCAGTCGCTGAAGCTTATTATCTGCGCGAAGGGTCGGGACCGGTGCCCGTGCGTAGGACGCGTGGCGAACCGTCGATCAATGACCAGCATCGGCGAGTAACGCAGATTTTGTTCACACCGGCATGTGAGGAAATGCGGCACGACCGCCGCTTTCTGCACCTGTGCGAGCGGACCGGACTCGTTGAGTATTGGGATCGGACGGGGCTTCAGCCCGACTTCCTTGCCTAAATCGTTCGAGGCTCCATCGTTTTTCCATCATTCTGGCCGCCGGCTGATCGGAGGAGACTGTCTGCGACGCAGCGGATTGGCTGATGCGTCCAAACAGGAGGATTCCGATGAAAACGATCATGGTGCTCGGCGCGCTTTGTTCGCTCGCCATGCCGTCGATCGCGGTTGCGCACGACACGACGACGGCGTTCGCGAGCCGCGGGGACTGTGAATCCGCGAGCGCAGCGATGAGTAACGCGGAGAAGGACTGGCTGCTCGTACAGTTCCCCGATCTGTTCGACACAACCGGCGAGGCGGCCGGCTTCCTGACGAAAGCCTGGACCTGCGACCTGAACTCGACGGACGGCGAATATTACATCACCAATCACATCCAGGAGATCCTGGACAGCCAATGGTTCGCCCGGCGCAACCATTAGCGAGCTGCTTTCCTGGTGGACAGTCAAAGGAAATAGAGATGAAACGCGCAATTCACTCGATGGCACTTGCCCTGCTTCTCGGCTCAACAGCCGCTTCTGCGGGTGAAATCACCGGGCCGCCGCCGACGACCAACCAAAATCCGGCGCCCGGAACGAGCATCAGCAACGGCGACTCACTCTGCTCATTCTCTGGCCTGAACGATACGCCAGACGGCTTCGCTCCGGCAGGCGACCCGGGCGGCCAAGTCCAGTCGTTCGGCTATTTCATGGCCCAGTATGGCATTTACGACCCCAGCGATCCGGCGCAACGCGACAGCTTCTTGTTCCCGGCGAACGGTTGCAACCCGACCGTTCAAGGGGGCAGACACTAAAAAGCGAGCGATGGGCGAAAAGAGGTCCCGTCTCGCGACGGGACCTCGCTTGTTACTGATCGAGGAACGACCGCATCTTCCGCGACCGCGACGGATGCTTGAGCTTCCTCAGCGCCTTCGCCTCGATCTGGCGGATGCGTTCGCGAGTCACGCTGAACTGCTGTCCGACCTCTTCCAGCGTGTGGTCGGTGTTCATGCCGATGCCGAAGCGCATGCGCAGGACGCGCTCTTCGCGCGGGGTTAGCGACGCCAGCACCCGCGTCACGGTTTCCTTGAGGTTGCTCTGAATCGCGGCATCGACCGGGATGACGGCGTTCTTGTCTTCGATGAAGTCGCCCAGATGGCTGTCTTCCTCGTCGCCGATCGGCGTCTCGAGGCTGATCGGTTCCTTTGCGATCTTGAGGACTTTCCGCACCTTTTCGAGCGGCATCGAGAGGCGCTCGGCGAGCTCCTCCGGCGTGGCTTCGCGGCCGGTCTCGTGGAGGAACTGGCGCCCGGTGCGGACCAGTTTGTTGATCGTCTCGATC
>Ga0207657_10001857_pt1 | contig 22817 bp, 20 predicted proteins | sample KBSC33metaG_FD_184316 | JGI IMG/M metagenome (GOLD analysis project Ga0207657, IMG submission 184316) | Corn rhizosphere microbial communities from Kellogg Biological Station, Michigan, USA - KBS C3-3 metaG (SPAdes) (version 2) | ecosystem: Host-associated > Plants > Roots > Rhizosphere > Soil ... | reverse complement strand
GTGGCGCGTTGCCGCCCTCCTCCACGACTTCGACTACGAGATCCACCCGACGCTCGACAAGCACCCGCAAGACGGCGCGCCGATCCTCCGCGAGGAGGGCTACCCCGAGGTGATCGTCGAGACGGTGCTCTCGCATGCGGAGCACCTGTCGCTGCCGCGCGACACGCCGCTGAAGAAGGCGCTCTTCGCTTGCGACGAGCTCAGCGGCTTCGTGCACGCGTGTGCGCTCGTGCGGCCGACGGGCCTCGAGGGCCTCGAGCCGAAGTCGGTGCGCAAGAAGCTGAAGCAGCCGTCGTTCGCAGCCGGCGTGCACCGCGAGGACGTCTTCAAGGGCGCCGAGGAGCTCGGCGTCGACCTCGACGACCACATCCGCACCGTCGTCGATGCGCTGAAGCCGATCGCGACTGAGCTCGGGCTGTAACGAGAACGACTGCAACCTGACTGAAGTCAGGTTGCTTCTGCAAGTCCCGCGACGAGTCGCTGCAGATCGTCCTCGTTCGTCCACCAGCCGCACGATGCGCGCACGAGGTTGCGGCCGGGTAGCTCGCGCACGATCACGCCGTCGGCCTGGAGCGCGGTCACGAGCTCGGTGGGATCCGACGGTGGTCGGAACGAGACGAGTGTCGAATGTCCCGGCGGCGTCACGACTTCGACATGCGGCTCGAGCAGCTCGCGGCAGCGCGCAGCCATTTCCGCGGCGCGTGTGTACCGCCACTCCGGATGCGTGCCGAGAGCGGCCACGAGACCGACGAGGGTCGGGACCCCGATCCAGCCTGCGTCGAACCGGGCGCTCGTGTCGCGGGCGACGAATGCGCCCGAGAGCTCGTACGACTCCTGCGAGAAGTACGACGGCGACTTGACGCGCACGAGCTCCGGATCGCGCACGTAGAGCGCTCCCGTGGGATCCGGTGCGCACAGCCACTTCTGCGCGGACACGGTGTAGAAGTCGAGCTCGCCGACGTCGACCTCGATCGCGCCTGCCGACTGCGCTCCGTCCACGAGGACGGCGAGCCCGCTCTCACGCTTCAGGCGATGCAGGTCGAGCCGCCGGCCGTTCGTCCAGAGCACCTGCGAGGTGGCGAGCAACCGCGTGCGCGGTGTGATCGCCTCGAGGATCGCGTCCTCGTCCGCATCGACCATGACGACGCGCGCGCCGGTCGCGTAGAGCGGGCCCGTAAGCCCGAAATGCTCCTGGTCGGTCGTGATCACCTCGTCCTCGCTGCTCAGCCCGAAGCCGGCGAGCACCGTCGCGCACCCGCGCGTCGTCGAGTCGACGAGCGCGATGCGCTCGACGTCGACGTTCAGGACTGCAGCGAAGCCGCGCCGCGCCTCCTCGCGCAGCTCGAGCATCCGCTCGAAGTACACCTTGCTGCTTCTTCCCTCCGCGAGATCGCGCTGCGCCTGCTCGACGAGCGCGTCGATCGTCGCGCGTGCGAGTGGCCCGTTCGTGCCGGCGTTCAGGTACGCAAGGCGCTCGAGCACCGGGAACTGCGCGCGGGCCTCGTCGAAGCTCATTCGACGGTGAGTTCTACCGGCGCGTGATCCGAGAGGAGGCGACCGCCGACGCGCCGCCGCTCTTCGGCCCACGCGACCGGCGGCGAGGACGGAAGGCCGCGGACGACGATCTGGTCGATGCTCGCGGGCAGCGGCTCCGAGAAGCCCCGCTCGCGCAGGAGCTCGTAGGTCGCGGCGTCGCCGGGCCGCACGTTGGCGTCGCCGGCGAGGATCGCCGCCTCGGCGTCCTGCGCGTCCACGAAGTCCGCCACGCCGCGGAACTGCTCGTCGGCTGCTGTGCCGCCTGTGACGTGGAAGTTCACGACGGCGATCCGTCCGTCGAGCCGCAGACCGTGGCAGATCCGGCGCTCGCCCGATCGGCTGACGACGAGCGTGCGCTCGTCGTCCACGTCGAAGCGCCGCGCGACGAGGATCGCGTTCGCTTGCCCCGTGACGGCCGAGCGGAGGACGCCGTGGTTGAGGTGAGTGAGCAGGCGGCCCAGCTCGGCACTGCGGAGCCGCGGGCCACGTGCGACGGCGCTCACGGCCTGCATGCCGCTCCAGGAGCCGAGGTGCGGCAGCGCCCAAAGCGGGATCTCCTGAAGGCAGACGACTGCGGGGTCGTCGGCGGTGACGAGCTCGACCATCTCGCGGAGGAAGGCCCGCCGGTGCGGCGGCACCGTGTTGCCGTGGAACAGGTTCCAGGTGCGGACCACGAGCGGCACGCGACGTAGCCTACGGTCGGATGCGGGTCGTCCTGGCAGATCCTCCGGCGTTCACGCCGACCTACGACCACGAGCTGGCGGCGGCGCTCGCGCGCGCAGGCGCCGAGGTCGAGCTCGTCACGTCGCATTTCCGTTTCGGCGAGGCGCCCGCAGCCGACGGGTACGCGCGCCGCGAGCTCTTCTATCCGCTCTCGTCGCGGCTCTTCCAGCGCTCGCGGCTCCGGTTGCCGCTGAAGATCGCCGAGCATCCGCTCGGCCTCGCGGCGCTGCGCGCGCGACGCGGCGACGTGCTGCACCTCCAGTGGCTCGTCCCCGAGCTCGACCGGCGGATCTTCCGGCCGCACCTGCCGTCCGTGTTCACGGCGCACGACCTGCTGCCACGCCGGACCGCGAGCAAGCAGGGCTTGTGGCGCGAGCTCCTGCAACGGTTCGACCGCGTCGTCGTGCACAGCGAGCGCGGCCGCGAGACGCTTGCGTCGCTTGGTGTCGACGCGCGTGTCATCCCCCACCCCGTGTTCCCGAGTGACCCGGAGCGCCGGGACGACGGGCGCACGCTGCTCGCGTTCGGCGTCATCCGGCCGTACAAGGGGCTCGGCGACGCGATCGAAGGCGCACGTCGCGCCGACGCCCGGCTCATCGTCGCGGGCGACCCGCTCGAGCCGATGGAGCCGTACCGGGCGGCGGCGCACGGCGTCGACGTCGACTGGCGGCTCGGCTACCTCCCGCAGCCCGACGTCGACCGTGCCCTCGGCGAGGCGACGCTCGCTGTCTTCCCGTACAAGCCGGAGCTCGACCAGAGCGGCGCGCTTCTTCGTGCGCTCGGAGCCGGTGTGCCTGCTGTCGCGTACGACGTCGGCGGCGTGGCCGAGCCGGTTGCGCGCTTCGGCGCCGGCCGGGTCGTTCCCGCCGGGGATGTCGAGGCGTTCGGCGCGGCGATCAGCGAGCTGCTCGATGATCCCGCGGCACTCGAGGCCGCGCGCGGCGGCGCCCGACGAGCGCGCGAGGAGCTGACCTGGGACGCATCGGCTCGCGCGCACCTCGCGCTCTACGAGGAGATCGCGTGATGTTCCGCCGCGGGCGCTTCGCCGACGTCGTCGCCCGCCAGCTCGACGTGTTTGCCGAGGACGAGGCGCACGGCCTGCTCGAAGAGGTGCGCGATGCGAAGAGCGTCTACGACCGCGCCGAGCGCGAGGAGGCCGAAGAGCGGTACGGCGACTACGTCGACGTCGTCGAGGCCGCCACCGAAGCGCTTGCCGACATGCGCTGGCAGTACGCGAGCACGCTCGACGAAGCGGCTGCGGAGGAGTACGAGGCGACGTTCAACCGCGCGGTGCGCAAGCGGTGGCCGCCGCTCGGGCTCGAGATCGATAATCGGTAGCGATGGCGCGGATCGAGGACTACGCGTTGATCGGCGACCTGCAGACTGCAGCGCTCGTCGAACGCGGCGGCTCCGTCGACTGGCTCTGCTTCCCGCGCTTCGACTCCGCCGCGTGCTTCGCGGCACTGCTCGGTGGGCCGGAGCATGGCCGCTGGCTGCTCGCGCCCGTCGGCGAGGCGAAATCGTCGCGCAGGTACCTGCACGACACGCTCGTGCTCGAGACGACGTGGGAGACGCCCGATGGCGTCGTGCGCGTTTTCGACTTCATGCCGCCTCGCGGCAAGGCGCCGGACATCGTCCGCATCGTCGAAGGCGTCGAGGGATCCGTGCGCATGCGCTCGGAGCTCGTGATTCGTTTTGGGTACGGCGAGGTCGTGCCTTGGGTGCGGCATGTCGGCGACACGCGGCAGGCAGTCGCCGGCCCCGATGCGCTCTCGTTCACCACACGTGCGCCGACGCGCGGCGAGAACATGCAGACGATCTCGGAGATCACGGTCGACGAAGGCGAGCGCATCCCCTTCGTCCTCACGTGGTATCCGTCGCACGAGGAGATCCCGGCGCGCATCGATCCGGAGATCGCGCTCGCCGAGACGGAGACCTTCTGGCGCGACTGGAACGCACGCTCGAACCTCGACCTGCCGGAGGGCTGGCGGGACGTCATCCAGCGGTCGTTGATGATCCTCAAGGCGCTGACCTATGCACCCACGGGCGGCATCGTCGCCGCGCCGACGACGTCGCTCCCGGAGCGGATCGGCGGCGTGCGCAACTGGGACTACCGTTACTGCTGGCTCCGCGATGCGACGCTCACGCTCCTCGCGCTGCTCCATGCGGAGTACGTCGAAGAGGCGCGCGAGTGGCGAGCGTGGCTCTTGCGTGCGGTCGCGGGGGACCCGGCGGACATCCAGATCATGTACGGCGTCGCCGGCGAACGCCGTCTCTCCGAGTTCGAGCTGCCGTGGCTGCCCGGGTACGAGGGCTCCGCGCCGGTGCGGATCGGCAACGCGGCGAGCGAGCAGCTCCAGGTCGACGTCTTCGGCGAGGTGATGGATGCGCTCTACCAGGCTCGAGCGCAGGGCCTCGCGAAGGAGACGCACGCCTGGGCGCTGCAGCGTGCGCTGCTCGAGCATCTCGAGAAGGTCTGGGCCGAGCCGGACGAAGGGATCTGGGAGATCCGCGGCGAGCGCCGCCACTTCGTGCACTCGAAGGTGATGGCTTGGGTCGCATTCGACCGCGCCGTGCGCTCGGTCGAGGAGCACGGCGTCAACGGCCCGGTCGAGCGGTGGCGTGAGCTTCGCGAGCAGATCCACGCGCAGGTGTGCGAGCGCGGCTTCGACGCGTCGCTCGGCTCGTTCGTCCAGTCGTACGGCTCGGCGGAGCTCGATGCGAGCCTCCTACTCGTCCCGCTCGTCGGCTTCCTGCCGGCCGACGACGAGCGTGTACGCGGCACGGTGGAAGCTGTCGAGCGCGAGCTCCTGCGCGACGGGCTCGTTCGGCGGTACCGCACGCACGAGGACGTCGACGGCCTTCCCCCCGGCGAAGGGGTTTTCCTGCCGTGCTCGTTCTGGCTCGTCGACTGCTACGAGCTGCTGGGCCGGCACGACGAAGCGCACGAGCTCTTCGGCCGGCTTGTCGGCCTCGCGAACGATCTCGGCCTGCTCGCGGAGGAGTACGACCCCGAGGCGAACCGGCTGCTCGGCAACTTCCCGCAGGCGTTCACGCACCTCGCGCTCGTCAACTCCGCGTTCAACGTGCTCCCCCACTTGCCGTCACCGATGCACCGGCGGCACGCTCAGCGGTGACCGAAGTGGTGCGCGGCCGGAAGTGAGCCGTGCACGTCGGCGCCCTCGGTGAGCGCACGGGCGAGCGGGCCGAGCGAGACGAGCTCGCGCACGAGGACGTTCCGGTTACGGTCGGCGTGCTCGAAGCGACCGCGGGCGAGCAGCAACGGCTCGCCGCGGATGACGCTGCGGAACCGGTCGTACACCTGCGGCGGGACGATGAGGTTGATCTGCGCGAACTCGTCCTCGAGCAGCATGAAGACGACACCGTTCGCGGTCGACGGGCGCTGCCGCGCGACGACCATCCCGGCGATCGCGACGGTGGCGCCGTTCGGCCGTTCTGCGAGCTCCTCGGTCGAGAGCGTCCCGGCGGGCAGATGCGGACGCATCAGCTCGAGCGGATGCACGCCGACGGAGAGGCTCGTCGTGCGGTAGTCCGAGAGCATCCGCTCCCACACCGTCGGCTCCGGGAGGTCGGGTGTGCCGACCGTCGGCTCGAGCGGCAGCGCGAGCTGTTTCTCTTTTCCCCCCGAGCCCGGCACCGTTGTCGCGCGCGGCACGAGGCCGAGCTGCCACAGGAGCTCGCGGCGCTTCAGGCCGAACGAGTCGCAGGCGCCGGACTCGACGAGCGCACCGAGCTCGTCCTTCGACAGCGGCGTGCGCTGCGCGAGCGCGCGGATCGACGTGTACGCGCCGTTCGCGTCGCGTTCGCCGACGACCGCCTCCGCGTCGTCCTCCCCCACCCCCTGCACGTACTTGAGCCCGATTCGGACGGCGCCGTCCTCGAGGTCGCAGTCGACGCCGCTTCGGTTCACGTCCGGCGGCCGCGTCTCGACGTCGCGCCGCTGCGCGTCGCGTACGAGGGTTGCCGGCGGGTAGAAGCCCATCGGCTGCGCGTTCAGGAGCGCGGCGAGGAACTCGGCGCTGTAGTGGTGCCGCAGCCAGGCCGACTGGTATGCAAGCAGGCCGAACGCGGCGGAGTGCGACTTCGGAAAGCCGAAGCCCGAGAACGCGACGAGCTTGTCGTAGACCTCGTGCGCAAGCGTTTCGTCGACTCCTTTGCCAAGCGCGCCTGCGACGAAGCGCGTGCGGTACGCCTCGAGTGCCGCATGCGAGCGCTTCCGGCTCATGGCGCGGCGCAGGCCTTCTGCCTCACCGACGGTGAAGCCGGCGAGGTGGATCGCGACGTCGAGCACCTGGTCCTGGAAGACGATGACGCCGAGCGTCTCGCGCAACGGCTCTGCGAGCAGCGGATGGTCCGCAGGCGGCTCGTACGTTGGGTCCTCCCGCAGCTTCTGCCGCCGTTCGATGTACGGGTGCACGGCGCCGCCCTGGATCGGCCCGGGACGGACGAGCGCGACCTGGATCGTGATGTCGTCGAGGTTCTCGGGGCGTGTGCGCAGGATCGTCTGCATCTGCGCGCGGCTCTCGATCTGGAAGCAGCCGATCGTGTCGGCGCGCTGGATCTCCTCGAACACCGCCTTGTCGTCGAGCTGCACGCGCGAGAGGTCTATCTCTTCGCCGTGGACGCGCGCGATCATGTCGACGCACTCCTCGACGGCGGAGAGCATGCCGAGGCCGAGCAGGTCGATCTTCAGGAAGCCGGCGTCGGCGCACGAGTCCTTGTCCCACTGGCACATCTGCCGGCCGGCCATCGCGGCCGGCTGTACCGGCACGAGCTCGATGAGCGGCCGCGAGGAGATGACCATGCCGCCGGGATGCTGCGAGATGTGGCGCGGCAGGCCGGCGATCTCGCTGCAAAGCTCCGCGAACGCGCGCCAGCGGGGCGAGACGAGCTTCATCTGCGCGTCGGGCAGCAGCAGGAGCTCTTCGCCGACGTGCTCGGCGTGCCAGCCGTCGGAGAGCTTCGCGAGCCGTTCGAGATCGGCGAACGGCAGGCCGAGCGCTTTGCCGACGTCCCGGATGGCGCCGCGCGAGCGGTACGTCGAGAAGCTCGCGACGAGCGATGCGTGCTCGCGTCCGTAGCGCTCGGTGACGCGGACGATCAGCTTCTCGCGGATGTCGCGCGGGAAGTCGAGGTCGATGTCGGGAACCGAGACGAGCTCGCGGTTCAGGAAGCGGCCGAGCGACAGCTTGTTCGCGACCGGGTCGACGTGCGAGAGGCCGGTGAGGTAGCAGACGAGCGAGCCGACGGATGAGCCGCGGCCCCGGCCGGGCGGGAGCACGTGCCGCATCGAGCCGGGGCCGCGGACCTCGTACGCGACCTCGCGCGCGAGCTCGAGAACCTCCCAGTGCAGGAGGAAGAAGCCGGCGAGGCCGAGCTCATCGATCAGGGCGAGCTCTTCCTCGAGCCGCGCGCGGACGCGTTTCTTGTGACCGTTCAGGTCGGAGTAGCGCTCGACGAACGCGCGCTCGCAGACGGTGCGCAACTGCACGATCGCGGGCTGGGCACCGTCGGAGAAGTCGGGATAGCGGTAGCCGAGCTCCTGCGTCAGGTCGAACCGGAGCCGGTCGGCGAGCTCGGAGGTGCACTCGACGGCGTCGCGGTCGTCGGGGAAGCGCTCGAGCATGTCGGCGGGTGCGGCGAGCACGCTCTCGTGGTTGCCGCGGCGCTCGCGCTCGCAGCCGTCGAGCGACGTGCGGTGTCGCACGGCGACGAGCACGTCCTGCAGCGCGGCGCGGCGCTCCACGTGTGCGTGCACGTCGCCGGTCGCGACCGTGCGCACCTTCAGCGTCTCGGCGAGACCGCGCAGATTGGCGCTCCGTCGTACGTCGCCGCGCTCGTACGGCCGTTGCAGCTCGACGAAGAAGTTGTCGCGGCCGAACACGTGCGCGAGCCGGGCGGCCGCGTTCGGGTCGCGCACCGCGAGGCCCTCGCGCGCGCAGCCGGAGAGGCAGACGAGGCCGTCGTGCAGCTCCTCGAACAGGAGCGGGTCGAGCGACGGCGGCACCGGGTCGCGGTTCTCCTTCGGCCGCGTGCCCGCGTGCGCCGCAGTGATGAGCCGGCAGAGGTTGGCGTAGCCCTGCGACGACTCGACGAGGAGCGTCACGTGTGCGCCGCCGTCGAGTGTGAGCTCCGCCCCCGTGATCGGCCGGACGCCGAAGTGCTTTGCGGCGTGCGCGAACTCGAGCGAGCCGTAGACGCCGTCGTGGTCGGTCAGCGCGAGCGCCGGGTACCCGAGCTCGGCCGCCCGGGCCGCGAGCTCCTCGGGCTGCGAGGCCCCGTCGAGGAACGAGTAGGCGCTGTGGGCATGGAGCTCGACGTACGGCACCCTCCTGTTCTACACGAACAGGTGTTCGTATGGAACACTAGCGCCCATGGACGGCATCGTCGCCGGCCCCGACGGGGGCGAAAAGCTCGCGCGCGGGCCGAGAAACCACCGGATCCTGGCCGAGCTGCCCGAGCTCGAGGTGATCGAGCTCTGCTTCGGGCCCGACTTCGAGGGCGTGGAGCCGCACACCCACACCGACCAGATCGACTCCTTCTACGTCCTCGAGGGCGAGGCCGAGTTCACCGTCGGCGACGAGGTCTTCCGCGGCGGGCCGGGCACGTACGTGGCAGCGCCGATCGGCGTCGTCCACGGCTTCCGGAACGCCGGCCCGGGAGAGTTGCGGATGCTGAACGTCCACTCGCCGAACACCGGCTTCGCCGAGCGCATGCGGCGCGGATGACCTTCGTCCCTGACGGCTTCGAGCCGCCGCGTCGGCTCGAGGCGGACGCGTTCGTGCTCGAGCCGCTCGGGCCGGAGCACAACGAGTCCGACTACGCCGCGTGGACGTCGTCCATGGAGCACATCCACGCCTCGCCCGGCTGGGCGGAGAGCACGTGGCCGCAGGCGATGACGCTCGACGAGAACCGCGGCGACCTCGAGCGGCACGCGCGCGACTTCGCGGAGCGCACCGGCTTCACGTACACGGTGCTTGCGGCAGATGACGGGTCGGTCATCGGCTGCGTCTACATCTATCCCGTCGACGGGCACGACGCACTGGCTCTGTCGTGGGTTCGCGCCGACCGAGCCGAGCTCGACGGTCCGGTACGCGACGCCGTGCGCGCGTGGCTGCGCGACGCGTGGCCGTTCGCGGACGTCGAGTACGCGTCCTAGGGGTCTTTGGCGAAATAGAGACTGAGCCGTGCGGCCGCGCTGTGCGGCCGCGCTGCGGCGTCCTCGGGTGCCCCGATAGCACCACTATCGGGGCACCCTGCGTCCTTGCATCGCGGGCGCCCATCGCACCCGCACGACGAGCACCATTTCGCCAAAGACCCCTAGTCGAAGCGCTGCGGATCGAACGGCGCGACTTCGGCCGGCGGAGCGTCGCCGCTGAGGAGCGCGACAACGGCGTCGGCGGTGACGGGCGCCAGCAGGATCCCGTTCCGGAAGTGCCCGCACGCGACGAGGAGCCCCTCCCACTCGCCGATGAGCGGGCCGTCGTCCGGTGTCGCGGGCCGCAGGCTCGCCACGGCTTCCACGAGCTCGAGCTCCGCAACGGCGGGAACGGCGCGAACCGCCTGCCGCAGCAGCAGCTCCGTCGCCGAATCGGTCGGCGTCTCGTCGTAGCCGGCGTCCTCGACCGTTGCGCCGATCACCGTCTCTCCGCTTGCGCGCGGGACGACGTAGACGTGCTCGCTGCGGATGATGCGCGTCGCGGGCAGCGGGCCGCGTAAGCGGAGCGTCTGCCCTTTCACCGGACGCACGGCGAGTCGCTTCGCGAGGCGCCGCGACGACCAGGCTCCGGCGGCGAGCACGACCCGGTCGGCTTCGATGCGCGCCCCGTCTGCGAGCCCCACGCTCTCCGGCGTCACGTCGACGACGTCGGTGCTCGTTCGTACTGCATCGCCGAGGCGGTGCGCGAGTGCGGCGGCCACGCGGCGCGGATCGACCTGCGCGTCGTCCGCCAGGAGGAGCCCGCCGACACAGTCGGCTGCGATGCCCGGCTCGAGCGCGCGGCACGCGGCACCGTCGAGGCGCTCGCCGTCGAGCTCGATCGGCGCGTCGCCGAACGCGAGGACGAGCGAACCGCAGCGCGTGTAGCCGACGTCGCCCAGCTCGGCGGCGAAGGCCGGCCAGAGCTCGGCCGAGCGTTGCGCGAGCGCGGTAAAGCCCGGCGTCTCCGGGTCGGGCGCGAGGACGCCCGCCGCCGCGCGCGTCGCGCCGCCGCCGGCTGTGCCGCGCTCGAGGACGCAGACGCTGAGGCCGCGCTGCTGCGCACGGAAAGCGCATGCGAGGCCGATGATGCCGCCGCCCACGATTGCCACGTCGTACCGCTCCACACCGCGGACGATAGGGTCCGCCGCCGTGAACGGCACCGAACGTCGGGCGAGGCTTGCCCGCTCGAGGCTCTATCTCGTGCTCGAGGCCGCGCCTCACGGCCGCGACCCGGCTGAGCTCCTCGACGCGGCGCTCCGCGGCGGCGTCGACATCGTCCAACTGCGCGACAAGGAGCTTCCGGACGACGATCTCGTCCGGGCCGCCGAGCCGTTCCGGCGCGCGTGCGACGCCCGCGGCGCACTTTTCGTCTTGAACGACCGGCCCGACCTCGTCGAGCGCACCGGCGCCGACGGCGTCCACGTCGGGCAGGGCGACACGCCGCTTGCGGAGGCGCGGCGGGTCGTCGGCCTCGACGCGATCGTCGGCCTCTCCGCGACGACCGCAGCGGAGCTCGTGGGCGAGCCGGACTACTTCGGCGTCGGCGCGATCTTCGGCACCCCGACGAAACCCGAGTCCGCTGCGGGCGGGCTCGAGCTCGTGCGCACCGCGCGCGACACGCTGCGCGTGCCGTGGTTCGCGATCGGCGGCATCGAGGCGGAGACGGTCGAGGAGGTCGTCGCGCACGGCGCTCCGGGCATCGCGGTCGTGCGCGCGATCCGCGACGCCGGCGACGCGGAGGACGCTGCGCGGAGCTTGCGAGCGAAGCTGCCGCCGAGCGGCGTTGTCGTGACGCAGTTCGGCGAGGTGAAGCTGCCGCAGATCGACTGGCTCCCGAGCACGCGCTCCCCGGAGCAGAAGCCTGTCGCGCCGCACACGCACGCCGCGCACACCGACTTCTTCTACGTGCTCGAGGGGGAGCTCGAGTTCAGGCTCGGCGACGGGACGGTGCGGGTCCCCGCCGGGACCTGCGTCGCCGCGCTGCCGCTGCTCGTGCACGGGTTCCGCAACCCGGGCGACGTGGAGGCGCGGTTCCTCAACCTGCATGCGCCGGGCGTCTGGGCACGGGGCCAGGAGCACGGCCTGCCGCGTGACCAGCACGACCAGTTCGGCGTCGAGCGGGCATCCGCGGCGCCGCGTCCGATCGTCAGCGCGCCCGGCGACGGCGACCGGCTGACGAAGCCACACCGCCTCGCGCTCGTCAAGGTGCAGTCGCACGACGCAGACGTGCTCGAGTACTTCGCCGACGCGGAGTACGACGGTTCCGACGACCACGTGCATTTGCGCCACGCCGACTGCTTCCACGTGCTCGAGGGCGAGCTCGAGTTCCGTGTCGAGGGCGAGACGTTCCGGGCGGCGGCGGGCACCTCGGTCGTCGTCCCGCCCGGGGTCGTGCACGGGTTCACGAGCGTGGGCCGCGTGCGGTTCCTCAATGTTCATGCGCCCTCGTGCGGCTTCGCGGAATACCTGCGGCTCGTCGACGCGGGCGAAGACGTCGACGCGGCGGCGTACGACAGTTATCCCGTCGATTGACTGGGGCCGCAGCCGCGTCGTAGGGTCGTCGCGGGAGAGGATCGCGGCTCCCCTCTCAGTCCCGTTGTCGAGGGCAAGGAGGGCCGATGTCACGCAAGGAGACGTTCACTCGACGCACCTTCCTCAAGCGCTCCGGCGCGGCGGGAGTCGCCGTGGCGGGCGGCACGCTGTGGGCGACCGCTCCGGCAGCCGCACGCGCGCGCCGGTACGGGAAGGCGCAGGGCTCGATTCGGCATGTCGTCATCTCGTGCCAGGAGAACCGCTCGTTCGACCACTACTTCGGGTACGCGCCACAGGTACAGGCCAAGGGTCTCGGGCCGCCTCCCGGATACACGCAGCCGGATGCGGCCGGCGTGGGACATGCGCCCTTCGAGTTCACGGCCCTCCGGACGGACGACCCGCCGCACTGGTGGGACGCCGTCCACCAGCAGTGGAACGGCGGCGGAATGGACGGCTTCTACCGGAGCACGCAGGCGTTCTTCGGGGACGGCAACATCTCGATGGGCTACTACACGGCGCGTGAGCTGCCGTACTACTACAGCCTCCTGAACGACTCCGCGGCGCTGTGCGGCAACTACTTCTGCTCCGTTCTCGGGCCGACCTGGCCGAACCGCTTCTATCTCATGTCTGGCACGTCCGGGGGGATCACGACGAACGGCGTTTGGGGCTACGGCGTCTTCGACTCCGCCGGCTGGCCGATCATCCTCGACCTGCTCGACGAGGCGGAGGTCAGCTGGAAGATCTATTACATCGGCGGCGACAACGTCCCCCAAGGCGACACGGACAACGTCGCGGTCTTCTGGAGCAAGTACGCACACGACCGGCGAACGAGAGCCTCGATCAAGGAATACGAAGACGACTGTGCGAGTGGCAGGCTGCCGAGCGTCTCCTGGATCGTCCCGAGCTACCACCTCCAGTACGACGAGCATCCGCCGGCCGACGTCTCCGTCGGCATGGGCTTCCAGCAGCAGGCGATCAACGCGCTCCGCACCTCGCCGGTCTGGGGCTCGTCCGCCTTCATGCTGACGTACGACGAGCACGGCGGCTTCTTCGACCATGTCGCTCCGCCGCAGGTCGATGCGTACGGCCTCGGCGTGCGTGTGCCGTTGTGGGTCGTGTCACCGTTTGCACGTCGCGGCGTCGTGACGTCGTCCCGTCCGGCCGACCATGTGTCGACGCTCAAGTTCATCGAGCGGAACTGGGGGCTGCCGACGTTGGCCTCCCGCAATCACACGTTCGATGTCTCGACGCCGACCGGCGGCAATTACGACACGGGCGGGGCACCGGCACCGCCTCGGGACGGGATGCGCGGGTTGAGCGACCTCTTCGACCTGTTCCGCTTCGACAACTGACAGACGGCGTGACGGGGAGCCTCGCGCTCCCCTACGCGCCGCGTTGCGTGAACCACCCCCCTCCCGTGCTGTCGTGGAAGACGACGGTGTTCTCGCCGGTCTCGAGCACGACCTCGAAGTAGCGCCGGACGACGGGCTCCTCCGTCCACCAGCGGTCGAGGACGCGCCATTCCTCGCGAAGGATGGCGACGGCACCGTGGTTCACCTGCCACGGGGTGCCGTCGAAGTTCGACTCGACGCGCGCCGGGCGCGGCTCGTTCAGTCGTCCCGCGGTACGAACAGCGCGCGCGTCTCGGGAATCCGTGACCACGGTGCGACCTCCACGACGGTGCAGACCGAGCCTGAGCCGGTGCTCGCGCGCACCTGGCGCAGCCCTTCGCTCAGCCGGCTGCGGTCCTCTGCGCCCGCCGCGAGGAGCTCGAGCTGGCGCCCGGCGGGCTCGGTCAGTTCGACGAGCTCGAGGCGGAGCTCGAGCACGGGGGCCGGTAACTCTGCGAGCCGCGGTGCGAGCGCGACGCGGATGCGGTCGGCGTCGGCACTCGGCTCGCGCAAGGTGAGCGTCCGCCGCCAGGAGCCGCCGCCGACGAGGCGTGCGCCGAGCGCAACCTTGCGGACGAAGCGGTCGCGGCGTTCCGGCCGTGCGAGCGCCGTCTCGACGATCGCGCCGAGCGCGCGCCGCAGCGTCAGCTCGTTGCCGATCGCCTCGGGGAACTCGAGCGACTCCGCGAGCTCCGCGGGCGGACGGCGGCCGCGCACGCGCGCGGCGGTGCCGCCTCTCGCCAGGCTCCAGGCGCGCCGGCCGTCCGGCCCCAAACGTTCGGCAACGGCGCCACCCGGGAGCCCGGCAAGCTGTCCGAGCTTGCGCACTCCGAGTGCTTCGAGCTCGTCGTAGCGCTGCCGCTCGAGCGGCAGCAAGGTGAGCGGGAGCGGTGCGAGGAACTGCCCCACCTCGTCGTCGCGGACGACGAGCAGCTGCCCCGGCTTCGCGACCGAGGCGGCGGCGAGCGCGGCGAAGCGGCGGCCCGCTGCGCCGATACGCGCATCCCAGTGCGTGCCGGCGGCGGCGAGCGCCCGCTTGAGCGCGGGCTCGAGGCCGCCGTACAGCCGCTCGACGCCGCGCGTCTCGAAATAGGCGATGCCGAGCCCCGCGGCGTCGACCGAGAAGCCCGCGTCCTCGAGGGAGCGGACGATCTCCTCCCAGGCGAGCTCGGCCGCGGCCGGGTCGGGGTCGACGAGCACGAGCTGCGGGCACGTCGCGAGCGCCTCGCCGAGCCGCATCCGCGGCCGGACGCCCGCCGCCTCGGCCGCTGCCGTCACGGGGCCGAGGAGCGGCTCCCTGCCTGCCTCCGGCGCGAGTGCAGCCGGGCGCAGGGAGAGGGACGGACGGGCGCGCAGCGCGGCCTTCAGCTCGAACCCGGGGATGGACAGGCAGGCGATCATGGGAACGTATGTTCTACACGAACAGACGTTCTCCTGTCAAGCTGTCCGTAACCGGCACCCAGCCTTCGCCGTTAGGCCTCTCGAATGATCTGGCTCTGGAGACTTATCGGCCTGCGCAGGCTGCTCGCGCTCGTCGTCCTGCGGAAGGCGTGGCGGATGTATCGCTCGCGGAACGCCGCTGACGCGGCGAGCAAACCCTCCTAAGAGAAGGTCACGAGCGGCTCGCCCCACCGCCGGGCGCCGGTCGCGCACGCAGCGCGGAACGCCGGGACCACGGCGGGGCACCCGTGCGCGAGGAAGCGCCCGTTCTCGAGGACGTTGAACGTCTTCCCGAACCACGCAGCGCACCCGTCGCGCGCGCCGGCCGGCATGTGCGCGCATTCGCGGAAGAGCGCGACCTCACGCCGCGGCTGCCCCGCGAACGCCTGGTTCGCAACGCCGCGCAGGCAGGCGAGCGCATCCGCCGCAGCACGGAGGCTCGCGCAGAGCCGCGCCTGCGCTGTCGGCGTGTCGTAGACGTCCTTCGACGCACCCGCAATGCACCCGGCGCGCTGCCCGCCCGCGAGCCCGCGGCAGAGGCCGAGCAGGTCGCGGACATTCAGGATCACGGGCCCCGGCGCCTGCTCGATCCAGTAGCGGTACCAGCACGCGAGCGCGTACTGCCGGTACTGCGCACACAGGCGTCGCGGCGACGTGACCGCGTGCACGGGAATCGTCGTCTCGTCCGCGCCGCGGAGCGAGATCCAGTAGTCGTGGAACGCGCCCTGCGCACAGTCGGGCGCGTAGTGCGCGCCGAGCTTCGTGCAGGCGTTGACCGCGAGGAAGATCGTCTCGTGGTAGCCGCGCATGAGTGCGTGGCCGAGGCTGTGCACGCACGTGAACTGCCGCAGCCGCGTCGGCAGCTCCTCACAGGTCTTGAGCGCGCTCTTGCCGCCCGTCGCGATGATCTGTGGGCCGAGACCCATCACGAGCCCCATGCCGAAGCCCGCCGAGCAGCCGGGGTCATTCGAGCGCGGCACGACCTTCTGGAGGCCGTCGAGCGTCAGATGGTGCTCCTTCGCCCACTCGCGCCCGACGACGTGCATGAGCATGTGACACCGCGCGTAGAGCGACGTCGGCTGTGCCTTTGCCCGCGCGTCGATGCGCGGCAGCTCGGTGGCGGGGTCGCCCGAGCGGTTGATGTCGAGCAGGAGGAGGCGCACGTAGCAGGCGTCCTTCGCCTGCTCGAGGTGGATCTGCTCGCACTGCCAGAGCCACGGTTTCTTCGGCGTCCCGCCGGCCGCCGTTCCGACGAGCAGTGCCGCGGCGAGGGCCACGAGGGCGACGGCCTTCATCCCGAGGAGCCTAGCCCCGGGGCCTCACTCGATAGAGGGTGGACAGGAGACAACGGAGTGGGCATGATGCGGGCAATCGGGCCTTCGGCCGGATGCCCTCCAGCCGCACAGCAGCGGGAGTCCGGGAAGCTCGCCAAGCCGCGAAGCCCGATCTGAGGCGGCTCCCCCATGCCGCGGGGGGTCGCCTCCCTTCGTCCTAGACGGCGACGGACGCGGCCGGCCCGACCGTGCCGACGTAGCGCGGCGCGATGTCGAGCGCGTTCTCCTGCGCGCACCAGTCGATGTCCGCCTCGAGGCCGTGGTTGCGCAGGTTCCAGGCGCTCCGGCTCGCGGCCAGGCCCTCCCGCGCACCGGCGAACGTCCCGGCGAGCCGGATCGCCGCCGTCGCCGAGTCCGTGCGGTCGCCGCCGAGCACCTCGGCGATCCGGCCCGCGCAGTAGGCGTCGTCGAGCGCGAGCTCACCGAGCACGCCCGCGCAGAGCACCGCGACGTCCTCCCCGTGCGCGCGCGCCGCAGCTGCGACCGCGTCGAGGTTGAGCAGCGAGCCGACGTACACGTGGTCGAAGCGCTCGGCGGCCGCGACGAGCAAGCGCGTGCCGTTCGTCGTCGAGAGAATGAGCGTCTCCACCTCCGGCTCGGCGGCGACCTCACGCGGCGAGTTGCCGAAGTCGAACCCCGGGATCGACTCGAGCCGGCGCTCACCGGCGAGCTTCGCCGGGCCTTCGCGCTTGGCGAGCTCGCGTGCCTCGTCGATCTCCGCGCAGCAGAGGACGCGGGCGTAGCCCGAGGCGAGCGCCTGCGTCATCGTCGACGTGGCGCGCAGGACGTCGACGACGATCCCGATCGGCGCGGGCGTCCTTTCGTCCGGAGTGAAGGCGACGTGGACGAGCACGCGGCTAGGCTAATTGCGATGTCGACCGCGGAGACGGGCCTGCCGAGGTGCTATCGCCACCCCGACCGCGAGACGGGTCTCTCGTGCTCCGAGTGCGGCCGCCCCATCTGCACCGAGTGCATGACACCCGCGGCCGTCGGCATCCGCTGCCCCGAGCATGCGGGAAATGCCCGTCGGATCGCCCCGCCGCGCGTCGTCCGGCGCACCTCGCACCACATGCTCGACAGCCCGGTGACGAAGATCCTCGTCGCCGTCAACATCGCCGTCTACCTGATCACCGCCGTCCAGGGGAACGGGATCAACAACCCCGGCGGGAGGCTCTATGTGGACTGGATCATGTACGGCCCACTCATCGACCACGGCGACTGGTGGCGGCTGATCACGCCGATGTTCCTCCACGGCTATCTGCTCCACCTCGCCTTCAACATGTTCGCGCTCTGGGTGATCGGCCGCGCGGTCGAGAACTACCTCGGCACGACCCGCTTCCTCCTTCTGTACTTCGTCTCCGGGCTCGCCGGCTCGGCGGGCGCGCTCGTGCAGGCGCCCTTGTCGCCGGCGGTCGGCGCGTCCGGCGCGATCTTCGGGATCCTCGGCGCGATGCTCATCCTCGAGTGGCAGCACACCGGCCGTTTCGGCGGGCAGGCCGCAACGCTGATCGCGATCAACCTCGTCTTGAACTTCGCCTACAACGGCGCGGGCGGCAACATCTCGATCGGCGCTCACGTCGGCGGGCTCATCGGCGGCATCCTCGTGACGCTCGCCTTCGCGAACTGGGGCCGCGGTCACGCGGCGCACGGCAAGGTCGGGGTGATCGGCGCCGCAGGCATCCTCGCGGTCGTCGCGGCGAGCATCGCGATCTCCTACTGGAAGGTTCGCGGGCTCGCATAGCGAACCGGGCGGGGTGCTGCATCACCTCGTTCATCTCGGCATCTCGCCGTGGGAGAAGGCGATCCGTACGGCCGCGGTCTACCTCGCGCTCCTGGGACTGCTCCACCTCGCCGGCAAGCGTGAGCTCGCGCAGCTCAACTCGCTCGACCTCGTCGTCCTGCTGCTCCTCTCGAACGTCGTGCAGAACGCGGTCATCGGCAACGACAACTCACTGCTCGGCGGGCTCCTCGGCGCCGTCGTCCTGATCGTGGCGAACGCGGCGCTCGTGCGAGCATCCTTCATGTCACCGCGCTTTCGCCGGATGGTGCAGGGCAGCCCGACGACAGTGTCCGAGAACGGCAAGATCGACGAGGACGCGCTGCGAAGCCTGGCCCTCACGCGTGAGGAGTTCCTCGCGGGCCTGCGCCGCCAGGGGCTCGAGATCGAGGACACGGAGCGTGTGACGCTCGAGCCGGAAGGCACCTTCAACGCGACGCCAAGGCCGAGAGCCTCGATCAGCGACGTGATGGAGAAGCTCGACGCGATCGAGCGCAAGCTCGCGTCGTAGAGATCAGCTTCGCGTGTAGCGGCGCGCACCGACGAGCCCGCCGTGGCGCACCGGCACGAGCCGCACGCGATGCGCCGAGTCCGGTGCCTCGAGCATCCGCCCCGCTCCCGCGTAGATCGACACATGGTGCACGTAGCGCTCCGTGCCGTAGAAGAGCAGGTCGCCCGGCTGCAACGCCTGTAGCGACACCGCGGTGCCGTGCCGGAACTGTGGATCGGCGTCACGCGGGATCGTCATGCCGTGTGCCCGGTAGACGGCCCAGATGATCCCGGAGCAGTCGTAGCCCCACGGCGACAAGCCGCCCCAGAGATAGTGCACGCCGAGGAAGCGCTTCGCCTGCGCGACGATCGACGTACCTGAGTAGATGTACGACGGCGCGAGCGCCGCGCGAGCGACCGATCCCGCGCCGTCCGGCGTGCGCACGAGCCAGCGTCCGCCGCCGGCGCTCTCACCCATCACAGGCAATCGCGTGCCGTAGCTCAGCGTCAGCGTGCGTCCGCCGCCGAGGCGCACGACCGCTGTGCGCGCGACGACGACCATGCTCGAGCCCGTCTCGTCGAAGCCTGTCGCGAGTTGCGACCGTGGCACCCACCCGGGATAGCCGTGCGCGTCCTGCGGGTCGGGCTCGTCGCGCACCGCGATCTTCGCCCACCCGCCGCGCAGCGCGAGCACCGTCACCGTCTGCGCGTAGAGCGCCTGCGTCTGCACGTGCGAGTCGAGCCAGACGCGCGATGCCGTCGTCGAGAGGTTGTCGCTCCACTTCGCCGGGTCGACCGGATTGCCGACCGACGGGCGGTCGATCCCGCGGTAGAGGTTCGGCGCCTTCCAGAGCGTCGCGACCGAGACGTCGATCGTCGCCTTGTCCCCCGGCTTCAACGCCGCCTGCGCGGGTGCCGCACAGGCGAGGGCCAGCACGACGACGAGGAACTGTTGCCGCCCTACGAGCTTCCCGCCCGTCAGCCACGACCACGTCGAGAGGCGCCGGATCTGCACGTGCGTCGCATCGGGATCGTCCTGCGCGTGCTCCTCGCAGTACTCGCCGAGCCACGCGCGCACGTCGTCCTCCGAGCTCGCCTTCCAGCGGCTCGTGCCGTCGATCAGCAACTCATATTTAGCCACCGGCGGCGACGTACTCGGCGCGCCGGCTCTCCTTCAGGACGGCCTGCGCGGCGGCGAGCCTGGCGAGCGGGACGCGATACGGCGAGCAGCTGACGTAGTCGAGCCCGAGGCGATGGCAGAACTCGACCGAGCGCGGCTCGCCGCCGTGCTCGCCGCAGATGCCGAGCTTGATATCGGGCTTCGCGGAGCGGCCGCGCTCGACGCCGATCTCCATCAGGTCGCCGACGCCGCTCAGGTCGAGCGTCTCGAACGGGTTCGACTCGATGACGCCGTCCTCGAGATAGAACGTCAGGAACTTGCCCTCCGCGTCGTCGCGCGACATGCCGAGCGTCGTCTGCGTGAGGTCGTTCGTCCCGAACGAGAAGAAGTCGGCGACCTCGGCGATCTCGTCGGCGCGGAGCGCCGCGCGTGGCAGCTCGATCATCGTGCCGCAGAGATACTCGAGCTCGGGCGCCTCCTCCGCCATCACGTCCTCGGTCAGCTCGCGCAGACGGCGAAGCTCCTCCTTGAAGCCGACGAGCGGATGCATGATCTCGACGAGCGGCACGTCGCCCGTGCGCTCGTGCACGGCCTTCGCGGCGCGCGCGATCGCGCGCACCTGCATCTCGTAGATCTCGGGCCACTGGATGCCGACGCGGCAGCCGCGCGTGCCGAGCATCGGATTCGACTCGGAGAGCACCTTGATGCGGTGCCGCATCCGCGCGTCGGTCGCCTGCTCGAGCGGCGGCAGGAACTCGTGCAGCGGCGGATCGAGGAGCCGGATCGTCACGGGCAGGCCGGCCATCACCTCGAAGATGCCCTCGAAGTCCGCCTGCTGGAACGGCAGCAGCCGCTCGAGCGCCTCGCGCCTCCCCGCCTCGTCCGATGCGAGGATCATTTCCTGCATCACGGGCAGCCGCTCCTCGCCGAAGAACATGTGCTCGGTGCGGCAGAGGCCGATACCCTGCGCGCCGAACTCACGCGCCTTCGCCGCATCCTCGGGGTTGTCCGCGTTCGCGCGCACCTTGAGGCGGCGCACGTCGTCGGCCCAGCCGAGAATCGTCTCGAAGTCCTCGTTGATCTGCGGCGGGACGAGAGGGACCTCGCCGATGATCACGCGGCCGGTGCCGCCGTCGATCGTGATCGTGTCGCCCTCGCGCAGGTCCCGGCCGCCGATGCGCACGGTCCGCGCGTCCATGTCGATCTCGAGCCCTTCGCAGCCGGCGACGCACGGCTTGCCCATCCCGCGCGCGACGACCGCCGCGTGCGAGGTCATGCCGCCGTGCGCGGTGAGCACCCCCCGCGCCTGGATCATCCCGTGGATGTCGTCGGGGGTCGTCTCCCAGCCGACGAGGATGACGGCGTCGCCGCCCTTGCCGCGCTCCTCAGCGAGGTCCGCGTCGAGCACGATCGCGCCGCATGCGGCGCCCGGGGAGGCATTGAGCCCGCGCGCCGCGACCTCGACCTCGGCATCCGGGTCGATCATCGGATGGAGGAGCTGGTCGAGCGCCGCCGGGTCGATGCGCGCGACTGCTTCCTCACGCGAGATCAGCCCTTCGGTCGTCATGTCGGCGGCGGCGCGGAGCGCCGCGGCTGCCGTCCGCTTCGCGGAGCGCGTCTGGAGCAGATAGAGCGTGCCGTCCTCGATCGTGAACTCGATGTCCTGCATGTCGCGGTAGTGCTGCTCGAGCCGGTGCATCGTGTCGATGAGCTGGTCGAAAGCCTCGGGCAGGCGTTCGCGCATCTCCTCGATCGGCTGCGGTGTGCGGATGCCGGCGACGACATCCTCGCCCTGCGCGTTGACGAGGTACTCGCCGTAGAGGCCCGTCTCCCCCGTCGATGGGTTGCGCGTGAAGCACACACCTGTTGCCGAACGGTCGCCTTTGTTGCCGAACACCATCTGCACGACGTTCACGGCGGTGCCGATGTCGTCGGGGATCGAGTACGTGCGGCGGTACACCTGCGCACGCGGGTTCTGCCACGACTGGAACACGGCGACAACCGCGCGCGTCAGCTGCTCGCGCGCCGCCTGCGGGAAGTCGTGCCCGGTCTCGTGCTGGTAGATGCCCTTGTAGGTCTCGATCAGCTCCGCGAGATCGTCCGCCGTGAGGTCGACGTCCTGCTGCACGCCGCGCGCCCGCTTGAGATCGGCCAGCGCCTGCTCGAAGCGATGGCCGGCGACGCCGTCGACGACCTCGCCGTACATCTGGATGAGGCGCCGGTACGAGTCGTGCGCGAAGCGCGCGTTCCCCGTCGAGGACGCGAGCCCCTCGACCGCGTCGTCGTTCAGCCCGAGGTTGAGGATCGTGTCCATCATCCCCGGCATCGAGACGGCCGCACCGGAGCGGACGGATACGAGCAGCGGCTCGTCCGTGTCGCCGAAGCGCTTGCCCGCCTTCGCCTCGAGCTGCGCGATGTGCCGTGTCATCTCGTCCTCGAGGCCGTCGGGCAGGCCGCCCTCGCGCATGAACGCGCGGCACGCGTCGGTCGTGATCGTGAAGCCCGCCGGCACGGGAACGCCGAGCTGCGTCATCTCGGCGAGGCCGATGCCTTTGCCGCCCAGCAACTCCTTGCCGCCGTCCGACGGCTCGTCGAAGTCGTAGATGAACTGCGTCATGGGCGAGGCCGATCTTGTCATAGATACCCGCATGAACTCCCCGCAAATCGTGGGTCTCGGCGGCTTCCCGAGCCCCGAGATGCTCGAGTATGTCCTGCAGCTCGGTCGTGGCCGCAGGGTGCTCTACGACGGAACAGCGAGCCCACAGTGGGGCGTGCCGCCCGAGCTCGCCGCAGATGTCACAACGTTGTCGTTCTATCCGTGGCCGCCCGCCGATCTGCGCGAGCTCGCGCTGGCGCACGACGTGATCGTGGTCGGCGGCGGCAACACGGCGAACATGCTCGCCGTCTGGCGCGCGCACGGCTTCGACCGGATTCTTCGCGAGGCGTGGGAAGCCGGCATCGTCCTCACCGGCTGGAGCGCCGGCATGATCTGCTGGTTCGAGGCGGGCGTGACCGATTCGTTCGGCCCGCAGCTCGAAGGAATGCGCGACGGCCTCGGCTTCCTCCCCGGCAGCGCGTGCCCGCACTACGACGGCGAGGAGCTGCGGCGACCGGTCTACACGCGGCTCGTCCGCGAGGGCTTCCCGCCCGGCATCGCGCTCGACGACGGTGCGGGTGCGCACTATGTCGGGACGGAGCTGCATGCCGTTCTTGCCGCGCCTGGCTCGGGCGGCTACGCGGTCGGGCCCGACGG
>Ga0207657_10001855_pt1 | contig 22819 bp, 22 predicted proteins | sample KBSC33metaG_FD_184316 | JGI IMG/M metagenome (GOLD analysis project Ga0207657, IMG submission 184316) | Corn rhizosphere microbial communities from Kellogg Biological Station, Michigan, USA - KBS C3-3 metaG (SPAdes) (version 2) | ecosystem: Host-associated > Plants > Roots > Rhizosphere > Soil ... | reverse complement strand
GCGCGCGGGCTGCTCGCCGGGCTCGGCATGGATCGGTCGGTCGACAACCTCGTCGGCCTCTATGTCGCGGGGGTGTGCGGGCTCGGCTACGGGCTGCGCCAGATTCTTGCCGCGCAGGCGGCGGCGGGGGTTGCCATCGATACCATCGTCATCAGCGGGGGCGCGGGCCAGTCGCCGCTGGTCCGGCAATTGCTCGCCGACTGCACCGGCGTGGTGGTGGCGGCGTCGCGCTCGCCCGAGCCGGTGCTGCTCGGGGCGGCCATGCTCGGCGCCGTCGCGGCCGGCGGATATCCGGATCTCGCCGCCGCCATGCCGGCGATGTCGGCGCTCGGCGACGCCTACCGGCCGGGGGGCGGCGAGCGCGAACTGCACGACCGGCGCTATGCGGCGTTCCTCGCGCTGCAGGAGACGGGCCGCGCGATCCGGAAACTGACGGAGGCCGGGACATGAAGATCGGCGTCCTGGGCAGCGGCCAGGTCGGCGGCGGGATGGCGCGAAAACTTGCCGCTCTCGGCCACGACGTGATGGTCGGGTCGCGCCATCCGGCCGGCAGGGCGGCGAGCTTTGCCGGCCTCAAAATGGGCACGGCGCAGGACGCCGCGGCGCATGGCGCGTGGGTCGTCAACGCGCTGCCCGGCGAGGCGTCGCTGCTGGTGCTGCGCAGCCTCGACCTCAAGGGAAAGATCCTGATCGATATCGCCAATTACGACGTGGCGGTGGACCAGCCGATTGCCACCCCGCTCGGCGAGGCGATCCAGCGCGAGCATCCGGCGGCGCTGGTAGTGAAGACGCTCAACAGCGTCAGCGCGCACCTGATGGTCGACCCGGCCCAGCTTGCCGGCCGGCATTCGGTGTTCATCGCCTCCAACCATGCCGCGGCGAAGCGCGAGGTCACGGCGCTGCTCGCGAGCTTTGGCTGGCAGGACATCGTCGATCTCGGCGACCTCGGCGCCTGCCGGGCGATGGAGCAACTGATCCCGCTCTGGATGCGGCTCGAGAGCCGGCTCGGCGGGCCGCAGTTCAACCTCGCGGTGGTGCGGGAGCCGACGGAGAGGTGATAGGCGTTGCGAGGCCGGGTGGCGACCCCGATGAGATTCGAACTCATGGCCTCAGGATTAGGAATCCTGCGCTCTATCCTGCTGAGCTACGGGGTCGGCGGGGAGGGCATAGCAAAACTTGGCGGTCGTGGAAACCCGGCTCGGCGGCGCGCTGGCGGGTGGGTGTTGCAGCAAGCCCACGCCGGGGCGGGATCGCCGTTCCAAGGGGATGATTTTTATCGCGAATGCGCGCAAGCTTCAGCTCCACGCTGCCGCCGGGAACTGATTTGGCCGACCCGTATCTGTCGATGCTTGCTGCGCTGGCTGCCACGCTGCTGGGCGCCAATGGGGTCATGGCCTGCGACGGGCTGACCGACGGCCCGACGGGGACGGTGGCGGCGGTCCTCGACGGCAACAGCGTGAAGCTCGACAGCGGCATCGTGGTCAAGCTCATCGGGACCCGGGCGCCGAGCCCCAAGGGAGCGCGCCCCGGTTCGGTGGCCGAACCGCTGGCAGGGGCCGCCAAAGCCGCGCTGGCCGGCCTGGTGCAGGGCAAGCCGGTGCGGCTTGAACTCGACGCCGAGGAGACCGACCGCTACGGCCGCATGGAGGCCGAACTGTTCCTCGATGATGCGGCCTCGACCTGGGTCGAGGCGGGGATGGTCGAGGCGGGCATGGCGCGGGTGGAGATCACCCCGAAGAACCGGCGCTGCCTCGCCGAATTGCTGCCGGAGGAGGCGCGGGCGCGCGCGAACGGGCTTGGCATCTGGGCCGATCCCTATTACAGCGTGCGCGACGCCGCCGAGCCGGCCACGCTCGACGGTCGTGTGGGTCATTACGAGCTCATCGAAGGCGAAATCGTGGGAACGGGCGAAGCCCGCGGCCGCGACTATCTCGATTTCGGCCAGGTGTGGAAGAACGACTTGACCGCGACCATCGAGGGCAAGGCGCGTACCCTGTTCGCGGCGGCGGGAATTGATCCGCTGACGCTCAAGGGGAAGCGGGTCAGGATCAGGGGTTGGCTGCAAAGCCGGGACGGACCGCTCATCGAGCTGAGCGCGCCCGAGCAAATCGAGGTTCTGGGTCCGCCATGACCATGTTGAGGGCATTCGGGAGACACGGCCGCATCGGCCTCGTGCTGGCCATGCTGTTGCTGCCCGCCGGGTGCGTCGAGCTGACGGGCAACCCCGGCATCCCCGGCAGCACGGCCGCCAATGCGGGCTCGCCCGTCGACACCCCGACCGGCCAGGATGCCGAGGACGCGGTGATCGGGCAGCGCGAGCACCCGCGGATCATCGCGACCTATGGCGGCATCTACGCCGACCGGCCAGCGGAAATCATGCTGGCCCATATCGTGGGGCGGCTGCTGACGGCGGCAGGCCAGCCCAACACGCAATATACCATCACCGTGCTCGATACCGCCGACGTCAACGCGTTCGCGCTGCCGGGCGGCTATATCTATGTGACGCGCGGCATCCTGGCGCTCGCCAACGACACCAGCGAGATCGCGGCCGTGCTGGCGCACGAGATCGCCCATGTGGTGCTGCATCACGCGCGGGCGCGCTCCAACCGGCAGCACGCCGACCAGGTGGTCGACAAGGTGATGACCAACGTGCTCGGCAGCTCCGAGGCGCAGATGCAGGTGAAGTCGCGGCTGTCGATGGCCGCCTTCAGCCAGCAGCAGGAACTCGAGGCCGACCAGAAGGGCATCGATATCGCCACCGAGGCCGGCTACGACCCGTTTGCGGCGGCGCGGTTCCTGTCGGCCATGGGGCGGTTCTCGAAGTTTTCGTCCGGCGATGCGTCGCAGGCCGACGACTTCCTGTCGTCGCATCCCTCGACGCCCGATCGCATCCAGAAGGCCACGGCGCTGGCCCGGGCGGCGGTGATCCCGGCGGGGGGCGGCGAGAAGGACCGCGAGGCCTATATGTCGGCCATCGACGGGCTGAGTTTCGGGGCCAGCCCGCAGCAGGGCACGATCCTCGGACAGCGCTATATCCAGCCGGCGCTGAAATTCACCTTCACGGTGCCCGACGGCTATCGGCTGCAGAATGCGCAGGGCGCGGTGGTGGGGGTTGCCGGCGACGCCGAGGCGGTGCGCTTCGACAGCGCCGAAGTGCCGCAGAGCATGTCGCTTACCGACTACCTCAAATCGGGCTGGATCGCCGGACTCGACCCCAGTTCGGTGACCGCTTCGACCGTCAACGGCATGGAGACCGCCACCGGCATCGCCAAGACCGACCAGTGGTCGTTCCGGGTGGCGGTGGCGCGGTTCTCTGGCCAGGTGGTGCGCTTCATCTTCGCTGCCAAGGCCGACAGCCCCCGCTTCGACGCCGGAGCCGTCGCAACGCTCAAGAGCTTCCGGCCGACCGATGCCGCGGACCTCTCCCAGATCCGCAAAGTCTCGGTGAAGGTGGTGGTGGCCCGGCCCGGCGACAGCGCCGACAAGCTGGCCCAGCGCATGGCCGCCCTGAGCCGCGGCATCGATCTGTTCTATATTCTCAACAATCTGCTGCCGGGCGACCCGGTCAGCGTGGGCCAGAAGTACAAGATCATCACAGTGGATTGAGGGGCCTCGGCGAGCACTGAGTCTGCCGCCACCCCACCCGACCCTTGGCAGGGCCACCCTCCCCACAGGGGGGGAGGCAGAAAGAAGCGGTGCGGCTGCTGCGTCTCCCTCCTCCTTGAGGGGAGGGATCAAGGGGGTGCCCGCCACCCACTCAGTGCTCGCGGCAACCCCCACCCGGCTGCCGCCACCCCCCTCAAGGGGGAAGGGCAATGAACCTCGCGGTCGTCGTCGCCCTCCCCCGGGCGGGAGGGCTGGAGCAGGGGGCGTGCCACTGGCAGGGCGCTGGCAACTTCCCGCCCGGTCAGCTCCCCAAAATCCGGTAGTGCAGGTTGAAATAGGTTTCTCGGATCAGCATCGGCAATTGGCTCCTGAGGGTGCGGAAGCGGGTGGTCGGGGTGGGTGAGGGGGCGGCGTCGAGGCCGACTTCGGCGGCGATCTGCATGGCGCGCGCCATGTGCAGGGGGTCGGAGACGATCAGCACCTTGTCGAAATCATGCGCGACGACGATCGGCTTGGCGTTGGCGAGGTTGCCGCGCGTGTCGCGCGACTGCGTCTCGGTGAGGATGGCGGCGGCCGGCACCCCGGCGGCAATCGCCTGGTCGCGCCCGGCATCGGCTTCGGCGACGCGCTCCCCGAGGCCCTTGCCGCCCGTCATGATCAGGTATTTCACCGCGCCCGAGCGATAGAGCTCGATGGCGTGGTTGAGGCGCTCGACATAGACCGGCGAGGGGCCCGTGGTCCGGACCGCCGCGCCGAGCACGATGGCGGCATCGGCCGGGCCGTCGTCCGACATCGCGGCGTAGCGCAATACCTCGATGCCGGAGGCCAGCGTCACCAGCCCCGGCACGCCGATGATCACAATGAGGGCGATGAGCCACCAGCGACGCCGCATCAATCCCGATCCGCCAGCGGGTGGTGCGTCTCGACCAGCGTCCGCAGTTTTTCGTCCAGCACGTGGGTGTAGATCTGCGTGGTGGAGATATCGGCGTGCCCGAGCAGCGTCTGCACCACGCGCAGGTCGGCGCCGCCCGCCAGCAGATGGCTGGCGAAGGCGTGCCGCAGCACGTGCGGGGCAATGCGCGCTGTCCCGATCCCGGCCCGTCCGGCCAGTCCCTTGAGATCGCGGGCGAACACCTGGCGGCTGAGATGGCCGGTCTCGCCGGCGGCCGGAAACAGCCAGGGTCCGGGGGGGAGCGTTGGCACATAGGCCTTGAGGGCATCGCGCGCCCGGTCGTTGACCGGCACCACGCGCTCCTTCTGCCCCTTGCCGACTACGGTCAGGAAACTCGCATCGCGCATCACCGCGGCGCGCTTCAGGCCGACCAGCTCGGAGACCCGCAGGCCGGTGGCATAAAGCAATTCCAGCAGCACATAGAGCCGCACGGCGACGGCCTCCTTGGCCGGGCTCGCCTCGGCATTGGCCTCGGCCTCCGCCAACTCGAGCAGCCGGGCGACCTCCTCGATCGACAGCACTTTTGGCAGCGGCCGCCGGGCCTTGGGGCTCGCCACGATCCGCGTCGGATCGTCGGCGCGCACGCCGTCGGCGCAGAGGAAGCGGTGAAACTGGCGGAGCGCCGAGAGCCGCCGCGCGCTGCTCGACGCCGACAGCCCTTCGCCCGCGAGCCGCGTCAGATAGGCGACCACCTGCTCGCGGCCGGCCGCCAGCGGCGAACTGCCCGCATCGGCAAGGAAGCCGACATAATCGCCGAGGTCGCGCCCATAGGCGGCGATGGTGTTGGCTGCGGCGCCGCGCTCGGCGCTCATCATTTCGAGGAAGCTGCCGACCAGATGCGATGCGGGGCCGGTCATTCCTGAGTGTTGACCACTCTGGCGTTGGAGTCGTCGGTGGGCGGCAGCACGGCCGCCTCGGTCACCGGCGCCGCAGGGGCTGGCGCGGTGACGGGGGTCAGCACCAGTTCGCGCTGCGGGATCTTCACGGTGATCTGCCTTTGCCCCGGATCGACGAAAATGGTGAGCGCAAACATGCCGGCCACGCCAAGTCCGCCGAGAAACAGCAATGCAACGATGAGACGAATGAGTGTCGGCATGGCGGCCCCGCAGAAAGAGTCGCATCTATAGCAGATTTTTCGGCGCTTTTGCGAACGCGCGGGCGCGGTCGGCTGACGCAGGCGTTGACCGCACGGCTCCTAAGTCTCCCACCCTTGGCCGCACCGCGCCATTTCCTCCCCATTAGGGAGAAGGCGGCGCGATGGCGGCGGATGAGGGCCTTATCAGCGCTGCGTCACATAGCCTTCGGGGACGCCCTTGGTGGCGAGCACGAACTGCCAGACGTGGATGGCCCGCGAGCGGAAGCCGCCGGCGCAGCACAGCAGGTAGTATTTCCACATGCGGTAGAACCGCCACTGCTCGGGCGTCTGCGGCTGCGGCCATTTGGTGCGGAAATTGTCCCACCAGGCGCACAGCGTCTTGTCGTAGTCGGGCCCGATATTGTGCACGTCGATGATGGTGAACAGCCCTTCGATGGCCTCGCCCACCTGCTTGATCGAAGGCAGCACGCCGCCCGGAAAGATGTACTTCTCGATCCACGGGTCGATGGTGGTCTTGGAGACCGGTGAGCCGATGGAATGGACGAGCGCCAGCCCGTCATCCTTCAGCGCCCGGCGCGCCGTCTCGAAATAGGTGCGATAGTTCTTGTAGCCGACATGCTCGAACATCCCCATCGAAACGATCTTGTCGACCTTGCCGGTGAACTCGCGATAATCCTTCACCTGGAACTCGACCGGCAGCCCCTTGTAGCGCTCGCGGCCATATTCGGCCTGGTCGGGCGACACCGTCACCCCGACGCAGTTAGCGCCGTATTTTTCGGCGGCAAAGCCCATGAAGGCGCCCCAGCCGCAGCCGATGTCCCACACCGTTTCCCCCGGCTTGAGCTGCACCTTGCGGCAGATCATGTCGAGCTTGGCTTCCTGCGCCTCGTCGACATTGGTCACCCCCGCCGGCCAGTAGCCGCACGAGCCGGTCATGCGCTTGTCGAGACTGGCCTTGTAGGCATCGGTCTCGCTGTAGTGCAGTTTGGCGACGCGCTTCGCCTTGCTGATCGTCTGCATGTTGAGGAATTTGGCCTGCGCGATCTGCCAGATGAGGTTGGGCGTGACGCGGATCTTGTCCTCGAGATTGGCGCCCACCACCCGGTTGAAGAATTCCGCCAGGTCCTCGCATTCCCACCAGCCGTCCATATAGGCCTCGCCAAGGCCCAGCGAGCCTTGCGAATAGAGCCGGTTCCAGAAGGCCGGATTGCGGATCTGCGGGTCCCACGGATTGGGGCCGTTGATGGTGATGCCCGCCTGTTCGAGATAGGGTGCGAGTTCGGATTGCTGGTCCATGGACAATTCTGAAAGGCTCGTTGGCGACACCGCTAAGAGACGCAGATTACTCCAACAATTCAAGTCGATTGTGCCGCCTCGCCCGGATTCGGCAGCTTTGCCGAAGGTTGGGAGGCCGCACGCCTTGACATTGCGGGCGCCCGCCGCTTCAACCGCAGCAATCTGGGCAACGCCGGTGCGGCGCGCCCTGCCCGGGCCATGGCAATGCCGGCCGAGCCGCGCCGGCGCCGGGCCTTGGGAGACGGAGGACAAATGCCGGGGGTCGCTGCCACGCGGGAAATGCGGCGGGACGAATTGCTGGCCCGGCTGGGGGGCCGGCCGATCGTGCTCATCGGCATGATGGGCGCCGGCAAGACTACCGTCGGCCGCCGCCTCGCGGCCCGGCTCGGGCGGCACTTTCTCGACAGCGACGAGGAAGTGGAGAAGGCCGCCAACATGACTATACCGGACATTTTCGCCACCCACGGGGAGGCCGATTTCCGCGCCGGCGAGGCCCGCGTCATCGCGCGCCTGCTGCGCGACGAAAACATCGTGCTGGGCACTGGCGGGGGGGCCTTCATCAACCCCGGAACCCGCGAATTGATCAAGGCCGGCGCCGTCTCGGTATGGATCAAGGCGGAGATCGACCTGCTGTTCGCCCGGGTCTCCCGCCGTGCCAACCGGCCGTTGCTGAAGACCACCAATCCGCGCGCCACGCTCGAAGCGCTGATCGCCGCCCGCTACCCGATCTACGCCGAAGCCGACGTTACAGTGGCCTCGGCCGATGTGCCGCAGGACCAGGTCGCCGACACCATCGTCGAGGCGTTGATGGCCTATCTCAGCCCGATCCCGCCGGCCGGGGAGGCCCACCATGCCCGCTGATGCCCCCTACAGCCTCAACGTGCCGCTGGGCGAGCGCGCCTACGACATCCTGATCGGCGCACATTTGCTCGACGATGCCGGGCCGGTGCTCGCGGCGCGCTTTCCCGGCCGGCGCTTCGGCATCGTCACCGATACCGAGGTGGCCCGGGCGCAGTTGCCGCGCCTCGTCCGTTCGCTCGACGGCGCCGGCATCGGCCACGCGATCATCGTGCTGCCCAATGGCGAGGCCACCAAGTCGATTGCCCGGCTCGGCGAGGTGGTGGAGGGGCTGCTCGAGGCAAAGCTCGAGCGCGGCGATCTGGTCATTGCGCTCGGGGGCGGGGTCATCGGCGACCTTGCCGGCTTTGCCGCCGCCGTCACCCGGCGGGGCATGGCGTTCGTCCAGATGCCGACCTCGCTGCTGGCGCAGGTCGATTCCTCGGTCGGGGGCAAGACCGGCATCAATTCGCCGCACGGCAAGAATTTGATCGGCGCGTTCCACCAGCCGAAACTGGTGCTCGCCGACCTGTCGACGCTCGAAACCCTGCCGCCGCGCGAATTCGCCGCCGGCTATGCCGAAGTGGTGAAATACGGCCTCATCGACGACGCCGAGTTCTTCTACTGGCTCGAAGCCAACCGCGTGGCCATCTTCGCCGGCGGTCCGGCCCGCGCCGAAGCCATCGCCCACGCCTGCCGCAGCAAGACCCGGTTCGTGCTCGCCGACGAGATGGAAACCGGCGTCCGCGCCTTGCTCAATCTCGGTCACACCTTCGGCCATGCGCTCGAAAAGGCGACCGGCTATTCCGCCCGCCTGCTGCACGGGGAAGGAGTCGCCATCGGCATGGTGCTGGCGCACGGCTTTTCGGGCCGGCTCGGGCTCGCCGATTCGCAGGAGACCGGCCGCATCGCCGCCCACCTCGCGGCGGCCGGCCTGCCGACCCGGCTCGCGGACATCCCCGGCGACCTGCCGCCGACCGAGGTGCTGATGGCCGCCATCGCCCAAGACAAGAAGGTCGTCCGCGGCGCGCTGACCTTCATCCTGACCCGCGGCATCGGCCAGGCGTTCATCGAAAAAGCGGTCGATCCCGCGGCGGTGGCCGAGTTTATCGAGGACATGCGAAAGTAGGCTTGGCCCCTCGACTCCCTTTCTCCCCTCTCCCGCGTGCGGGAGAGGGTGGTCCAAAGGACCGGGTGAGGGCCCGGATGCCGCTTCAGATGTGGTTTAGTGGAGACCGTCAAATGGGATACGCCGACGGGACTACCATCGAGAGCTTTGAATCGACCGACGGCTCCCGGCGCGTCGATATCATCAAGAGATCAGATGGCACGGCGCGGTTCGTCGAGATGGTGCTGGCGAATGACGAATACGCCGGCAACTATTGGAGTTGCTCGCATTACTCGGGCTTGTATGCAGACGCGGCAACGGCCAGAGCCGATCTCTTCGAAGTGATCCATTGGCTGCGCAGAGAATAGCCCGCAGAACGCCCGCCAAGAATGTGGCAAGGCCCTCACCCGGTCCTGCGGACCACCCTCTCCCGCATGCGGGAGAGGGGAAAACTCGCCCGCGCCGCCCTTATGGGCTGACCGCCACCACCACCCGGCGGTTGGCGTTGGGGGTGGGGCCGAACTGTTTGGTTTCGCCCACGCCGTTGGCGCTGAAGCGGCGATATTTGACGCCCTTTTCGGTCAGGTAGCGCAGGGCGTTCTGCGCCCGCTCGATCGAGAACAGCGCGTTGTGGGCAAAGTCGCCCTCGGTGCTGGAATAGCCGGTGACGTGCACGACGCATTTCTGCGCGCCGATTGCCTTCACCACCGCGTCGAGCTGACGATGCGTCCGCGGCGTCAAATCGTTGGAATTTTCGTTGAAGCCGGTGATCTGGAACGTCTTGCTGAGGTTACAGCCTGCCATGTCGGTTGCCGTATCTGCCACCGGCGCCGGTGCGTCGGTCACCGTCGCCGCGGCTTCGGCGACCTTGGGCGTGGCGGCCTCGGCGGGCTTTGCCTCGGCCGTCGTGCCTTCGTCAGGGGTTGCCGCCGGCTTGGCGGTGGCTTCCGTAATGGCGTCCGGCTTGGGCGTGGGAACCGGGGCGGCGGGCTTGGCGGTCGTCGCGGCGGCTGTCTCGACTGCCGGCTTGGCTTCGGCTGCCGCCGCCGGCTTGGCTTCGGCCGCCGCTACCGCCGCTGGCTTGGGCGCCGGTTCGGGCTTTGCCTCGGCGACCCTGGCCGCCGGCCAGTCGCCGCCGGGAGGCGCGGCAACGGCTTCGACGGCGCCCTCCGATATTACGAGGAACTCGCCGAGCATTGCCGTCGGCTCGATGCCGGCGGCCGATTTCATGGTCAGCGTCTTGCCCGGCGCGGCCTTGCCGTTGACGGCGACCGATTGCACGTAGAGCGCCCGGTCGTCCTTGCTGCCGGCCGCGCCATGCGCCTCGTTGGTCAGCCTGATCACCACCGTCCCGTCCGGCTTGAATTTCGCCTCGGGAATGGTGAAGTCGAAATTTTGCAGGTACTTGTCCTGGTCCTTCGCGTCGGCAAAGCGGCCGGCGCTGGTCGTGTCGATGGCCGCCGTGACGGTGCCGTCGCCGACCGGCTGGCCGGCAAAGCTCACCGCAAATTTTGGCGGGCCGTCAAAGCCCTCCCCGCCGATCACCAGGTGCAATTTCGCATCCGCCGCCAGCGCCAGCCCCGGCACCATCATCATGCCGGCGGCCACCAAGCCACCTACGCCCCACCAGAACCGCATCGCGCCCTCCGCCCTTGCCGATCACGTGTAACGAGCTAGTGAGGATTGAGGGCGATTATGGGTCGCGTTCGTGGCAGTTCGCCAGAATTGCGCCAGAGTTTCGCCACGCGCGATGCCGGGCCAGCCAGCCCGGCAGCCTCATGGCGAGGCATTGTCAATAGGCTCGTAGCGGCCAATCACCCGGCTGGCCGCTTGAAAACCCGGCCGCAAAGGTCGACTTCTGCCCTACCCCATCGGCGTTGGCGGCGCCGAATCCGGGGGCCCGAGAATTTCGATGACAAGGGCATGCACTCCCGCCTTGAGTTCGGCATCGAGCGCGTCCATTACCGCCCGGTGTTGCTGCAGGCGCGGTTTGCCGGCAAGCTGGCGGGTCGCGATTCTGACACGAAAGTGGGTTTCGCCTGCCTTGCGCCAGCCGGCGTGCCCTGCATGGCGGTCCGACTCGTCGATGACCTCCAGTTGGGTCGGCGCAAAGCGTTGCGTAAGTTTGTCGATGATGACGTCGCGGGTTGACATGGCTGACCGGTCTGTTGGCTGAGACGAGTAACTAGGGACAATGAAACTGGATTCCAAGCTTTTCGACGCCATTCGCATCAAACCTCGCCGCGAAGCGAAACCCGAGGTGGAGGCGCCTGCCTGTGCCTGGGAAGGCTGCGACCAGCCCGGCATCTACCGGGCCCCGAAGGGGCACGACCGCGAGGGCCAGTACCACAATTTCTGCCTCGAGCATGTCCGCCACTACAATACGGCATTCAACTTCTTCGCCGGCATGAAGGCCGACGACATCGAGGCGCACGTCAACGAGAGCGCCAACACCGCCGGCCGGCCGAGCTGGGGGCTCGGCGCCAAGCCGCAGCCGCGGGCGCGCACCAACCCGACCGGGCCCAAAATGTACCGGCAGGCACGGCCCGACGACCAGAGCCGGCGCTTCAACGATCCGCTGCACATCTTTGCCCGCTACGCCCGGGCCCAGGCGCGCAATCCGGTGCAGGAGCGCGAGCGCAAGCTGCACGAGCTCGACCGCCGTGCCCTCGAGACGCTGGGTATTGCCGGCTCGTTCAAGAGCCCCGATATCAAGAAGGCCTACAAGACGCTGGTGAAGATCCACCATCCCGATGCCAATGGCGGCGACAAATCCTCCGAGGAGCGGTTGCGCGCCATCATCGCCGCCTACACCCACCTCAAGACCAAGGGGTTCGTGTGAGACAGGCGATTAGCGAATAGCGAGTAGCAGGCGGGCGCGCCACCGGGTGCGGCACGCCTCGAATCCTTTCCTATTCGCTATTGGCTACTCGCTATTCGCTTCCTCCAATGATGCTGCTATAGAGCCCGCAACCTGCAAGGCCAGCGGCCTTGACCTATCCTCCGCGAAAGCCGTCCAAATGAGCGATTATACCAACCTGCCAACCAAGGAATATTCCGCGCGCGACCTGTTCGGCATCGATACCGACATGAAGGTCCTGGGCTATGCCGAGCCCGATCCGCACACCCCCCCGCTCGATGAGGATTACCTCTTCGACCGCAATACCACCCTCGCCATTCTCGCGGGCTTCGCCTTCAATCGCCGGGTGATGATCCAGGGCTATCACGGCACGGGCAAATCCACCCATATCGAGCAGGTCGCGGCGCGCCTCAACTGGCCGCTGGTCCGCGTCAACCTCGACAGCCACGTGTCGCGTATCGATCTCGTCGGCAAGGACGCCATCGTCCTCAAGGACGGCAAGCAGGTCACCGAGTTCCGCGATGGCATCCTGCCGTGGGCGGTGCAGAACAACATCGCGCTGGTGTTCGACGAATACGACGCCGGGCGCCCGGACGTGATGTTCGTCATCCAGCGCGTGCTCGAGACCGCCGGGCGGCTGACGCTGCTCGACCAGAACCGCGTCATCACCCCGCACCCGGCGTTCCGCCTGTTCTCGACCACCAACACCATCGGGCTCGGGGACACGTCGGGCCTCTATCACGGCACCCAGCAGATCAACCAGGGCCAGATGGACCGCTGGTCGATCGTGGCGACGCTGAACTATCTGCCGCACGACAAGGAAGTCGGCATCGTGCTGGCCAAGGCCAAGCAGTACCGGGACGAGAAGGGCAGGAAGCTGGTCGGCAACATGGTGCGACTCGCCGACCTCACCCGCTCGGCTTTCATCAACGGCGATTTGTCGACGGTGATGAGCCCGCGTACCGTGATCACCTGGGCCGAGAATGCGCAGATTTTCGGCGACCTCGGTTTCGCCTTCCGGCTGACCTTCCTCAACAAATGCGATGAACTGGAGCGGCCGGTGGTCGCCGAATTCTACCAGCGCGTGTTCGGCGAGGACCTTCCCGAGAGCGCTGCCAATCTGGCGGTGACGGCGTAACATCTGGCAGGGCCCCCTCACCCGCCGCTCCGCGGCGACCTCTCCCCCAAAGGGAGAGGTGACATGAGGCAAGGCCATGCCGCCTTCTCACCTCTCCCTCGGGGGGAGAGGTCGGTCCGAAGGACCGGGTGAGGGGGCCTTCTCCCACCCCGATGACTGTCTCGCGACCTACGATGGCCCAACAACCGCGCAGCAAAGCCAACCGGCCCGACCAGACGGCAGTGTTCAAGACCGCCGTCGGCGCCACCGTGCGGGCCGTCGCCGGCAAGCCCGACCTCGAGGTCAGCTTCACCGCCGACCGGCCGCTGCTCACCGCCGACAAGGCGCGCCTTGCCAATCTGCCCCGCCTGCCGACGCGGCGCGACGTCGCCATTGCGCGCGGCCAGGGCGATGCGATGGCCATGCGACTCGCGAGCCACGATCCCGAAACGCACCGCCGCCGCGCCCCGCACGATCCCGAGGCTCGCGCCGCCTTCGATGCGCTGGAACAGGCGCGGGTCGAGGCATTGGGCTGCGTGCGCATGGCCGGCATGGCCACCAACATCCACGAGATGCTGGAGGACCGGCTGTTCCGCGGCAATTTCGCCGAGGTTTCCAACAAGGGCGACGCCCCGCTCGCCGAAGTGCTGGGCCTGCTGCTGCGCGAAAAGATCGCCGGCGTCGCGGTGCCGCCCTCCGGTCACGCCATCGTCGATCTGTGGCGCCGGGAGATCGAGGACAAGGCCTCGGGCTCGCTCGCCAGCCTCTTGACCCGCTTCGAGGACCAGGACGACTTCTCCAAAGCGGCGCGAAGGCTGCTGCGCGACCTGAATCTCGTGCCCGACAGCGAACTCGACGACGATTCGGGTGACAGCGAGGAGGGCGGGGACGACCAGCAGCCCGAAAAGGGCGAGGAATCCGACAAGACGCCCGAGCAGGGCGAGGGCGAAAGCGAAGACGCCGACGCCGAGGAGGACCAGACCGCCGGCTCGTCCGAGGAATCGGGCGAGGTCGAAGGCGCCGAATCCGAACTGCAGGATATGGACGAGGAATCGGCCGACGATTCCGGCGACGAGGCGCCCAACCAGCCGCCCGCCGGCTCGAACGCGGATCGATTCGCCAACCAGTTCAACTACAAGGCGTTCACGCAAAAGTTCGACGAGATCGTCAAGGCCGCCGACCTCTGCCCGCCGGAAGAGCTCGACCAGTTGCGGGCTTTGCTCGACAAGCAGCTCGAAAACCTCGCCGGCGCCGTGGCCCGGCTGGCCAACAAGCTGCAGCGCCGGTTGATGGCGCAGCAGAACCGCTCCTGGGAATTTGACCTCGAGGAAGGGCTGCTCGATACGGCGCGCCTCACCCGGGTCGTCACCGATCCGCTGCAGGCGCTGAGCTTCAAGGTCGAGCGCGACACCGATTTCCGCGACACCGTGGTGACCCTGCTGATCGACAATTCCGGTTCGATGCGCGGCCGGCCGATCACCATCGCGGCGATCTGCGGCGATATCCTCGCCCGCACGCTGGAGCGGTGCGGCGTCAAGGTCGAGATTTTGGGCTTCACCACCCGCGCCTGGAAGGGCGGCAAGTCGCGCGAGGCGTGGCTCGAGGCGGGGCGGCCCGCCAATCCCGGCCGCGTCAACGACATCCGCCACATCGTCTACAAGGCCGCCGACGAGCCGTGGCGCCATGCGCGGCGCAATCTCGGTCTGATGATGCGCGAGGGCCTGCTGAAGGAAAATATCGACGGGGAAGCGCTACAATGGGCGCAAAAGCGCCTGATGGGCCGCCCCGAGAGCCGCCGCATCCTGATGGTCATCTCGGACGGGGCTCCGGTCGATGACTCGACCCAATCGGTCAATGCCGGCAACTACCTCGAGGCGCATCTCAGGCAGGTGATCGAGGACATCGAGACGCGCTCGCCGATCCAGCTCGTCGCCGTCGGCATCGGCCACGACGTCACGCGCTATTATCGCCGCGCCGTGACCCTGCTCGATGCCGAGGAACTGGCCGGCGCCCTCACCGACGAGCTGGCCGCCCTGTTCGACGAAGAGCCGCCCGCCGAAATCCGCCGCAGCTACCGCGGCTGACCGGGGACGGTGGCGGCCGCCTTATGCTGAGGCGCGAGGCCAAAGGCCGAGCCTCGAAGCACCCGCGGCTATAACCTACGCCACCTGCAACCGCGCCGGCCCCATCAGCAGCCGATACGGTGCCAGCAGCACGCCGGCGGCCAGGAACTTCACCGAGAAGTCACCGGCGGCCAGCGAAATCCACAGCGGGACCAAGGCGCCGACGCCGAGGAACTGCGCCGGAAACGCCAGCGAGCCATCCGGGCGACCGGCCCACAGATCGAGTCCGGCAAACAGCGGCGCAAACGCCAGGCTGAAGAAGATCAGCGTATCGAGGGCGGAGCCGAGCAGCGAGGCGAGCAACGGTCCGCGCCACCAGATGCCCCGGCGCAGCCGCGAAAACACCGCGATATCGAACATCTGTCCGATCAGGAACGCCGTGCACGAGGCCGCCGCCACGCGCGGGCTGGCCAGGTAGGCGGAGACCACGACGCCCACTACGAAGCCGGCGACCACCACGCGTCGCGCCATCGCCGCGCCGAGGCGCCGATTGGTGAGGTCGGTGACGAGGAAGGCGAACGGATAGCTGAAGGCCCCCCAGGTCAGGAAGTCGGCGAGGTTGAGCGGCCCGAGCCGTGCTGCGACCGGAAACTGCACCAGCACGTTCGATGCTGCGACCACCACCACCATGGCAAGGACGGGCAGCAGATAGGAGCGGAAGCTTTGCGGCATGAATCGAACTTTCCCGGGTGGAGCGTTGGGTCCCCCTCACCGGCCTTCCGGCCACCCTCTCCCCAAGGGGGCGAGGGTTAACGCGAGCCGCACCACCATCGTCCCCTCGCCCCCTTGGGGAGAGGGCCAGGGTGAGGGGAGCCCCCCGCACTACCCCCCCAAAACAAAACCGCGCGTCTCCCGGAGGAACCGCGCGGCCAATTCTCTGAAGCAGAAGTCTTACGCGGCGACGGTCGCCAGGGCGGCGCGGATTTCCTTCTTGATGCCCTGCGCGTTGAGCGACAGGTCGGCATCGTCCGCCTTGAGCAGGAACTGGTCGAGCCCGCCGCGGTGCTCGACCGAGCGCAGCGCATGGGCCGAGATGCGCAGCTTCACGGTGCGATTGAGCGCATCCGAGATCAGCGATACGTTGACCAGATTGGGCAGGAACCGGCGCCGCGTGCGGTTGATCGCGTGGCTGACGGTGTTGCCGCTCATCACGCCCTTGCCGGTCAGTTCACAACGCCGTGCCATCGTCTTGTCCTGTCAATAGCGGCCGGCGGCGGGATCGTGCCCCGCGTGCGGGCCGGACTTGTCCTGAAATCTTGAGGCTTCCATAATGAAAGCGGGGCTTGCCGTCAAGCGCGCGACGCTTGCGTAAGCCTTGCGCCACGCTGGCGCAGCGGGCAATTTGGCGCTTGGCCGATTCGATCCCGCCGCCTGGCGGGCCCACCAGGGAATGGCGCTTGTCCGTGATGAGACTGCTTGCTGCCTGCGCTGCCTTCCTGCTGATGCTGGCGGCGCCTGCCGCCGCCGGCGATGTTGCCGCCGACGCCGGCTACCTGGTGAGCCTTGGCGGCATCAATATCGCCAGCGTCGACGTCAAGCTCACCGATGCTGCCCAGCGCTACGATCTCAAGCTCGACGCCGAGGTGGCCGGCCTTGGCGGGCTGGTCGCCAGCGGCACGGCCAGCATCGAATCGTCGGGCACCTCGAGCAGCGGCGGGCTCGCGTCCCAGCAATTCAGCCTGCTGACTCATGCCAACAATGAGGATTTCCGCATCTCGGTGCAGTACGCGGCTGGTAACGTCACGGCGTTCCAGGTCAGCCCGCCGCTGAACAACGACATCAACCGCGTGCCGATCGAGCGCTCCCAGCTCGGCGGCGTTCGCGACATGCTGGCGGCCTTCGTGCTCAAGGGCGACGGACTCGACAAGGCGCTATGCGATCGCAAGCTGCGCATCTTCACCGGTGTCGAGCGCTTCGACCTCGCCATGAGCTATCTGCGCGCCGACACGGCCACCTCGCTGCGCACCGGCTATCAGGGCCCGGTGGTGCAATGCCGGCTCAAATACACCCCCATCTCGGGCCATTTCACCACTTCCGAGATGACCAATTTCCTCGCCAAGTCCGACCAGCTCTACCTCTGGTACGCCCCGCTGGGCGACACCGGTTATTTCCTCCCCTATCGCGTGCTGATCACCACCAGCATCGGCGACCTGTCGATGGTGCTCACCAGCCTCAAGGATTGAGGGGGAATCCCACCCACTCAATGCGGGCGGCTTGACCCCCACCCCCTGCCACCGGCACCGCCCCTGGCCCGCATGGTTAACCAAACCCTAACGAAAAAGCTGTCCCGAATTGGGACGGTCAATGGCTGTTTCCTCAATTTCGGCCCTCCCGGGGCCCCAGCGCCCTTCGCTCCGGCCCCTAACGCCCAAAATAGTTTCGGCCTGGCCCGCTTCACCTCTCGGCAACACTTGCGCCGATTCCCGCGAAATTAGCGAAATCGCAAGACAGATGAACGCCTTGCCCCCGGATTCGGGGCGCTCGGCGGCGGCATTCCGGTCGCTTGTGGCGCATTGCCGCAGTGACCCCAACCGGCAGTAGGGAACAAAGGCAGACTCACTGAGTCGCGCCGATTCGCCCCATATATGTTCTCGGTTCGTGCTAGTGATTAATGGCGGCCCCACCAGACCGGAAAGCTGTTTCATCCCGGCACACCTTCTTTTTGCCGGCCAATGCACCTAGCTTGAGCGCAATGACGCTCGCATACGCTTCCTCGCTCAAGGCCATTCTCGGCCCGACCAATACCGGCAAGACCTGGTTTGCCATCGAGCGCATGCTGGCGCACCGGAGCGGCATGATCGGGCTGCCGCTGCGCCTCCTGGCGCGCGAGGTCTATCACCGCATCGTCGCGCGCGTCGGGCGCGACGCCGTGGCGCTGGTGACCGGCGAAGAGCGCATCGTGCCGGCCCAGGCCCGCTACTGGGTGGCGACCGTCGAGGCCATGCCGGTCGAAATGCCGGTCGAATGCCTCGCCATCGACGAAATCCAGACCGCCATCAGTTTTGAGCGCGGCCATGTGTTCACCGACCGGCTGCTGCACGCGCGCGGCCTCAGCGAAACGCTGCTGCTCGGCGCCGCGACCATGGTGCCGGTGATCCGCGCCTTGCTGCCACAGGCCGAGATCATCCACCGGCCGCGCCTGTCGGCGCTGACCTATGCCGGCAGCAAGAAGCTGTCGCGCCAGCCGCCGCGCTCCGCCATCGTCGCGTTCTCGGCCACCCAGGTCTATGCCATCGCCGAATTGATCCGGCGCGAGCGCGGCGGCGCCGCCGTGGTGATGGGGGCGCTCAGCCCGCGCACCCGCAACGCCCAGGTCGACCTCTACCAGAACGGCGACGTCGACTTCCTCGTCGCCACCGACGCCATCGGCATGGGGCTCAACCTCGACGTTCATCACGTCGCCTTCGCCGACGACACCAAATTCGACGGCCACCAGACCCGGCCGCTGACCCCCGCCGAGTTCGCCCAGATCGCGGGCCGCGCCGGCCGCCACCTCGACAACGGTACTTTTGGCGTCACCGCCAACGCCGCTCCCTTCGACGAAGACCTGGTGCAGGCGCTCGAAAGCCACGATTTCGAGCCGATCCGGCAATTGCAGTGGCGCAATGCCGACCTCGATTTTGCTTCCATCGACGCCTTGCGCCACAGCCTCGAGCGGGCGCCCGGCGACCGGGCGCTGACCCGGGTGCCGATCGCCACCGACCAGCACGCGCTCGACTTCCTGTCGCGCAACGAAGCGGCGCGGCTGGCGACCGGGGTCGGGGCGGTGCGCCAGCTCTGGGAGTGCTGCCAGATCCCGGATTATCGCGACATCTCGCCGGCCCAGCACGGGGAAATCGTTACCCGTGTTTACTCTGACCTGCGGCGCTACGGCAAAGTCGACGCCGACTGGATTGCCGAGCAGGTGAGCTTCTGCGACAATAGCGTCGGCGACATCGATACGCTATCGAACCGCATCCGCCAGATCCGCACGTGGACCTTTGTAGCTAACCGCAGGAATTGGCTTGAAGATCCGGCCCATTGGCGTGAAAAGACCCGGGACATAGAGGATCGCCTCAGCGACGCCCTGCACGAGAGGCTGACCCAGCGTTTCGTCGACCGTCGCACCAGCGTGCTGATCCGTCATCTGAGAGACAGACTCATGGCCTTGCCTGAAATCAACGACCGTGGCGAAGTCAGCCTCGAAGGTCACCTCATTGGCTCCATCGAAGGCTTTCGCTTCACCCTGGCGCGGTCCGAGGAGGGCGACGCCAAGGGGCTGGGCACGGCCGCGGCGCAGGTCATCGCGCCGGAAATCCGTCGTCGCGCCGAGCGCCTCGCCGGGGCGCCGAACGAGGAGATCATCCTTTCCACCGACGGCTTCGTGCGCTGGAAGGGCGAGATCGTTGCCAACCTCGCCGAGGGCGACAGCCTGTTCGCGCCGCGCCTCATCCTGCTCGCCGACGACAGCCTCACCGGGGTCGAGCTCGAGCGCGTCGAGGAGCGGCTGAACCTCTGGCTGCGCCATGCCGTCAACACGCAGCTCGAATCGGTCATCGCGCTCAGCGAGCCGGTGGACCTCGAAGGGGTGGCGCGGGGCCTCGCCTTCCGGCTCTACGAGAACCTCGGCATCCTGCCGCGCCAGGCCGTCGCCGAAGACGTGAAGGGGCTCGACCAGGACGTGCGGGCCAAGCTCAGGAAGCACGGCATCAAGTTCGGCGCCTACCACATCTACCTGCCGCTGAGCCTGAAGCCGGCGCCGCGCGAGCTCGCCATCGTGCTTTATGCGCTCAAGCATGGCGGCATCCGCCAGCCCGGCGTTACCGACCTGCCGCACATCGTATTGTCCGGCCGCACCTCGTTCCTGATCGATCCCGAAGTCAGCCCGCGTCTCTATGAGGTCGCCGGCTTCAAGGTGGCGGGCAAGCGCGCGGTGCGCGTCGATATCCTCGAGCGGCTGGCCGACATCATCCGCCCGCTCATCGCCTATGATCCCAAACGCGCCAGCGGCCCGGCACCGGCGCCGGTCGGAGCCGCCGAGGGCAACGGATTTCGCGTCACCGTCGAGATGACATCGCTGCTCGGCTGTTCGGGTGAGGATTTTGCCTCGATCCTGAGCTCGCTGGGCTATCGCCTGCGGCGCGTGCCCAAGCCGCCGGTTGCGGCTGAAGCCGCGGAGGCGGCGTCGGCTTCCGCCACCGCTGAAGCGGCTGCCGAGACGCCCGCGCTGGAGACCGAGGCCGAGGCCGATATCGCGGCGCTGGCGGCCATGGACGGCATCGCGCCGGACGAGGCCACCACGGCGGCCGCCGGGTTCGGCGATATCACCGAATCGGCGTTGGACGCGGCCCCGGCGAGTGCCGACCATGCCGCCCTTGCCGCCGTCGAAGGCGCGCCGGTCGAAACCGTCGAGCCGGTCGCCGCCGAGGCGGCCGCCGATCTCGGTTCCGGGCCGCTGCCGGCCGATTCGACCGCCACCGCGACGGACGCGATCTTGCCGTCGGCCGCCATGCCCGAAGCCGCCGCGGTGACGGGACCTGCGGCGGAAGGCGCGGAGGCAACGCCGCCGACCGCGACCGCCGAGGCGGCTGTACCGGAGGGGGTTACGCCCGCCGAAGCAGTACCGGCCGGGGCTGTGCCCGCCGACGCCGCGCCCGAGGAACCGCAATTCGACGAAGTCTGGTTTCCCGGCGGCCGCCGGCCCGAGCATCGTCACGACGCCCGCCCGGAGCGCCGCCGCGAGCCCAATCGCGGTCCGCGCCCGGCCGCGACGCCCGGCGCCGCCCCCGGCGATGCGGCAGCGGCACCCGCCAATGCCGAAGAACGGCCGCGCCACCCCCATCGGCGGCCCGCCAACGAGAACGGCAATCGCCCCGAGCGCCCGAACGAGGCGCGTGGGTCGCGGCCGGAGGCTCGCCCCGGCCGGCCGCGCTTCGATCGCAAGGATGAGGCCGCCAATGGTGGACGCCCGGCGCGCGACGACCGCGGCCCGCGCGACGACAAGAAGCCGTTCGATAAATCGCGCGGTTTCGGTCCAAAACCCGGCAGCCGGCCAACCTTCGATCCGGACTCCCCGTTTGCCGCGCTCGCCGTGCTGCGCGACCGCAAGCCCGAATAAGTGCTGCCGCCGATTCCGGCGCGGCAGCGCCTCGATCGCTGGCTGTTCTTCTCGCGGGCGGCCAAATCCCGGACGCTGGCACAAAAGCTGATCGAGGCGGGCGCGGTGCGCGTCAATTCCGAGCGCACCCTCGCCAGCGACCACAAGGTCGGCGCCGGCGACGTGCTCACCATGACGCTCGGCCGGCGCCTGCTGGTGTGGCGCATCCTCGATGCGGGCACCCGGCGGGGCCCGGCGCCCGAGGCCGCCCGGCTCTACGAGGACCTGTCGCCGCCGCCGCTGCCGCGCGATCCCGACCGTACCCTGCCGCCGGCGCAGCGCGAGCCGGGCACCGGCCGTCCCACCAAGAAGCAGCGGCGCGACACCGACCGCCTGCTGGATGACGAGTAGGGGCACCACACGCCCGATTAGCGCGCCCAACTCTCCGTCGTCATGGCGGGGCCCCTACGCCCCGGTCAGCACGTCCCACTGCCGCAGGCGCCGGGCGTCGAAGAAGCCGTTGAGCCAGGCCACGTCCTCGGCAGGCAATTCACGCGCCCAGCGCTCGTCGGTGCCGGACAGCACCTTTTCGCGCCCCACCGCCGCTTCGATCTCGGCCCAGGGCAGGGCGCAACGCTCGGCCAGAGGGGCCAGCACGCCAAGCGGCGCGCGGCACAGCTCGGTATAGGAGACGACCGCCACCTGCTCGCGACCGATCGCCCGCACCTGCCCGGCAATCCAGGTCAGCTGCTCGCTGCACGCCACCGCCAGCCGCCGCAGGTCGGTATCGAAGCCACGCCGCAGGTTGGAATAGCTCGAGGCGCGCGGATCGCGGTAAATGACGATGAGTTGAGCTTCGGGCCAGAGATCGAAAATGTCCCACAAATCGGGGACGTAGCGATCACGCTCGCGCCCGAACGGAAACGAGCGCTTGAAGAACAGCCGCGAAATGCCGGCGAATGCTTCGGCCTGCAGGATGGCATCGAGCGCCTCGTCCCAGCGGTCGCGCGCATAGGCGTGGTCCGCGAACGGCGCCTTGCGATCCCATAGATGCCGGTTGGCGACGTCGAAGGCCTGCACCAGTGCCGGCGCCGCGGGATGCGGCGGTGGCTTCACATAATTGCCGCCCAGGCTCGAAGCGACGGCCGGCGCCGACAGCAGGCGCAGCAGCACGGTCGTGCCGGACCCCTCGGCCCCGGCGATGAAGTTGAATTTCCGCCCCGCGGCGACCGCCGCCCTTTGTGCCTCAGAACCCGCCACCTGAACCCGCCATGTGAACCCGCCAGAGTTTTCCATTGCTGCCCGGCATCATCCGGACGAGACGCCGCTGAATAGCCCAATCCGCCGCCAATAGCCAACGCCGGCGCCCCGCCTTTCGCCCCCGAAACGCTGCCCGGCCCACCCTTGCCGCCGCCGGCAAAACCGTCTAGAGCCCCGCTGAACCAGAATGGGGCTCCGCCCGGCGCGGCACCGCCCGGCAGGATCGATTTATGACCTACGTCGTCACCGACAATTGCATCAAGTGCAAGTACATGGATTGCGTCGAAGTGTGTCCGGTGGACTGCTTCTACGAGGGCGAGAACATGCTCGTCATCCACCCGGACGAGTGTATCGATTGCGGCGTGTGCGAGCCGGAATGTCCCGCCGAGGCCATCGTGCCCGATACCGGGTCGGGGCTGGAGAACTGGATCGAACTGAACGGCAAATATGCTGCCGCCTGGCCCAACATCTCGATCAAGCGCGATCCC
>Ga0207657_10001853_pt1 | contig 22844 bp, 23 predicted proteins | sample KBSC33metaG_FD_184316 | JGI IMG/M metagenome (GOLD analysis project Ga0207657, IMG submission 184316) | Corn rhizosphere microbial communities from Kellogg Biological Station, Michigan, USA - KBS C3-3 metaG (SPAdes) (version 2) | ecosystem: Host-associated > Plants > Roots > Rhizosphere > Soil ... | reverse complement strand
CCGCCGACTCGCACGTGACCCGCAGCGAGTCGGCGCCGGACCGCTTCTTCCACACGAACGTCGAGGGCACCCGCCGCGTGCTCGACGCGGCCGAGCAGGCGGGCACGGACCTGGTCGTGCACGTCTCGACCGACGAGGTCTACGGGCCTTGCACCGCCGAGCCGTTCCGCGAGCAGGACAAGCTGGAGGGGGAGGGCGCGGCCACCAGCGCCTACGCTCGCAGCAAGGCGCTGGCAGACGATCTCGCGCTCTCGCGGTCGGGGCGGCAGCCTGTGATCGTGGCCCGGCCCACGAACTGCTTCGGCCAGTGGCAGCACCCGGAGAAGGCGATCCCGCGCTGGACGGTGCGCGCGCTGCGGGGCCGCTCGCTGCCGGTGTGGGGCGGTGGCGGACAGGTCAGGGACTGGATGCATGTGGAGGATCTGTGCGCGGCGCTGGACGTGCTGATCGAGCGCGGCGAGCGCGGGCAGGCGTACAACATCTCGCCGGAGGGCGAGCAACGCTCGAACCTCGACGTCGCCCGCCTGGTGGCGGCGGCGGCCGGACGTGAGGACGACGCGGTTGTCCTGTCAGACTACGACCGGCCCGACCACGACGTTCGCTACGCGATCGACTCGTCACGACTACGATCGCTGGGCTGGTCGTGCCGCCACGACTTCGAGGCTGCGCTCGAGCAGACCGTCGACTGGTATCGAGACCATCAGGAGTGGTGGGCGGAGCTGGAGCCGGAGGCGGAGGCGATCTACCGTGACGAGTGATATCCCGGGCGTGGTTGTGTCACAACGGCGCACCTGGCCGGACGAGCGCGGCGAGTTCCTGGAGCTGTTCCGCTCCGATGAGTACCCGGAAGCGTTCGTCCAGTTCAACCATTCGTTCTCGCGGGCGAACGTCTTGCGCGGCCTCCACTACCACCGACACCAGGCCGACCTGTGGTACATCGTGCGGGGCCTGGCGCAGGTGGCCCTGGCCGACCTGCGCGGCGACCGTGCCCACGTCGAGGTGTTCGAGCTCGCCGGCGGCGCGGCCACGACCCTCTACATACCGCCCGGTGTCGCGCACGGATACCTCGCGGTCGAGGACGTGGACATGCTGTACGCGGTGACCCGCACATACGACCCGGACGACGAGCACGGCGTGGCGTGGAACGACCCCGAGCTCGGCATCGCCTGGCGCGTGCGCGATCCGGTGCTGAGCGAACGCGATCGCACCAACCCCCAGCTGCGATGGCCGGACCTCCCGTCGTTCTCGTGACCGGGGGCGACGGCCAGGTCGGCCGCGCCCTGCGATCGCTGCTGCCGTCCGCCCGCTACGCCGCACGTGACGAGCTGGACGTGACGGACCGCGCCCGGACGAACGATGCCATCGCCGGCGTGGACGTGGTCGTGCACCTCGCGGCCATGACCGACGTCGATCGGTGCGAGCGGGAGCCGCACCTGGCGGAGCAGGTGAACGGCGCCGGCAGCCGCAACGTCGCCGAAGCAGCCGGCGCCGCCGGTGCCCGCGTGATCGGCGTGTCCAGCGACTACGTGTTCGACGGAACCGCGCCCGGCGAATACACCGAAACCGACAAGCCGCGGCCGCTGAGCGTGTACGGGCGCACCAAGCTCGCGGGCGAGCAGGCGCTGCTGGAGGCGGGAGACAACACCGTGATCCGCACGTCGTGGGTGTATGGCGATGGCCGCAACTTCATCCGCACGATCCTGCGCGCGGCCGCGGCCGGGCGCGCACTGGCGGTCGTCGACGACCAGCTGGGACGGCCGACCGCCGCCGACGACCTGGCCCGGGCGATCGTGCACCTGCTGTCGATCGACCCGCCGCGGCTGCTGCACGTCACCGGTGACGGGCCGCCCACGTCCTGGGCGGGGGTGGCCGAGCAGTCGCTGGCGGCGGCCGGGCTGACGGTGCCGGTCGAGCACGTGAGCACGATCGAGTACGGTCGCCGCATGGATTCCACCCTGGCGCCGCGCCCGGCCAACTCGCTGCTGTCGCTCGATCGCGCCCGCGGCCTCGGGGTGCCGCTGTCGGACTGGCGCACGTCCGTGTCCGCCTACGCACGGGGCGCGGCGTGAAGGGCGTCGTGCTGGCGGGCGGGCTGGGGACGCGTCTCAGCCCCATGACCCGCGTCGTCAACAAGCACCTGCTGGACGTGTTCGACGAGCCGATGGTCTACTTCCCGCTGCGCAGCCTGGTGGCGGCCGGCGTGACCGACATCGTGCTCGTGACCGGTCAGGAGATCGACCAGTTCCGGCAGCTGCTCGGTGACGGATCGGAGCTCGGCGCCAGCATCGCCTACGCGGTGCAGGAGGGCGAGGGCGGGATCGCGGATGCGCTGGCACAGGCCGGCCCGCAGCTGGACGGGGAGGACGCCGTCGTGATCCTGGGCGACAACATCTTCCAGGACGACCTGACGCCGTACGTGCGCGCCTTCCAGCAGCAGGGCGGCGGCGCCCGCATCCTGCTCAAGCGCGTGTCCCCTCACGACGCGCGTCGGTTCGGCGTGGCCACGGTGCGCGGTGAGCAGATCATCGAGATCGAGGAGAAGCCGGAGCGGCCGCAGAGCGATCTGGTCGTGACCGGCTGCTACATGTACGACGCGGAGGCGTTCTCGATCATCGCCGGCCTGCAGCCCTCGGCCCGCGGAGAGCTCGAGATCACCGACGTCAACAACACCTACATCCGCGCCGGCACCATGAGGTTCGACATCCTCAGGGGCTGGTGGACGGATGCCGGTACGTCTGCGAGCAAGCTGAAGGCGTCGATCCTGGTCGCGCTCGCGAAGGGCGTCACCTTCGACGCGTCCTAGCAGCGGGGCCGCGATCCGACCGCCCCGTCTGCGACCGTTCCGGGCATGGGCGCGATCCGCGACGAGTGGCGGCTGATCACCTCCTACGGCGACCACCACCGGCGCCTGCTGGGACGGCTGGGGCTGGTGCTGGTGCTGACGGTCATCATCGACGTGATCGGCGCGGTCGCGATGTTCATGCTCGAGCGCCACTCGGCGGGCAGCCAGGTGCGCACGATCGGCCAGGCGCTGTTCTTCTCGACCGTGCAGCTGCTGACCGTCTCCTCGCAGATACCGAATCCGGTCACCCCGGCCGGGCGCGTGGTCGACGTGCTGCTCGAGGTGTGGGCGGTCGTGGTGGTGGCCGGCTCGGCCGGCGCGATCGCGAGCTTCTTCCAGAGCAACGACCGCTAGGTGCTTGACGCGGAAAGTAGTTGCTGAATCACCCAACTGGGTGGCGGCCCACGCGCCTGCTCGGCCGATAGCAAACTGGAATTGTCTGACCTTTTAATGTGGGAGGAGGAAGCATGACGGACGTGCTCAAGACGCTGCACGAAGAGGCCGGCCAGACCATGGCCGAGTACGCGGTTGTGCTCGGCGTGATCACGATCGCAGTGGTCGTGACGCTGGGTCTGCTGTCGACCACGATCAGCAACACCCTGAACAGCGTTATCTCCGCGATGTAGTCACTCGCTTCGGTCCGCACGTCGATCTGCCGATCGGCGCCGCGGGCCGAAGCGGATGACAACACCCTGCACCGGATCAGGGTCTAGAAGCCGAGCGTCTCCGGTACCAGGATCACGCTGATCCGCGCGCCCGGCTCGTAGGAGATGATCAGTGTCTTCGCCAGCACCGTGCCGGGGAAGCCGGCCGCCTGCATGCGATCCCATTCGCGCGGCAGGCTGTAGTGCTGCAGTCGCTCCAGGCCCTCGGCCACGTCGCGCACCAGCTTCTGGTGGCCGACCACCAGGATCACGTGGCCGCCCGCGTACGCGTATGCGCCCAGCTGGCTGCCCGACCCCGACCCGACCACGATCTGGCCGTCGTCGGTGATCGCCGCGGCGCTTCCGATCACGTAGTCCGGGGCCGCGCCCAGCTTTCGCATCTCGCGCCCCTGCGTCTCGCGGTCGAGCTGCTTCAGCCGCGGCCGCACCGGGTCGTAGCGGCCGGAGTTCTCGAGCACGTCGGTGAGCCCGATCTGCTGCAGCGTCTCCGACAGGCCGGTGTGCACCTCCGCGCCCTCGGGCAGCATATCCAGCACCAGCTGCCGGGCCTGGTCGCCGCTCTCGGCGATCGTCACCTGGAAGCCGCGCTGCCGAAGCGCCTCGGCCGTGCGCTCCAGCCGCTCGCCGTCGGCCGGCTGGGCGAAGTCGGGGTCGGCCGTGCTTGGTTGGGGAAGGGTGAAGGTCACGTCTGCTCCTTTAGGGGTCGGGGATAGAGCGTTAGCCTAGCACCAATCATTTGTGATGCATAAACGATCTGCGCTCGACCTTGTACACTGGACGGGTGAAGACCGACGCTCCAGCGCTGCCCTCGACCGCATCCAGCGTGCTGATCGCCCAGCTCGGCCGCGGCCTGCGCCCGCGCATCGAGCAGGCGATCGCGCCCACCGGGCTGCGGCCGCGTGAACTGCTGGCGCTGCAGCACCTGCGCGAGCGCGGCCCCTCGGCCCAGCAGACGCTGGCCGACCTGCTGCGCGTCGACCCCTCGAACCTGGTGGGGGTGCTGAACGACCTCGAAGACGCGGGCCTGATCGCCCGCACCCGTGACCGCGCCGATCGCCGTCGCGGCATCATCGAGCTGACTGACCAGGGCGGACGCGTGCTCCAGGAGCTCGACCGCGCCCTGCATGGCATCGACGACGCCGTGCTCTCGGTGCTGAGCGAGCGCGAGCGGGCGACCCTCAACGGATTGCTTGCGCGCGCCGTCGAGGCGGTCGCTGCGCAGTGCACCGAGCAGCCCGAGCCGGGCTGCTAACCGGCGTTGAGCGAGACACAGCCGCTGCGCGCACTGATGCGCGACCGCACGGTGGGGCTGCTGGTCAGCGTCGAGCTCTTGATGTCGCTCGGCTTCGGCGCCACCGCCACCACGCTTGGCTGGCAGGGCTACTCGCGCGCCCACGACCCGCTGGTGCTGGGACTGATCGGCCTGGCCGAGTTCATCCCGGCGGTGGTGCTGGCGCTGCCCGCCGGCCACGCCGCCGACAGCCACGACCGCCGCCGCGTGACCGCGCTGGGGTTGGCCGTGGTGGCCGCCGCGGCGGTCGCTCTGGCGATCGATGCCGGCCGCGGTGACACCGCGGTCTGGCCGCTCTACGTGCTGGCGTTCGTGATCGGGATCGGCAACGCGTACTCTGCGCCGGCCGTGGGGCCGCTGCTGGCCGCCGGCGTCTCGCAGGCCATGCTGGCCCGGGCGGTGGCGGTGCTGACGACGGTGATGCAGGCGGCGATGATCGCCGGCCCCGCCGTCGCCGGCCTGCTGCAGGTGGTGGGCTCGCCGGTGCCCTACGCCTTCGCCGCCGTCTGCGCGGTGCTGGCGATGGTGATGGTGATGCTGGTGCCCAAGGCGATCGGCCGCGCGCACGTGGCCGAGCAGGAGGCCAGCCTGTCCGACGCCCTGGCCGGTGTCCGCTTCATCTTCGACACCCCGGCGCTGCTGGGCGCGATCTCGCTCGACCTGATGGCCGTGCTGTTTGGGGGCGCCACGGCGCTGCTGCCGGTGTTTTCCCAGACGATCCTGCACGTTGGCGCATTTGGCAACGGCCTGCTGCGTGCCGCGCCCGGCATCGGCGCGGTGGTGGTCGGATCGGTGCTCTCCGGCCGTCCGCTGAAGCGCCGCGTCGGCCGCACGCTGCTGGTGGTGGTGGCGCTGTACGGCGCCTTCACGATCGTGTTCGGCTTCTCGACCAGCTTCGCGCTGTCGATGGTCGCGCTGGCGGCCCTGGCCGGCGCCGACATGGTGTCAATGTCGATCCGCGGTACGCTGGCGCCGCTGCTGACCGCGCCCGCGCTGCGGGGCCGGGTGGGGGCGGTGGAGCGCGTCTTCATCGGCGCCTCCAACGAGCTGGGCGCATTCGAGTCGGGCGTCGCGGCGGCGCTGATCGGCGCGGTGCCGGCCGTGGTGCTAGGCGGCGCCGCCTCGATCGTGGTGGCCGTGGTCTGGGCCTGGAAGTTCCCGGCGCTGCGCCGCATCGACCGGTTCGAGGACATCGACACGCCGGCCGCGCCGCCGGCGGTCGGGTTGCAACCGGCGGCAGAGGGACGGCAGGTGGGTGCATAGCGTAGGCTCCGCGCTGCGGTGTGACGGATGCCACCAAGGGGAGGTCAACGCTGATGACGCGCATCACCCGCGGGTTTCACGGTCGCCGGCGGCCCGACGTCGATCCGGCGCGGGTACCGCCCGGGCAGTACGTGACGCAGGACTTTCCCGTGCTCTCGGCCGGGCCAACGCCGCACGGATCGCTCGCGAGCTGGAGCTTCACGATCCGTGGCCAGGTCGACCAGCCGCACACATGGACGTGGGACGAGTTCCAGGCGCTGCCACGCGAGACGGTGACGCGGGACATCCACTGCGTGACGAAGTGGTCGAAGCTGGACACGGTCTGGACGGGCGTGTCGCTCGACACGCTGCTGGACGGGGTCGAGACCAGCGCCGAGTACGCGACCGCGTTCAGCGACGGCGGCTACACCACCAACCTGCCGCTGGAGGATCTCACCGGCGGCCGCGCCTGGATCGCGTTCTCCTACGACGACGAGCCGCTGCACCCCGAGCACGGCGGGCCGGCCCGGCTGCTGGTGCCGCACCTCTACTTCTGGAAGAGCGCGAAGTGGGTGCGCGGGCTGGAGCTGCAGCTGGAGGATGAGCCCGGCTTCTGGGAGGGCTACGGCTACCACAACTACGGGGATCCGTGGCGCGAGCAGCGCTACGCCGGCGATTGAACTGGCAGCCGGGAACCGTGCTGGAGCTGATCGAGCAGACCGCCCGCACCAAGAGCATCGTATTCGACGTCCCCGGCTGGAGCCGGCACCGGGCCGGCCAGCATGTGGACGTGCGGCTCACGGCCGAGGATGGGTATCAGGCGCAGCGCAGCTACTCGATCGCCTCCGCGCCGGAGGACCGCCACATCGAGCTGACGGTGGAGCGGATCGAGGACGGCGAGGTGTCGCCGTTCCTGGCCGACGAGCTGCTGCCGGGCGACGAGATCGAGCTGCGCGGCCCGATCGGCGGCTACTTCGCCTGGGAGGAGACGCCGGGAACACCGGTGTTCCTGGTCGGTGGCGGCTCGGGGATCGTGCCGCTGCGCGCGATGCTGCGCCACCACCGCGCCACCGCCAGCACCGTGCCGGTGCGGCTGCTGTACTCGGCGCGCTCGCTCGAGGACGTCATCTACCGGGACGAGCTGACGGCGGCCGACGCCGGCGACGTGCGGCTCACGCTGACGCGCCGGCAGCCGGCGGGCTGGACCGGATACGGACGCCGCGTCGACCGCGAGCTGGTGGCCGAGGTCTGCTGGCCGGCGGCGGAGCGGCCGCTCGTGTACGTCTGCGGTCCCACCGGGTTCGTCGAGGCCGTGGCCGGCGCCCTCGTCTCGCTCGGCCACGGCGCGGCCAGGATTCGAACCGAACGATTCGGACCGACGGGAGGCGAGACGCCATGACCGACAGCCAGGCCCTCGACGGCAACGCGATCGCGGGCACGCTTGCGGAGGTGTTCGGCGGCGATATGACGATCGCGGTCGGCACGTGCGGGCACTGCGGGGCACGCGGGCCGGTGGCGGAGGTGGTCGCCTATACGCGGGCACCGGGAGTGGTGGTGCGGTGCCGGGCGTGTGACGGCCTGCTGATGGTGATCACCCAGGTGCGCGGCGTCTTCTGCGTGGATGCGCTGGGGCTGGTCGACCTGCAGGCGCCGGCCTGATCAGGGCAGGCGCCAGAACGGCGACAGGTAGGTGCGCAGGGCGGCGATGTCGCCGTCTCCGCGGCCGGCGTCGTCTGGCAGGTAGCCGATCGGGTCGGCCAGCAGCGGCCCCGTGCCGAGCACGCCCTCGAGCGTCGCGTGCAGGCAGTAGGCGGCGTAGGTGCGCGCGTAGCCGCCCTCCTGCACCAGCACCAGCTTGCCGTCGCACAGGTCGTCTGCGGCCTCTGCCACCAGCCGGCCGACCCGGCGAAACCCGGCCATCAGCAGGTTCTGGCGGCCGTTGGGGTCAAAGCCGCTGGCGTCCTGTCCGCACGCGCCCACGATCAGGTCGGGCCGGTACTGGTCGAGGATCGGCCGGATCACCTGCGTGAAAGCCGCCTCGTAGGCGCGGATGCCGCCGCCCAGTCCCAGCTCGGCGTTGACGTTGTGGCCGGCCCCGGTTCCGACCCCGACCTCGGCGGCCGATCCCGTCTGCGGATGCGACGGCCCCCAGCTGCCGTGGCGCATGTGCAGTGAGACCGTGAGCACGTCGGCGCGGTCGTAGAAGCAGGCCTGCGTGCCGTTGCCGTGGTGGACGTCCCAGTCGATGATCGCCACCCGCTCATAGCCGGCCGCACGCGCCCGCTCTGCCACCAGCGCCACGTGGTTGAAGAAGCAGTAGCCGTCGGCCGTGGCCGGGGCGGCGTGGTGGCCGGGCGGGCGCACCGGGGCGTAGGCGATCCGCGAGCCGCCCGATATGACCGCGTCGCCGGCCGCCATCGCCGTTCCCGCCGCCGCCAGCAGCGGCTGCCACGATTCGCCCGTCACGAACGTCGAGGGCGCGAACACGCGGCCACCCTGCTCGCAGGCTTCGCGCAGCATCGCGATATACGCCGGGTCGTGCACCGCCGCCAGCTCCTCCTCCGCGGCCAGGCGGCCGTCGTGCCAGCGCAGCCGGTCGGCCAGGGGCCCTCGCTGCAGCACCGAGACCATGTTCCGCACCCGCTCCGCGTTCTCGGGGTGCAGCTCCGGCACCTCCAGCAGGTCTGACGGCCCACCCTCGAAGATGCCGCGCCCAGTGTCGTGGTCGAGCACGGCCGGGTGCCAGAAGACATCGATCACAGCACGGTCAGCTCACGCGGGCGCGTCGAGAGCACCTCGATCCGCTCCGGCCCCATCAGCAGCGTCTCCATGTAGCTGGCGGTGAACCCGGCCTCGCGGTCGAACAGAATGTTCTCGTAGTTGGTGACGTAGCCCGGCTCCCACGTGAACCGCTCGAACGCGTCGTTCGCCAGGTAGGTGTGCCCGACCCAGTTGGGCGGCAGCGCGATGCCGAGCGCGTAGCCGCCGACCCACCACACTTGCTCACGGTCAAAGCGCGAGAACACGTACTGCTCAGCCGCCTGCTGCGCCACCTCCAGCGGGTCGCCCGGCTTCACCGCCGCGATCACGGCGTCCACGCTGCCGGCGGTCTGCTCCAGGATGGCGCGCGCGGCGGGATGGTCGCGCCCGATCGCAAAGGTGCGGCAGACGTCGACGTGGTAGCGGCTCTGCACGCCGCAGACGTCCACGTACATCACGTCCCCGGCTTCCACCGGCCGCCGCGACGGCGGCGAGTGGGTGCGACACCACACGTCCGGCCCGGCCGAGACCATCGTGCGGATGGCCGGCTCCTCGCCGCCGCGAGCCGCCATCTCGGAGTTCAGGTGGGCGGCGATCTCGAGCTCGGTGCACCCCGGCCGCACGTACTCACCCAGCGACTCGACGGCGGCGTCGACGATCTCCGAGGCGCGCCGCACGCAGGCCAGCTCGGCCTCCGACTTGACCAGCCGCACGCGGTCGACGATCCAGTCGCCGGCGACCACGTTCGCGCCGGTCGCGGCGATCGCCTCGGCGATCCGATCGACCAGCGGCGCGCCCGGCGAAGCCGCCCATCGCTCCACGCCGATCGTCGCCGACGACCACCCGCGCTCCTGCACCGCCGCGCGCAGCTGGTCGATCGCCGTCGCGTAGTCGTAGAAGACGGCGTCGTCGAACAGCGCCACCCGCTCGACCAGCGTCCGGTGGCGGTCGTAGTCGACGAACAGCAGTCGCTCGTCCTCGCGGGCCACGATCACCCCCACCGGCGCCCGGGGCGGGTACCAGATCGACTCGAAGCCGGTCAGGTAGCAGAGGTTGGCAGGGCTCAGCACCAGCAGCACGTCGACCTCGCGTCGCGCCATCTCATCGCGCACGCGCCGGGCGCGGTCGCGGTACTCCGTCTCCGTGAACGGCAGGCCGAGCTCGACGCCATCGCGGGTGATCGGGGCCACGGCCCGATGCTCGCAGAAACGCCGCGGCCAAGCAACGCTCGGTGTGCCCGCTTGCGCGATGTTTGCCGTAGCGCGCGACGGGTGGCACCATAGGTAGCGGGCAAACGGCGGCGAGCAACTCGGCGGCGTCAGGGGTGGGACGTGTGAGTTGGCAGGTGAGTGAGAACGGAGTCCGCGACGGCGCCGGCAGCGAGCTGCCGGAGCAGCGGGAGCTGCCCGTGATCGACGACGCCGGCCTGGTCGACGAGGTGGTGTCGGCGCCGACGCTGGGCCAGATGCTGCGGCAGGAGCGCGAGCTGCGCGACATCCCGCTCGATCGGATCGAGCAGGCCACTCGCATCCGCTCGGCGCAGCTGCGGGCGATCGAGGACGACCGCCTGGACGCGCTGCCGGCCGAGGCCTACGCGCGCGGCTTCGTGCGCACCTACGCCGAGTACCTGGGCCTGAACGGCGACGACATCGTCGCCATCTTCAACGACCAGTGGAACCGCTCGGCGCACCGGGCCGAGCCGGCGCTTCCGCAGACGCCGGTTTCGGTCGCACGCAGTTCACCGTCCGGGCTCTTCAGCATGTGGGTGGCGCTGGCCTGCCTGCTGCTGGCCGGTTCGGCCGTGCTCTACCTGATGGGCGGCTCCGGCGGCGGCCACACCGCACAGCCCCCGCCGACCACGCATCCGCCGGCCACGCAGCCTGTCACCAGCCCGGACACCACGGCAACGCAGACGCCACCGCCGGCACAGCCGACGGGGGTGCATATGACCGTGACGGCGGCGCAGGGCAGCTGCTGGCTGGAGGCGCGTCGCGGCTCCGCGACCGGGGCACTGCTGGCCGAGCGGACGCTGTCGCCGGGCCAGGCCGTGCGCCTGCACGCGCGCCGCGTGTGGCTGCGGCTGGGCGATCCCACCAGCGTCCGGCTGCGAGTCAACGGCCACACGCTCCAGACCGCCTACCCGGCGCAGCCGATCAACCTGCTGGTGACCTCCCACGGAGCCACGCAGCTGTAGCTCAGGCTGAGGCCAGCCCCGTGTCCTTCTGGGGTGCCTTCGTCGCGCCCGCGATCGGCAGCGCGATCGTGAAGGTCGCGCCCTCGCCCGCGACGCTGGTGACACCGACCGAGCCGCCGTGGGCCTCGGCGATGGCCTGCACGATCGCGAGCCCCAACCCGCTGCCGCCGCTGCGGCGGGCGCGCGACGCATCCACGCGGTAGAAGCGCTCGAACAGGTGCGGCAGGTCGTCGGCGGCGATGCCCGGCCCGGTATCGCTGACCTCGACCGTGCGGTCGTCCCCCGCCGTCGCCAGCGACACGGCGATGCTGGTGCCCGGCGGCGTGTGGGCGCGGGCGTTGGCCAGCAGGTTCGCGACCGCCTGGCGGATTCGCAGCTCGTCACCGACCAGGTCGGAGCCGCCGCTGGAGCTGAAGCTGATCGGCCAGTCGGCGTGGAGCATGGTGTGATCGGCCACCATCTCGGCCAGCACCGCCTCCAGGTCGAACTGTTCCTGGCCGAGCGGCCGGCCCTGGTCGAGGTTGGCGAGCAGCAGCAGGTCCTCCACGATCACGCCCATCCGCTCGGCCTCCGACTCGATCCGGCTCATCGCAAGCGCCAGGTCGTCGGGCCGGCTGGCCGCGCCGCGGTGGAACAGCTCGGCGAAGCCGCGCACCGATGTCAGCGGCGTTCGCAGCTCGTGCGACGCGTCGGACACGAACCGCCGCAGTCGCTCCTCCGACTGCCGCCGCTGCTCGAAGGCCTGCTCGATCTGGGCCAGCATCGCGTTCAGGGAGCGGGCCAGGTCAGCGATCTCGGTGCCGGCTGCCTCCTCCGGGACGCGCTGGGTGAGGTCGCCGCCCGCGATGGCCGCGGCCGTGTCCTCGATCCGCACCAGCGGCCGCAGCTCGCGGCGCACCAGCCAGAACGCGATCGCCGCCACCACCGCCAGCACGATCAGGCCGACCAGCAGCTCCAGCATCGCCAGCCGGTTGAGCGTCGAGTTGACGTCGTGAAGCGGCGTCGCGATCACTGTTTTCACGTTGAGGCCGCCGAGCGTGCCCGGGATGCCTGGTGTCGCATACATGCGGTAGTCGTCCTGGGTGGACGTTCCCACCGGCGCCTCGGTCACCTCGTGCTTCAGATTCGCGGGCACGGCTCCTTCGTCGAAGTAGAGGGATGCCGCTATCGAACCGTTGGGTCCGACCACGGCGGCGTAGCTGCCACGCGGCAGGGCATTCGCCACCTGGTGCTGCGCGCCTTGGTCGGTGTCGCCGCGCGCGAAGTAGTTCGAGACCGGGTCGGCGGCCGATTGCAGCTGGGAGTCGACCCGGTCGATCAGGAAGCCGCGAAGCTCGTAGCGGGTGGCGATCCCCGCCGCCAGCAAACCGGCCGCGACCAGCACCACCGCCAGCATCGACAGCCGCAGCCGCAGCGTCATGCGCCGGGGCGAGAGCACGTCAGCCTGTCCGCAGCCGGATCGCGTAGCCGAAGCCGCGCACCGTCTGGATCAGGCGCGGCTCGCCCGGTTGGTCGATCTTCTTGCGCAGGTAGCTGATGTAGGTCTCGACCACGCTCGAGTCGCCGCCGAAGTCGTAGCGCCAGACGTGGTCGAGGATCTGCGCCTTGCTGACGACGCGGCCGGCGTTCACCAGCAGGTAGCGCAGCAGGTTGTACTCGGTCGGCGTCAGCTGCACCAGCCGCTCGCCGCGGCGCACCTCGTGCGCGTCGTCGTCGATCGAGAGGTCGTGGTAGGCGACCCGCGACGCCGACCCGGCGGCCGCGCCCGGCTGCGTGCGGCGCAGGATCGCGCGCACGCGCGCGACCAGCTCCTCCAGGCTGAACGGCTTGCCGACGTAGTCGTCGGCGCCCAGCGTGAGCCCGTGCACGCGGTCGGCGGGCTGGTCCTTCGCGGTCAGGAACAGCACCGGCACCCGCGGCTCGGTTGCCGACAGCCGCCGGTAGACCTCGAACCCGTCCAGGTCGGGCAACATCACGTCCAGCACGATCAGGTCGGGCCGGAAGCGGTCGGTCAGCTTCACGGCGGCGCGGCCGCCGGCGGCGCACTCGACCTCGAAACCCTCGTAGCGCAGCACGGTCGAGACCAGCTGCGTAATCGATTCCTCGTCGTCGACCACCAGTATGCGAGCTGCCTCGTTCTGCATCGTGCCTCCAGGCTATGAGCCGAACCTTAGGGTTTCCTGGGAACCGCCTGGGGGCGGGCCAGGAGTCGCGTGCCCCGGGCGAACGGGACGAGATGGAGAGCCGATGGGCCGGCGGCCGCCACGGAGGCGTTCAGCGACGGCGTGTTCGCGATCGCGGTCACGCTGCTGGTGCTCGATTATCCCTCTTTGTCTGTGGGTTTAGTTAAGAACTGTTCAGGCGCGACGCGGTGGTTCCGCCGCCGAGCGGGCATCCGGCTCGTTGTACTCGGCGCCGGCCGGTGCCGCCACCGGGCCCTGCAGGAGCGGATCGTTCGTGCGCTCCATCCACTGCTGCAGGCGCGGTCGCAGCCGGTCGGCGACCGCGCGCCCCTCCGGCGTCGCGATCAGGTTGTCGGCCTCGTTGGGATCGAGCAGCAGGTCGTAGAGCTGCTCCGGCGCAAGCAGGTTTGCCGGCCATCCGTTCGCCATCCACACGTCCTTCGAGGGGCTGTCGTCGGTGTTGGCCGGCACCGGCCCGGTGCGATTGTCGAAGCGGCGCACGTACTTCCAGCGGGGGGTGCGGATGCACCGCTGCGGCTCGTAGGCGGCGTGGTAGGTGCCCTCGGCGAAGATGGCGTCGCGGATCTCGCTGACCTCGTCGCGGATCACCGGCAGCAGCGACCGGCCCTGCAACCAGTCCGGGTGCGGGATCCCGGCCACGTCGCAGACGGTCGGGAAGATGTCGATGTGCGACACCAGCGCGTCGGAGGCCTTCCCGCCCAGGAACCCGGCCGGACCGCGCATGATCAGCATCACGCCGATGCCGCGGTCGGTCATGGTGGCCTTGGCGCCGGGGAAGGCGATGCCGTGGTCGGTGGTGCAGATCACCAGGGTGTTGGGCGCGTGCCCGTAGCGGTCGAGCGCGTCCAGCACCGTGCCCACTCCGCGGTCGAGCGAGCGCGCGCTGGCCACGAATGCGGCCATGTCGCGGCGCGTCTCGGGCAGGTCGGGCAGATTTGCGGGCGGCCGCACGTAGTACTGGTCGTTGCGGAGTGGCTCGAAGAACTCGCGGTGCGTCTCGAAGAAGCCGACCGACATGAACCACGGCGACTCCGGCGGGTCGCGCAGGAGATCGACCGTCACCGGAGCCACGTCGTCGACGCGAGTGGTGTCGATCTTGATCACCTGGTCGTAGCCGATGATGTCGGGCCGCTTGGAGATGTGCTGCTCGCCGATCAGCACCGAGTGGTACCCGGCGTCGCGCAGTGTGTGCACGATGTGGTGCTGGTAGTCGTTCAGCGACCAGCCGCGGTGGGCCAGCCCCAGCATACCGTTCGAGTGGGCGTACTGCCCTGTCAGCAGGCAGGCGCGGCTGGCGGAGCAGGTGGAGGCGGCGCAGAAGGCCTGGCGGAACAGCACGCCCTCCTCGGCCAAGCCCTGGATCCGGGGCGTCGGCACCGCGTACCCGTACGGCTGCACGTAGCGACCCGTGTCGTGCGAGTGCAGGTAGAGGATGTTGGGCGGCGTCAATCGATCGTCGATGCCGACAGTTTGCCCGTGACCGCGGCCGCCTCGCGCAGGTAGCGCTCGACCCACAGCTCGGTCAAATCGTCGGACTGGCGCGTCATCCGCCGCTGCCCGAACGACGGCGGCACATCGACCCGCAGGAACGCGAGGATGTCGGCGGCCGTCTCCTCGTAGCGCTTCGCGAAGTCCTCATAGACGACGGCGAACGGCTCGATTCCGGCCTCGGCGAACCACGCTTGCCACTCGCGCTCCTCGTGCTGCAGCTGCCGCTGCAGGTGGTCGATCGCGTCGAAGCTGTAGCGCAGGTCGTGTGTGATCACGGCGCCCGCTCCGTGGTCGCGCTTCCACGTCCAGTTCTGGATCGCCTTCCATAGCGAGATCGCCTGCCGCAGCTTGTCGTCGCGGGTCATGAAGATCCAGCTGTCGAGGTTGGGAAAGCTGCGCTCGAGCACCGTCCGGGTCGGCAGCACGGCGTTTCCGAGCACGTCGCGGAGGCTGTCGACGAAGCCGTTGAAGTAACCCCACATCACCTTCGCGCCGAACACGCCGTTCGGCGTGGTGGCCTGGGCGATCGTCCAGTCCAGGTAGTCGCGGTAGGTCTCGAAGCGGCGCGGGTCGTACAGCGTCAGCTCGTCGTCGATGCGCGTGTAGCCGCCCAGGATCGAGACGATCTCGGGCGTCTCGGCGTCCTCGAAGTACTCGCGCGGCCGGCGCGGCAGGCCGGTCTTGCGGCGGTGCTGGTAGTACTCCTCGGGCCGGCCGGCCACACCGGTGTTGGTGAGCGCCTCGCACAGCAGCGTGCTGCCGCTGCGCGGCGTCGATGCGATCAGGTAGGACTGCACCGGCCCGGGGCCGGAGCCGTTCGTCGATGGGTGGTGATCGGCCATGTTGAACCGCCTTCGCAGTTTCACCAGTTTTTCAACTGAGTTAGTGGGGTAACGTAGCAGGGACAGGACCCGGCGGTTCGGCCGGGGCGGCCCGTGGTATGGGCAGGGGAGAACCATCAACAGCAATGAGGGAGCAGAGAGCCATGATCAGTACCCACATCACTACCCAGGGGGCTCGGCTCGTACGCCGCCACCCGCGTCGCGCCGTGAGCATCGGCCTCTTCACGGTGTCGGCACTTCGCAGCATCAATGCTGCAGATGCCAGGCGCCGAGCCCAGCATCTGGCCAAGCCGGCCACGCGCGTCGTTCGTGATCGCAAGGTGCATGCGGAGACCCGCCAAGCCAAGGCTGACGCGCTGCATGCGGCTCAGCGTGTGCAGCGGATCGGCCTGGCGAGTGCACTCACCGACAAACAAGTGGCGCGCAAGCTCCGGCATGCGACGCACCACGCATCCCGGGCCGCCAGCCTCTCGATCGGCTCACCCCGCCGACACCGCCTCCGGAACACGACCATCGCGGTGGTCGCAGCGGGCGCGCTGGCAGGAGCCGCATATGTCGTGCGGCCCAAGGTCGCGATGGTGATCCGCACGGACGATGCGCCGATCGGGAGCGACCAGAGCGCCACGGACGCCGAGGCTGCGGCGGCGCACTGATCGAGGGCGGTCAGCGGTGACGATGCAGCAGACGCACGTCACCGCGACCGCGACTCGCTGAGCGAGCTCGCGGGCGCGCTCACCGGCTCTCGCGCCGGCGCCGGCTGATCGGCCCGACCGGGGACGCCGCCGCGGGCCAGCGACGCCGCCGCCGCCACCAGGCAGGCCGCGATCGCGAACGTGAACGCCGCGTGCAGGCCATCGCGGAACGGGCCCGAGATCAGGTCCGGGAAGAACGAGTGGCCGACCAGCACCGCCTTGTCGTGCGGCGACAGCGCGGCCACGGCGTGTGGGCCCAGCAGGTGCTGGATCGGGTTGTAGCCGAGGAACGCGGCGAACAGGATCGAGACCGGCGGCAGGTGCGCGATCCGCTCCGCCGTGGCGTGCGGGACGCCGTGCGCCTGCAGGCCGCCCAGCATCGTCTCGGGCAGCGTGGAGGCCAGGCCCAGGATCATGAGCGTGAAGAAGATGCCGATCGAGAGCACCTGCGCCGAGTTCTGGAAGGTCTGGTTCATGCCGCCGCCGGCGCCGCGGTCGCCGGCGGGCAGGCTGTTCATCACCGCGGCCCGGTTGGGCGAGGCGAACATGCCCATCGACAGGCCGTTCAGGAGCAGGATGCCGGCAAACGTGGGGTAGGAGAAGTTGGTCGGAAGCAGCATCAGCAGGCCGAAGCTGATGGCCGCGCCGATCATGCCGGCGGTCGCGAACGGGCGCGCGCCGAAGTGGTCGGAGAGGAACCCTGATGTCGGCCCCGCGATCAGGAACCCGGCCGTCAGCGGCAGCATGAAGATGCCGGCCCAAAGCGGCGTCTGCTCGAAGCTGTAGCCATGCTGCGGCAGCCAGATGCCCTGCAGCCAGATGATCAGCATGAACATCAGGCCGCCCCGCGCGACCGCCGACAGGAACGTCGAGAGCGTGCCGAACGTGAACGCCCGGATCCGGAACAGCTGCAGCCGGAACATGGGGTGGGCGACGCGCCGTTCGATCATCGCGAAGGCGATCAGGCTGATCGTCGCGCCGGCCATCAGCGCCACCACCTTGGGGCTCGTCCAGCCGGTGGGGTGGCCGTTGGCCGGGCGGATGCCGTAGGTGACGGCCACCATCACCAGCACCAGCCCCAGCGCGAACGTGACGTTGCCCCACCAGTCGATCGCGGCCCGCCGCGGCACGCTTCGCTCCTCCAGCTTGAGGTAGGCCCAGACGGTGCCAAACAGGCCGATCGGCACCGAGATCAGGAACACCAGCCGCCAGTCGATCGGCGCCAGCAGCCCGCCCAGCACCAGCCCCACGAACATGCCGCTGACGCCGACGATGTTGTTGATGCCGAGCGCCAGTCCGCGCTGGTTGGCGGGGAAGGCGTCGGTGATGATCGCGGCCGCGTTGGCCAGCAGGCAGGCGCCGCCGATGCCCTGCACGATCCGGAACCCGATCAGATAGGTGGCACCGGAGGTGCCGGTCATCCAGTCGATCGCGAGCAGCAGCGAGGCCACGGTGTAGATCACGAAGCCGAGGTTGTAGATGCGCACGCGGCCGTACATGTCGCCCAGCCGCCCCAGGCTGACGATCAGGACGCTGGTCACGACCAGGTAGCCGAGGATCATCCACAGCAGGTAGAAGCTGTTTCCCGGCACCAGCGGATCGAGCTTGATGCCGCGGAAGATGTTCGGCATGGCGATCAGGATGATGGAGGCATCGAGGGTCGCCAGCAGAACACCGAGCGTGGTATTGGACAGCGCGATCCACTTGTAGCGATCGGAATCCATGCGTCGAAGTCTACAGGCAAACTGTTAAGATAGGCTGTAGTGATGATCGAGCCATCGATGCTGGCAAGCGACCTGCGGCTCGTGATCGGCCAGCTGATCCGCCGCCTGCGGGAGGAGCGCCGCGACCTCACGCTGAGCCAGGTGACGGTGCTCGGCCGGCTCGACCGGCTGGGCCCGACCTCGATCAGCGACCTCGCGGCCGACGAGCGTGTGCGGCCCCAGTCGATGGCGAGCACCGTCGCCTGGCTGGCCGACCACGGGCTGGTCGAGCGCGGCCCCCACGCCGTCGACCGGCGCCTGGTGGTGGTCACGCTGACCGAGGCCGGCCGCAAGGCCGTGGCGGAGGATCGCCGCCGCCGCGAGGGCTGGCTGGCCAACGCCATCGAGCGCGACCTGACGGAGCGCGAGCGGCGCCTGCTGGCCGAGGCGACGCTGCTGCTCGCGCGGCTGGCGGAGAGCGATCAGCGCCGGCCGCGGTCGTGATCGGTTGTGTATCGGTGCGCCAGCCGGCTTTGTGCCGGTCGATACTGCCGGTACTCTATGGCGCGTGGCCAGCATGACCAGCAGACTTCGCGCCCCGGTCTCCGCCGTTGTCATGGCGGGCATGGTGGCCGTTGCGGGGGCATGCAGCAGCGGCATGTCAGCGGGCGCGCCGTCCCAGGCCGGGGGCGTCTCGGCGCCGCCGGCGACCCCGGCCGTGCACTTCTCGATCAAGCCGTCAAACGGCCACCGGCGGGTGCCTCCGGGCAAGACGGTGATGGTCAGCGTCACCAACGGCAGGCTCACCGGCGTCACGGCCGGCGCCCGCGGCGACCCGCTGACCGGGAAGCTGAAGCACGGCCACACGGTCTGGATCAGCCGAGCCACGCTGCACACCGCGACCCGCTACACGGTGCACGCGACGGCGGTTGACGCCGCCGGCCACACGGTCACCGCGACCAGCAGGTTCCGCACGCTGGCACCGCGCCAGGTCGAGAACACCACCATCTTCGAGGCCGCCCACGGCACCTACGGCGTGGGCATGCCGATCACGCTCACGTTCGACCACCCGGTCACGAACCGGCGAGCGGTCGAGCGGGCGCTGCACGTGACCGCGTCCAAGCCCGTCACCGGCGCCTGGTACTGGGACGGCGACAGCACCGTCTACTTCCGGCCCCGCAACTACTGGCCGGAGCACACGACCGTGCACTTCGAGGGCGACCTGGACGGCGTCGAGGCTGCGCCCGGCGTGTATGGCACGCACACGCTGAAGCAGGTGTTCACGATCGGCGACTCGCTGATCGCGGTCGCCAGCACGACCGAGCACCACGTCCAGATCTACCGGCACAAGAAGCTGTACGCGACCTGGCCGATCAGCACCGGCAAGCCCGGAGACGACACGCCCAACGGCACGTACCTGACCATCGAGAAGGGCAACCCGGTGGAGATGAAGGGGCCGGGGTACGACCTGATGGTGCCGTTCTCGGTCCGGTTCACGTGGTCGGGCGACTACATGCACGACGCGTACTGGTCGGTGGGCGAGCAGGGCTTCACGAACGTCAGCCACGGCTGCGTGAACCTGTCGCCGGCCAACGCCGAGACCTACTACAACTGGGCGGTGCCGGGCGATCCGGTGACCGTCACCGGCAGCCCCCGCGGCGGCGTCTGGGGCAACGGCTGGACGGTCTGGTTCCTGACCTGGAAGGAGCTGGTGCAGGGCAGCGCGCTGCACCGCGCGATCCGGGTGGGGAAGCACGGCGACCGGCCGGTCGACCCGTCCACCTTGAAGAAGAAGACGCTCACGTCGCCCGTGCTGACGTCGCAGCCCGGCAACGCCGACCCGGCCTGAGCTCGCGATCGCGCCCCGCTGCCGGAGTACTGGGGCCACGGAGCGACAGAACCGGCTGGCGCGGCTACAGCCGTTGCAGATCCAGCGTCGCCCGCTGTTCGGCCCAGGGGTCGGGAGCTTGCCGTGCCAACTCGCGCGCCTCGGCCAGCCGCCCGCGGGCTGATTCCGTGTCACCCTCGGCGGCGTCGAGAGCGGCCAGCGCGCGCAGCGCCTCCGAGCGGTAGGAGCCAGGCACCAGGGCCTCGCGGCCGAGCGCCTCGGCCTCGGTCAGGTACGCCCGCGCGGTTGCCGCATCGGACATGTCCCGAGCGACCGCCGCGTTGACCTCCAGGGCGCAGCTGACCAGCAGCGGCGCCCCCACCTGGCGTGCCAGCGTCAGCGACTCGTCCGCCTCCTCTGCGGCGCGCCCAAGGTCGCCAAGTGCCAGGCTGGCGTAGCCCAGCAGCCACAGGAAGTAGGAGCTGAAGAAGCGATCGTCGAGGCGCCGGCAGATCTCGAGCCCCTCCTCAGCCGCGGCCCGGGCCGCAACGGCGTTGCCGGTGCGCCGCTCGGCCAGCGCCAGTCCCAGCAGCGCCATTCGCATTCCCTGGAGGTCGCCGCGGCCACGAGCCATTCGCAAGGCCTCTCCGCCCGCCGCCCGCGCCCGGCCGAACTCGCCCAGCAACGGATAGATCGAACCGGCAGTACCCAGCGCGTCCACCAGACACCAGAGATCGCCGTTGTCGCGGGCCAGGTCGACGCTTGCCTCGAGCAAGCCGCGCGCCCTTTCGAGGTCGTTCTGAAACAGCGACAGCATCCCCAGCATGTCGAGCGTACGCGCCTCCATCGAGCCGTCGCCGAGCCGGCGCGCCATCGCACGTGCTTCCTCGAGCACCGGCCCGGCCGTCGGATCGCCCAGTATCGCCATGAAGAACGCGTGGCCCCAAAGCGCCCGCAGCCGGTCGCCGGAGTCCTCGGCCGCCGTTGCCTCGAGCAGCGGCTCGAGTGAGCGCCGCCCTTCGAGTGGGCGGCTGCGCAGGTACCAGAAGAAGACCAGTGCGGCACCGAGCCGCAGGCCGGTTGAATCGCTTCCGGCGTGGTTCGTGGCCCAGCCCAGCGCCGAGCGCAGGTTGTCCTCGTCGACTTCGAGCACGTTCAGCCAGTGCTCCTGGTCGCGTCCGGTCAGCTCAGGCTCGGCGCGCACCGCGAGCTCCGCGAACCAGCCGGCGTGCCGTCGCCGCAGTTCAGCGGCCACCGCCGGATCCTCAACCAGGCGTGACGCTGCGTAGGCGCGGATCGTCTCGAGCATCCTGAAGCGGCCGTGCTCGAACCGCACCAGGCTCTTGGCGGCAAGCGAGTCGAGGATGTCGGGGTCGGCGTCGCAAATCGACTCGGCGGCTTCCAGCGTCCAGCCTCCGCTGAACACCGCCAGCCGCCTGAACAAAGCCTGTTCATGCCCATCCAGCAGGTCGTAGCTCCACGCCACCGTCGCCTCCATCGTGCGCTGCCGCTCGGGTAGGTCGCGGGCGCCCCCGCTCAGCAGTGAGAAGCGCTGGTCGAGGCGGCTGAGCAGCTGCTCGGGAGTGAGCGTCCGCGTCCGGGTCGCCGCGAGCTCCAGGGCCAGCGGCATTCCGTCCAGCCGCTCGCAGAGACGCTCCAGCTCCACCTGGTTGGCGTGGAACCCTGGCGACACCGCGCGGGCGCGGGCAGCGAACAGCGCGACAGCGGCCTCGCTTGCAAGCGGCGCCAGCGGGTGCTCGTGCTCCGCTCGCAATCGCAGCGCCTCCCGGCTAGTCACCAGGACGACCAGGCCCGCGCAGTCGTCGATCCAGGCGCCCACGAAAGGGGCCGCCTCGATCACCTGCTCGAAGTTGTCGAGTACCAGCAGCGAGTTCCGGCTTCGCAGGTGATCGGCGACGCCGCCGTGGCTGCCGATCGCGGCCGCCACCTGGGCTTCGACCTGGTCGGCCGCGTCGGTCGCCGACAGGTCGGCGAACCAGAGGCCGTCGCCGAACCGATCGGTCGTGTCGGCCGCCAGCGTTCGTGCGAGCGTCGTCTTGCCGATCCCGCCTGGGCCGGTGATCGTGATCAGCCGCGTCTGGCCGCCTTCGATCAGCGCGCGCAGCTCGGCCAGTTCCCGGTCGCGGCCGAGCGGTGGCTGCGACGGCGCCGAGACCGTGTTTCGGCCCATCGATCGCACCGGCGGGAACTCGCCGTCGCCGACCTGGAACAGCCGTAACTCTCCAACATCCTTGAGCCGATGCAGTCCCAGATCGCGCAGATCGGCCGCGCCCACGAGGTCGCGTGTCTGCTGTGAGACCAGGATCTGGCCGCCGTGGCCGCCGGCGGCGATCCGCGCCGCGAGATGGACGTCCAGGCCGACGTAGCCCTCGTCGGTCAACACCGGTTCGCCGGTGTGGATCCCGATCCGCACCCGCACCGGGCCCGGCTCCAGCCCGCTCATCACCTCCCGCGCTGCCTCCACGGCATCGGACGCCCGTGCGAAGGCGAGGAAGAACGCGTCGCCCTGCGTGTCCACCTCGGCACCGTCATGTCGCGCTACCGCCTCGCGGATCACCCGGCGGTGGTCGGCCAGCAGCGCCGCATACCCATCGTTCGTGTCACGCAGCAGCGCGGTCGAGCCGGCGATGTCGGTGAAGACGAGGGTCACCGTACCGGAGGGAAGCCGGCGGGTCACACGCGCCAACCTACTGACGAACGCCCTCCGCTGCAATCCCACCCGCGTCAAGAACGTCGATCGACGGATTGGCGCATCGGTCGCGATGTCGTAGCATCACGCCGGTGAGCGACAAGCGCGGTCGCATCGGGATTGATGTCGGCGGAACATTCACCGACGCCGTGATCGTGGTCGACGACGGCCACGTTCGCATCGCCAAGGTGCGTTCGACGCCGGAGCGAATCGAGGCCGGCTTCATGGACGGCCTGCGCCAGCTGTTGGAGCGAGCCGGCGCCAAGGCCGCCGACGTCGGCTACCTGGCCCACGGTTCCACCGTCGCCACCAACGCAATCGTCCAGCGCCGCCTGGCCCGCACCGCCCTGATCACCAACGAGGGCTTCCGCGACGTGCTC
>Ga0207657_10001851_pt1 | contig 22849 bp, 24 predicted proteins | sample KBSC33metaG_FD_184316 | JGI IMG/M metagenome (GOLD analysis project Ga0207657, IMG submission 184316) | Corn rhizosphere microbial communities from Kellogg Biological Station, Michigan, USA - KBS C3-3 metaG (SPAdes) (version 2) | ecosystem: Host-associated > Plants > Roots > Rhizosphere > Soil ... | reverse complement strand
CTTGTCCGAGCACGGGGCGCGCGTTCGCGTCGAAGATAACCGCCCTGCCGGCGCCCGCTTCTACGTGGATATTCCAGCGACCGTCGCTGCCGAGGCGGAGGCTCGCGCGTGAAGACCACGCGGGTTTTGATTGTAGATGACGAACCTGGCATTCGCGAGTCCCTGAGCGGAGTGCTGGAGGACGAAGGCTATTTCTGCGCCGCAGTCGAAAGCGGCGAAAAGTGTCTAGAAGAGCTCGCACGTACGAACTACGACGTGGTGCTGCTGGATGTGTGGCTCGAAGGTATGGATGGCCTCGAAACCCTCTCACGCATCCAGGAAATCCCCTTCGCGGATCGCCCCGAAGTCGTCATTATTTCCGGCCACGGCACTATTGAAACCGCCGTGAAGGCCACCAAAATGGGCGCCTTCGATTTTCTAGAGAAGCCGCTGACGATCGATAAAGTCGAACTAGTGCTCAAGAACGCGGTGCAGCAGCGCCGCCTGGAATTGGAACTGCACCGGTTGAAGGAATCGGGCGACGCCAAGCTGCGCATCATCGGCGACAGCGTCCCCATGAAGGCGCTGCGCCAGCAACTGGGCCTGATGGCCGCCACCAACGGACGCGTGCTGATTTTTGGCGAAAGCGGTACAGGCAAGGAACTCATCGCGCACGCCATTCACGCCGCGAGCCCGCGCGCCGCCGAGGCCTTTGTCGAAGTGAACTGCGCGGCGATTCCGGAAGAACTTATCGAAAGCGAATTGTTCGGTCACCGTAAGGGCAGTCTAGCCGGGGCTCTCGATGACAAGATTGGAAAGCTACAGAAAGCTGACGGCGGAACGCTGTTCTTAGATGAAGTCGGCGACATGTCGCTGAAGACCCAGGCCAAGCTGCTGCGCGCGCTCGACGAGCAGCGCTTTGCGCCGGTGGGCGCCGCGCAGTCGATTCAAGTGGACGTCCGCGTGGTGGCATCCACCAACAAGAATCTGGAAGAGGAAATCGAGCGCGGCAATTTTCGCGAGGACCTGTTCTACCGCCTGAACGTAGTCCCGTTCCATGTGCCGCCGTTGCGCGAGCGTATTGAAGACGTGCGGCTGCTGGCAGATTACTTTTTGCGGGATTTCACCACCGCCTACGGACGCAAGCCCAAACAGCTTACCGAGGACGCGTTCCGCGTGCTGGAAGAATATCCCTGGCCCGGCAACGTCCGCGAACTGCGCAACCTGATGGAGCGCATCGTCATCATGAATCCGCAGACCGGCATCGACGCGCGCCACATTCCGCTCGACCGTTCGCGCCGCGCTGTCTTCGACCGGCCCATGGAGCGTTTCGGAAGCCTGCAGGACGTGCGTGAAGCCGCCGAGCATGACTACATCCTCAAGAAGCTCGAAGAGGCCAAAGGCAACGTGAGCCGCACCGCGGAGTTGCTGGGACTGGAGCGCAGTCACCTCTACCGCAAGATGAAGGCCCTGGGTATTGCGCCGAAGGAATAACGTGGCGGCGCCTACGCTCAAACAGTTCACCGGAGTGGTTCTGCGCATTGGCAACACCACGTTCGGAGGAGGACTGCCCACCATCGCGGCCTTGCAGCGCGAACTGGTGGAAGAGAACCACTGGCTCTCATGGGAAGACTACGCTCTCGCATTTTCGCTCGCGCGCGTTACTCCCGGCACCAACGTGATTGCGTTCTGCGCAGCCGCCGGCGCGCGCATCCTGGGAATACGCGGCGCTTTGGCGGCGACTCTGGCGGAAACTGCACCCTCAGCGGTTTTGGCCGTGCTGATGACGCAAGGCTATGAGACCTGGCGCAGCAACGCGTGGGTAATGGCGGGCGTGGCTGGGACGATTGCGGCGGTCGCCGGCATGATGTGGGCCAGTGTTTGGTACATTGTGAGGCCCTACTTCACGGACGTCGGCAGCGCCTTGCGAGGCTCGCTCATCGCTCTGGGCGCGTTCTTCGCTTTCTGGAAACTCGGGCTCGGCCCCGTCACCGTGATTGGCGTGGCCGCGGTCGTGGGCCTGTTATGGAAGGAGCCCGCGAGCGAAGGCACACTGCCCCCGGAAACCGAGCTATGAATCTCTTCCTACTTTACCTGCTGTTGTTCAAAGCGGTGGTCACTTCATTCAGCGGCATGGCCTCGTTACCGGTGGTCCGTAACGATTTTGTGGTGAAGCGCCATGTACTCAGCGATCGCCAGCTCAATACCGCCATCGTCGCCGGCCAAACCGGTCCCGGCCCCAACGGCTTGTATCTGGTGAGCGTCGGCTATTTCGCCGCTGGACTACCCGGCGCTACCGCCGGCTTGATCGCCCTGATTACGCCGGCCTTTGTCATCATTCCCTTGATGAGTTGGATCGGCAGATACTCCAAGATCCCGCGCATCCGCGGTGCGATTCGCGCAGTGATCCTGGCCAGCGCCGGACTCTTGATGGCCGCCTCGATTCCGCTCTCCCGCGACGCCGCTACAACGCCGCTCGCCGCCGCCATTATCGTCGTCAGTTTTATCGTGCTGGCATCCACGCGCATCGAAACCTGGTGGGTGATGGTTGCCGCGGCCGGGGTGGGTCTCGGCGCGAAATTATTTGGCTAGCAAAAGCTGAACTGCGCTCCAAACAGCATCTGCCACTTCGCCTGCTTCACGCGATCCATCAATAAGCTTCACCCGCTTAGGCTCGTCTTCGGCAAGTTGATGGTAAGCCGCACGAACCTTGCGGTAAAACTCCAGGGATTGTTCGTCGAGCCGCGTCTCCACATCGTGCGTCCGCTCATTGCGGTGATGCGCGCGCGCCAATCCGGCCTCCACGTCGATGTCGATCGCCAGCGTCAGATCCGGCACCAGCCCCCGGCACGCAATACGATCCAATTCGTATACCACTTCCGCGCCCAAGCCCCGCGCCGCACCCTGATACACCAGTGTCGAGTCTGTGAAACGGTCGCAAAGCACGAGTTGCCCGGCTGCCAGCGCCGGCAAAATTGCTTGTTCCACGTTCTGCGCGCGGGCCGCGAACATCAGCAGCAACTCGGCGGTGGGGCACAACTCCTGGTTCTTGGTATCCAGCAGAACGCGGCGGATCTGCAGGCCGATCGGGGTCCCGCCGGGCTCCGCGGTTTCGAGCACCGCGAAATTCTTGCCGCGCAGTTTTTTGCCCAGCATGCGCAATTGCGTGGACTTTCCACTGCCTTCGGGGCCCTCGAAGGAGATGAAAAGGCCCCTCTTGGTTGTGGGACGCTTAGTCATACACGAAGTGCAAGACTTTTTTCAAATCGTCCCACGCCTCGCGCTTGGCGTTTTGATTATAAGGGCGGAGCAAATATGACGGGTGATATGTCACCATCACCGGGATGTCATGCCACTTGTGCCAATTGCCGCGCAGGCGCGTCACGCCATCCTTGGTTGCCAGCAGCGCTTTCGCGGCGGTCGAGCCCAGCGCGCAAATCGCTTTGGGGCGCAGGGCCATCAATTGCCGGAACAGGAATTGCCCGCACATTTCCATTTCCTCGGGCAGCGGCGTGCGGTTCTCCGGAGGCCGGCACTTGACCACGTTGCAGATATAAACGTCAGCGCGGCTGATGGGGATGCCTTCTTTCGATGCCGTGCCGTCGATCATTTGTGTGAGCAGTTGTCCCGCGCGGCCCACGAACGGAAGTCCCTGCGCGTCTTCGTCGGCGCCCGGCCCTTCGCCCACGAATACCAGCCGCGCTTGTTCGTTGCCGGAGCCGAAGACAATCTTATTCCGCTTCTCGCACAGTCCGCAGCGGCGGCAATCGCCGATGTCTTCCTGGATCTTGGCAAGCGTGTCTCCGGCCGGCGCCAGCGGCGGCAGTTCGATCGGAGACGGCAAGCGCGCGGGCTTTTCGGCAGGTGCGGCGGCCGCCGAGACTGGGTGAGTTGCGATCGCGGCGTCTGGCAAAATTATGGCGGGCGCGCGCCGGTAAAGGTTCTTCACGCCGAGATCCTGGTAAAAGCTTAAATATTGACGAAGCTGTTCGGGGTTCATCGAGAAACGTGCAGGGCTAGCCGCAGGCGCAATGCCTCATCGAAAATACGCCCCGCGACCGCGCGTTTGGAGGAACGCTCTACCGGAATGGTCTCGCCCGTGCGCGTCACCAGCACCACTTCGTTTTCGTCGGATTCAAATCCAGTCCCCGGCTCGGAAACCACATTCCCCACCACCATGTCGCAATTCTTCTGCCGCAGTTTGCGGCGGGCTTCTTCGATCATATTATCGGTCTCGGCGGCAAAACCGATCAGCAGGCGATCGCCCTTCTTCGTTCCGACTTCGGCCAGGATATCGGGCGTAGGCTCCAGATCCAACGACAGGCGCGCCGCTGTCTTCTTCATCTTGTGCGTGGACGGATTCGGAATGTAATAATCCGCAACCGCTGCGGCCTTGATGACGATAGTCGCTTCCGTCAGATGATCCATGACGGCCTGGCGCATCTCGAACGCAGTGTGCACCGGAATCAGCGTGACATTGCGCGGCGGCGGCAAACTCACGGGTCCTGACACTAGCACGACGTGAGCCCCCCGCGCCGCAGCTTCCTCCGCCAGCGCATAACCCATTTTGCCGCTGGAGCGATTGCTTAGATAGCGCACGCCGTCGATGGACTCCTGCGTCGGACCGGCTGTGATCAGGATGGTTTCGCCTTCGAGATCCCGCCGGGTTTTCTTTTTGCTCGCGGCGAGGACAGCTTCGGCAATCTCCGCCGGTTCGGCCAATCGTCCCGGCCCAATCGTGCCGCAGGCCAGCAATCCTTCGTCCGGTTCGACGATCACATGCCCGCGCCCCCGCAGCACATCCACGTTCGATCGCGTAGCCGGATGGTTCCACATGTTCGTGTTCATCGCCGGAGCCAGCACCACAGTCCCGGTAAACGCCAGATATGTGGTGGTCAGCAGATCGTCCGCCAGGCCGTTTGCGAACTTGGCGAGCAGATCGGCGGTGGCGGGCGCGACCACCAGTAGCTGATTCTCTTGCGCCAAACGGATGTGGTCAATGGCGCTGGCGAGCGTATCGTCGGCGCTCGCGGCCGAAAACAGATGCGTGTGTACCTTGCGGCCGGTGAGAGCGGCAAAAGTCAGCGGCCGGATAAATTCTTCCGACGCGCGGGTCATGATCACATCTACACTGAAGCCGCGCTCCATCAGGGCGCGCGCCAGCTCCGCCGCTTTGTAAGCGGCAATGCCTCCGCCAACGCCCAGCGCGACGTTCATAAGTCCCTGTTATTCTTCGGTGAGCGCCGGCAGCAGCGTCTTGTGAATCGCGGTGTCTTCATAGGGCACCAGTCCGCGCCGTACTTCTTCCATTGCAGCCACTGTGGGTTTCTTCGAAGTCGTAGGCAGCATGCTGCGGGCGCCGCCCTGCAACTGGCGCGCGCGTTTCGCGGCCACGATGATAAAGCGATAGGCGCTGGCTTCCGGATCGTCCGGAATTACGTTTTGCGCCACCTGCTTCAGATTTGTCTCAGCCATTTTGAGCTTCCTTTTTAACCTTCGAAAACGTTTCCAATATCGGACGGATCTCGTCTTCCATCCGGTCGCGCCGGCTTCGGGTGGCCTTCACGATCGCAACCAGTGTCTCGACCGAAGCCGCCACTTCCCGATTTACTAGCACGTAATCATACAGAGAATAATTTCGAATTTCTCCCGCCGCATCATGCAGGCGGCGCAGGATCACAGCTTCTGTGTCCTGGCTGCGTGCTCGCAGCCGCTCTTCGAGGATCTGCCGGCTGGGCGCCAGAATAAAGATTGACACTCCGGCTGGAATTCTCTCTTTTAATTGTCGCGCACCCTGCACGTCGATGTCGAGCACCAGATCGTAACCCTCGGCTGCGGCGCGGTCCAACTCGCTAATATGCGTACCGTAGTAATTCCCAAAGACTTCCGCGTGCTCCAGGAACTCCCCACGCGCGACGCGCTCCTCGAAATCTTCGCGCGAGATGAAAAAGTAGTCCTCGCCATCGCGTTCGCTGCCGCGCGGATAGCGGGTAGTGTAGGACACCGAAAAACGCAGCCTGGGCACCAGCCGCATCAACTCGCTGACCAGCGTCGATTTGCCCGATCCGGAGGGCGCTGAGATGATAAAGACCGTCGTCATTCCGGCTTCATTCGAGATTAAGAGATTGCTCGCGTATCTTTTCGATGGCGGCTTTGGAGGCCAGGGCCAGGTCCGTGATCTTCATGGCCGGCTCTCCCGCGCCGCTGGTCTTCGAAAGAATGGTGTTGGTTTCCCGATTCATCTCTTGTAGCAGAAAGTCCAGCTTCTTGCCTACTTCGCCGCCCGCATCAAGCAGCGCCGCCAGTTGCCCGGAGTGGATCCGTAAGCGTGCCAGCTCTTCGCCGATGTCGCTGCGGTCGGCCAGAATCGCCGCTTCCTGCGCCAGTCGCTGCGGATCGATTTGGACGCCCTTAGCGACCTCCTGGAGGCGCTCGGCCAGTCGCTTCTGAAAGTATTCCAAAGCGGCCATCCGAAGCTCTTCCATGTGCTCGGCCGCTGCGCTTAAGCGCTGGTTATGGCCGCGCAGTTCATCGGCGATTTCGCATCCTTCGCGGGAGCGGAATTCATTGAGCTCATCGAGGACGGTGGCGAGGGCTTCTTCGAGCGCGCCCTCGACTCCCTCTGGCGGCCCTGCGCATTCGGCCGGAGCGAACATGCCAGGGATACGCAGCGCCGCGTTGAGATCCGGCTGCGATTCGAGATCGTGGGCCGCAGCCTCCTCGCGGAAGATGCGCAGGTAGTCATGCAGGAATTCGCGATCGAGAGTCAGTACGGCGTCTCCGGCGCCCGTCTTAGGTACCGACACGCGAACCTCCACGTGGCCGCGCACCACGCTCGATTTCACCTTGGCCCGAATGACGCTCTCCAACGGCTCCAGCGTCGAGGGAACCTGGATCACCAGATCGAGACTGCGATGATTTACGCTCTTGACGCTGACTACTAGCTCGCCATCACCCAGCGGATAGCGCACGCGCGCAAAGCCGGTCATGCTACGCAACAGAGCAGGCATTAGAAGATCTATCCATTATGGATGATGTGAAAGGGTTGGGGCTTGCATGCTCGCATAACTTTTGGCAAATCGTAAAAACCTTGTAAAGAAAGTCGACCCCTGCAACTACAGGCACGGCCCTGCCGTCCGTCTGTTCAGAAAGGTGGAACACTTACATGCAATTACGATGGATTCGGTTTACGGTCGCAGTTTCTCTCTGCGCTGCCTCCGGCTTCGGCCAATATCCGATGGGCACGCCTGGCTACAATCCGCCCTCGGGTGGCTACCACTCGAGCACGGGAATTGCGATTGGCGCCGGCGCGGCGGCCGGCATCGGAATCGGCTATCTGGTGTTGCGTAACCATAACCACAACCGCGCCAAGATCTCCGGCTGTCTACAGGCCAGTGATCATGCGGAAACGCTGCTCGACGACCAGAACAATACTTACAATCTGATCAACAGTGAATCGGTTCCTTTGAAGTCTGGTGAACGGGTGGAACTGCGAGGCAAAAGAGTTCGGAGTCCAGGAACGCTTGCCTTCGAGGTTCAGGGGATGGTTAAGGATTACGGTCAATGCCGGCAGTGATCGGATTGCCCGCTCTCATTCCGGCAACTCGCTTAAGACGTCAGGTGCCGGATTTCTTGGACCGGCGGATCTGGATTACGGGGATCAATGAATTGGCGGGCTCCGGCGTGGCGGGGCGGGTTCGCTGCGAGGTAATCTCGGTATTGAGACTGGAGACGAAGGCCTCGATCTGGCGCTGCATTTCGGCCATCTTCTCCCGCATATTCAAAATGATTTCGACTCCGGCCAGGTTCACACCCAAATCGCGCGTCAGCTTGAGGATCACTTCCAGCCGTTCGACGTCGTCCTCGGTATAGAGGCGTGTATTGCCTTCGCTGCGCGATGGCTTGAGCAGTCCTTCACGCTCGTAAAGGCGCAAGGTCTGCGGGTGAATCTGATATTGCTCGGCAATCGCCGAAATCATGAACGCCGCTCGCTTTGCCTTGGAACTTCCCTTGGACATGGGATTACACCTTGCTCCAGATTTCCGCGCGCGGGTCGGCGGGGTTAAGCGTCGCGTATTCGCGCAGCAGTTCCTTGGTGCGCTCATCGTGCACTTCCGGAGCCTGGACAACGATCTCGACGATCTGGTCGCCGCGGGCCGCGGTTCGCGAATTCTGCACGCCCTTTTCGCGCATGCGGAACTTCTGTCCATTCTTCGTGCCTTGCGGAATCTTGAGCTGCGCGCGGCCATCAATGGTGGGCACTTCGATCTTGGTGCCCAGGCCGGCCTCGTCGATACGCACCGGGACGGTGATTAAAATGTCATCGGCATCGCGGCGGAAGAAAGGATGATCTTCGACGCGTACTGTGATATAAAGATCGCCCGCCGGCGCACCGTGCGTTCCCGCGTTGCCTTTCCCGGCCACTCGCAGACGGGAGCCTTGCTGCGCCCCCGGAGGGATGCGCACTTCCACCGTTTCGGCGTGCGAAATACGCCCATCTCCGTGGCAGGTTGGGCACTTGTTGGTCAAGCGTCCGCTGCCCTCACAGCGCGGGCACGTCAGGCTGAAGCGCATGGCGCCCGCCATCTGGGTTACAGTTCCGCTGCCGTTGCATTCCGGGCATACGGTGTTGCCGCTCGATCGTGCGCCGCCGGTGCCGTTGCAGGTGGCGCAAACTTCCTGGCGGTTGATTTTGAGACGCACCTGAGTCCCCCGGATCGCTTGCCAGAAATCGATGCTCAAGCCGTATTCGAGGTCGGTGCCTTTCTCAGGAGCAGTCTCCTGAGGCTCATGCTGGCGTCCGAACCACTGGCTGAAAATATCCTGGAAGTTTGCCGACTCGCCGGGGCCTGCGCCGGAGGGACGGCTGCGAGGACTGCCCGACCCCGCAGCCCGCGTGAAGTCCGAGAAGTCGAAGCCGCCGAAGCCCATGTTGGGCCCGGCTCCGGCTCCCGGACCGCTGGGCCCACCCGAACCGCCCGCAGGCATCCCGTTTTCCGAGTAGAAGCCGTACTGATCGTACATCTCTTTCTTCTTCGGCTCGCTCAGAATGTCGTAGGCTTCCTGGACCTTCTTGAAGCGCTCCTCGGCGGACTTGTCGCCGGGATTCAAGTCCGGATGATGTTTGCGCGCGAGTTTACGGTAGGCTTTGCGGATTTCATCCGCACTCGCGGCGCGCTCCACTCCAAGGGTTTGATAATAGTCGTTCTGCGGCATACGCAGCTTGGGTGCCGGGCCTCGCGGCCCGGCCTATGGATAGTTACTTCTTGTCTTCAACGTCGACGAATTCTGCATCGACCACGTTGTCCTTCGGCTTCTCGGCGTCTGCGCCGGCTCCTGGACCCGCACTATCGCCCCCCTGCGCTCCGCCCGGAGCCCCGCCGCCAGGACTTCCAGCCTGCGACTTATACATCGCCTCCGCCAGTTTATGGCTGGCTTGCGTAAGCGAATCGGTCGCCTTGCTAATCTCTTCCACGCTGCCGCCGGACATAGCCTTGCGGGTGGCGTCGAGCGCCGCTTCCACGTTCTTGGCGTCGTCGTCGCTGATCTTATCGCGATGCTCCTTGAGCATCTTCTCGACCTGATAGACCATCGAGTCGGCGCGGTTGCGAGCGTCGATTTCGTCCTTGCGCTTGCGGTCGTCGGCGCCGTGAGCCTCGGCGTCCTTGGCCATCTTGTCGACTTCCTCCTTGCTGAGGCCGGAGGAAGAAGTGATGGTGATCTTCTGCTCGTTGTTGGTGGCCTTGTCTTTGGCCGTGACGTTCAGAATGCCGTTGGCATCGATATCGAACGTCACTTCCACCTGCGGGATGCCGCGCGGCGCCGGTGGAATGCCCACCAGTTGGAACACGCCCAGCATGCGGTTATCCTTGGCCAGAGCGCGCTCGCCCTGATACACCTTGATCTCGACCGATGTTTGCGAATCGGCGGCTGTCGAGAAGACCTCGCTCTTGCGCGTCGGAATGGTAGTGTTGCGGTCGATCAGCTTGGTGAATACCCCGCCCAGGGTTTCGATTCCCAGCGAGAGAGGCGTTACGTCGAGCAGCAGCACGTCCTTCACTTCGCCACCCAGTACGCCTCCCTGCACCGCCGCGCCGACCGCGACTACTTCGTCGGGGTTCACGCTGCGATTAGGGTCCTTGCCGAACAGGTTGCGCACCATTTCCTGCACCTTCGGAATGCGCGTCGATCCGCCCACCAGCACCACTTCGTCAATTTGCGCGGGCGTCACCCCGGCATCCGAGATGGCCTTCTTGCAGGGCTCGACCGTACGCTCCAGAATGTCCGCCACCATTTGCTCGAAGCGGGCACGGGTCAGCTTGATGGCCAAGTGCTTGGGGCCGCTGGCGTCGGCGGTCAGGAACGGCAGGTTGAGCTCGGTCTCGAGCAGCGTCGAGAGCTCGATCTTGGCCTTTTCGGCCGCTTCCTTCAGACGTTGCAACGCCATTTGGTCTTTGGAAACGTCGATACCCTGGTCGCGTTTGAATTCCTGAATCAGCCAGTCGATGATGCGCTGATCGATGTTGTCACCGCCCAGGTGAGTGTCGCCATTGGTCGACTTCACTTCCACCACGCCGTCACCCACTTCGAGAATCGAAATGTCGAAGGTGCCGCCGCCGAAGTCATAGACCGCGATAGTCTCATTCTTCTTGCGATCCAGGCCGTAGGCGAGCGCGGCCGCTGTCGGCTCATTGATAATGCGCATTACTTCCAGGCCCGCGATCTTGCCGGCGTCTTTGGTCGCCTGCCGTTGCGCGTCGTTGAAGTAGGCTGGCACGGTGATCACGGCCTTCGTGACCTTCTCGCCCAGATACGCTTCGGCCGCTTCCTTCAATTTGCCGAGAATCATCGCGGAGATCTCAGGCGGCGAATACTTTTTTCCGCTGATGTCGACGCGGGCGTCATCAGTGTCACCGGCTACCACTTTGTAAGGAACCAGTTTCATTTCCTGATTCACTTCGTCAAAGCGCCGTCCCATAAAGCGCTTGATCGAATAAACCGTGTTCTCCGGATTGGTGACCGCCTGCCGCTTGGCCACCTGCCCGACCAAGCGCTCCCCGCTCTTGGCGAAGCCGACTACCGACGGAGTCGTGCGTCCACCCTCCTGGTTCGGAATGACGACCGGCTGGCCGCCTTCCATCACGGCAACCACGGAGTTGGTGGTGCCTAGGTCTATGCCAATGATTTTACTCATGATATACGCCCCTCTTCCGTCACTTAGCGTTCAACTCTCGGCTATTAACTTAGCCTATGGCCATTATGCAAGTTTAGTGTGTCGTTGTCAAGTATAGGTACATTTAGACCCCAAGGCCGCAAGCCACTGGACGGGGGGATCGGTCACGGCGGCCTCGCAATTTTTTTTCGGCGGCGACGAAAGAGGCCTGACGGCCAAGGCAATAAACGATATAGCCTCGGGCGATAGGAAAGCCCGATTCCCCGCTCATCCCTGGAGGAATCGTGAACCTCCCCTCTAATCGGGGCCTTTCCGGCTGCGTGTCGACTTAGAGCGAGAATCATATCACACAGTATGAAACGTACCTGGTACACCGGTACCGGCAGTACAAATATTCGCCCATCTCAAGGAATAAAGCAGAGGAAATCTATTGGGAATGTGGTACATTTTCTAGAATCAATTTGCCACATTCGCGTTTAGCGATGAATATTTCAATTTATCCAAGGAGATCAAGAGTGACTGATTCCCGAAGTCGTTTTACGTGGTGTGCGCTGTTGCTCGTGGTCGGATTGGCAGCGTCGGCCGTCGCGCAACCGTCGCCCATGTTATGCGGAACTAGCGCCAATAATCCCCTGCTGCGTGAGGAAGGCTACACCGAACCGGTAGGCGATCTGTTTATAGTTTGCACCGGCGGTGTGCCCACCGCGCCCGGCGACGTGGTACCTGCCGCCGACTTCACGGTCTTTTTTAATAACACACGCATCACTAGCAAAGTGACGGCGACTGCGGCGTCGAACACACTGCTGTTTACCGAATCCCTGCTGCTGGTGGATGAACCCAATACAAATCTAGGGACTCAGCATCCGATTCTAAATTGTGGCCAGACAGGCGCGCCTGATGATGGTCCAGCAGGTCCCGGGGTGTGCAGCATCACGAGCACTGGCGATCCGACCGCAACCTATGACGGAACTACCGGCCATCCCAACGTGTTTCAGGCCCGCGTAGAGGACTCCGTCTACTTTAGTTCGATTAAATTCGTAGGGGTGCCAGTGGATCCGCCGGGTACCGGCAATGTGCGATATTTCCGCATCACCAACCTTCGCGCCAACGCTACGGCCTTTACCGGTTGCTCGATGACGACCCTTTGCACGATCTCGGCAACGGTGAGCGCTACCCTCCCTGGCAACACGGATCCCTTTATCGGGAATGTGCAGGCCGGAACAATTCTCCCGGGACTCGTTACCCAAATCTCTAACACCCCGAACTTGCGGACTCCGGCAACCGTGCGCATCACGGAGGGGTTTCCCTCCGCATGGAGAGCGAGGAATATTTCCTTTGTGGTGGGAGATCGCAGCACGCCTGGAAATGCCCCTAACGGAAGCTACGATGGTGGGACGAATTACCCCGACGACATCGCTCAAAATGTCCCGAATGCCCTCTACTCAACGGAGGGAGGACTCCAATGGCAGAACGACTCGGCCAACGGACCTCCTTCGCCGAATCCGCCAGGTTTCTACAACGGCACCGTGTTGGACCTTGGCAATCCACTCGATTCGATGGCGTTAGGTGAACTGAACACTGGCATAAATGGAGCGGGCACGGTGAACTCGGGCACGCGGGTGAGTCTGAGCTTCAGCAGCATTCCTGGCGGTTACGCGGTGCAGGTTCCGACAGTGATCTACTTCCACTCCACTTCCGATAGCACAGCCAATTCCGGCGTTATGGTTTTAACGAATACGGATACTAGCGGGGCCGGTCCGTACAACCCGGTGGTCGGAACGAATGGCACCAGCATGGTGAGCGGTGGACTGGCAGTTTACGAAGTCTTGTATGCCGATGTGAACGCTATCGAATACGCCGATATTCCCTGTACGCTGACTTACAACGGTGGCCCATACGGACCGGAACCCAAGACCGGTGTGAGTGTAACCGTGAGTCTCGCGCCCTTTTATGCTCCCGGCAGTGGCGCGGATCAGCCCACACCGAATGTGCAATTCGCAAGCCCCACGACGGTTCCTCGTTTTGGACCGGGATCCTCTGCGGCGCTGTTTCCAGCCAAGGGAAAGGGCGGGAAGCCCTAGAAGACTGGCGAAAACGTCCTGGAACCGCGTTGAAAATGGAGTCGCGCAGACTTTATCAATTCCGGTCATCTTGAATTACAGAAACGCTACCTGCGCGTTCGCTGTTCCTGGAGGAAAACCTTGGGCGAGCTGGGGACGCCTTAAAGTGTAAAGATGACTCGCGGTGAAGTGTGGCTGATCCGGCACGGCGAAACGGAGTGGAGCGCCTCGGGTAGGCACACATCTTCGACGAACCTGGCGTTGACCGCAGAGGGCGAGCGCAAAGCCGCAGCGGTGGGGCGGCTACTCGCGGGCAAAGCATTTGCGCTGGTGCTCGCGAGTCCGCTGCGCCGGGCGCTCGAAACCTGCCGTCTGGCGGGTTACAGCCCCGAAGTGACGTCGGATTTGCGCGAATGGGGCTATGGCGCCTATGAGGGCCTGACGACCGCGGAGATTCAAGTCCAGAAACCAGGATGGACCATATGGAACGGCACTCCGCCGGGCGGCGAATCGGCGGAAGAAGTCGGCGCGCGCGCCGATCGCGTCATCGCCAGAGCGGCGGCGGCGACGGGCGACGTCGCGCTCTTTGGCCATGGCCATATGTTGCGTGTGCTGGCGGCACGCTGGCTGGAATTGGAGCCAACCGGCGGCCGCCTCCTGGCTCTCTCGACCGGATCGCTGAGCGTACTGGGCTATGAGCACGGAACACGCGTGGTGCAGGGATGGAATCGGACGCCCTAGGTGCGGTAGGCGCCAATCCGATCATGACAGCCCCGAGCCGGCATTGGATCTCGCCGGGATGCTCGCCGGTGTTGGCGCCGCGTTCCAACATCGTGATGACTGCGATGGCGTGGTTTGCGCAGGCGCAGTCCGGCCGCATCAGCATCGCCACCAGCGAAAGCAGGATACGGAAACGGATGCGTTCATAATAAAGGGGTGGAGAGCGCACTTTCAGTCACTGTCGCGCCCGCGCGTTTGTGGCTATGGCCCAATCTGCTGAGCCTGGATGCTCCCGTGGTTGCCGTGCTGTGGCAGATCTTGTTTGCGCGCTGCTTTCAGGTGCCGGTGGATGCGCTGGCAGCGCTGCTGTTGCTTTTGACGGTGTGGTTAATTTATGCAGCCGACCGCACCCTGGATGCGTGGCGAGGCGATATCCACTCCCCGCGGCATGAGTTCTACCGGCGCCGCTGGCGCGGGTTGCTTCCCGTGTGGATGGCGGTTCTCGGTTTGACTGCCTGGCTGGCGTCAGAGCGATTGCCCCAAAGACTCTTTCTGCACGGAACGATTTTGCTCGCGGCGGTCGGTCTCTATTTTGCTCTGGTCCATTCGAGCGTCGTGCGATTGTACAAAGAGGCGGCGGTCGGAGTGCTCTTCGCGCTGGGAGCTTCGCTGGTGGCTTGGGGAAAGGTCAAGACTCCGGCGGATGTGACGACGATTCTTTTGTTTTCGGGGTTGTGCTGGATGAACTGCATCGCTATTCAGAAATGGGAGGGCGAAAAACTGGACTGGTCGCCCAGCATCGCCGCGATTGTCCTGGCGTGCGCGTCGGCAGCCCTGCTCTATGCCGACCGTCCAGTGCTAGGGGGCGCGGAACTGGCGAGCGCGTTCGGATTCCTGCTGCTGGATCGAGCGCGTCCGCGACTCTCGGCGGATGCGGTGCGAGTCTTGGCCGACGTGGCGCTGTTGAGCCCGCTGTTTTTCCTTCCGATGGTGCACGGCTAGAGTGAACTGCGACCCCATCGCCCGCTGGTATCGCTGGTTCGAGTACGCGGGTTTCGGGCGTGCCCTGGAACGACGGCGGGAAGCGTTTCTCAGCGATGTGGCAGATGCGCGGCGCGTGCTGACGCTGGGTGACGGCGACGGCCGGGCGCTGGAAAAGTTGTTAGCGGCCGCTCCCCATGCGTGTGTCGATTACATCGACGTAAGCGCCCGGATGCTGCAACTGGCTCGGGCACGCGCCGGCGCCGAACACGTCAATTACCGCTGCCAGGACGCGCGCGCTGCACGGCTGCCAGCTGCTGAATATGACGTGATCGTCACCCACTTTTTTCTGGATTGCTTCGATGAGACGGACCTGGAACCGCTGGTCGCGCGCCTGGCTGACGCCGCCACTCCCCAAGCGCGATGGCTGATCTCGGAATTTCGCGGAAACGGCTGGCTGGTGCGCACTCTGTATTTTTTCTTCCGCATCGCAACGGGCCTGCGGACACGGCGTTTGGTGGACCATCATCCACTGCTGAAACGTCACGGCTTCCGACTATTGCGCCGCGAGGAGGCCTGGCACGGGTTGCTAGCGTCGGAGTTGTGGACCGGCGATGCATTCCTCTCCCGGAACGTATAGACTGGATCGCCATATGCGAATCCTTATGCAAGTAAAACTCCCGATCGAGCCCTTCAACACGTATGTGAAAGACGGCTCCATCGGCGCGAAGATGCAGAAAATCATGACGGACACGAAGCCCGAGGCGGCCTACTTCACGGAACTCGAAGGCCACCGCGGCGGGATCATCGTCGTCAACATGGATAATGCATCCCAAGTGCCGGCGCTGGCCGAGCCCTGGTTTCTTACCTTCAATGCCAGCGTGGAATTCAAAGTGGCTATGACGCCGGAAGATCTCGGACGCGCCGGGCTCGAAGCGCTGGGCAAGAAGTGGGCTTAGTGCTCCGCTGAATTCCTGAGCGAACCGACTCGATGCGGGTTCGCTCGGAGTGGTTGACGATATTTGGTCAAAATACTCACGATTAGGTTTCGCTTCAAATCGGTCATCCCCAACGTCGTGCAGACCAAACCTCCGTCGAAGGTTAACGGAGTTTGGCGTGCTTGCAAGAAGACTGGGAGACAGCGCCGATGGAAAAAACGCTCGGGTCAAAGCACGAGAAGACCATTCTGGTCGTTGACGACGACCCAGTAATACTGAAGTACATTTCCAGTTTTCTGGAGGAAGAATACACCGTCCTCACCGCTCGCAGTGGCCACGAGGCACTCCAAGTGGCCAAAGAGTGCACGACGGACTTGGACCTTCTCCTGTCTGACTTCGAAATGCCGGGCCTGTCGGGTATCGAGTTAGCAACTCAACTGACCGCCGAAAGGCCAAAGATCAAGATCCTGTTGATGTCCGGTTTCGCCGGCGGAACGCTGGTATTGAACGAGGGCTGGCATTTTATGGCCAAGCCCTTTGTTCCCTCACAATTGACTACTTTGATTCACGGCCTAATCTCCCCGGAGAAAAAGACCAGATTCCAGGCAGGAAAGGCTTAGTTCTGGCAAGCCGCAAAGGCGTTAATGATCCAACGCGGGTTCGCATGCCATGAGGCGCTAAGTGGTCCTGTGAATACCGGAGTCAGGTCCGGATTGCCTGGATCAGCAGCACCACGCCAACGCACACCAGCCCTGCGTGGACATATTTGAGGAAGGTTTCTCCGCGCAGGCGATGATTGATCATTCTGCCAAGAAAAATAGCGGGAAGGGCCACCGGTAGCGACATCAGAAAATACCGGCTGACCGCGGGAACCCATAATCCCGTAAACCAATATCCCGCCATGGCGACCAAGCTCGCGGGCAAAAAATAACCTTGCAGAGTCGCGCGGAAGTGTTGGGGCGACCAACGGCGCATCGCTCCATAGATTACTAAAGGGGGGCCGTTCATTCCGTACGCGCCTCCCAGCACGCCTGCCAGGAATCCACAGCCCAAAAGCCAGCCGCGACTGTCGTTGTGCAATTGGAGCGGGCTCTTGCCCACCAGAAAATATCCGGAAAACGCCACGATCACCAGAGCCAATACGCCTTTAACCAGGTGCTGATGAACGCTGGTCAGCAGCGCAATCCCCAAAGGAATGCCCAGAAATGTCGGAGCCAGAAGCCAGCCGGTGCTTCGCAGGTGGATTTTCCGCCAATCCTGCACGACGACTACGGCGGCGATGATGATCGACAGGAGAACGGCGATGGGAGCGGCGATTTCAATCGGGATACTGAGGGCCAGCAGCGGAACTGCAATCAACGCCTCGCCAAAGCCAAAGGTCGACCGAATCAAAGTGGCCAAAAACACCACGAGAAGAACGTGCAGAGTGGTTGTATCCAATTTCCTTGCCTTAACCCCTGAATGAGCGGCGAATCACGAGCGTGAAGCGCCCGACCTTCAAGTGTAGCTTTGCCGCTTCGAGTTTAGGGGGCACCGGAGCGTGCCGAAGGCGGTGTCCGCAAACCGCGGCTTCGTGCGTCGTGTATACTGGGGAAAGTTGGCGAATAGTTGGGTGGGCGCAAGCCCACTTTTTTATTGGCTGGCACTATTTTAGTTGGACGGCAAAGCCAGATGGCGGACCGTGAGGCTGTCATAGACAAAGTAATCGAGATCGCGGAACGGGTTGGCGCCAGCGAGGGCATCGAAATCGTCGATGTGGACTTAGTAGGCGGCGGCCGCAATCGAGTTCTGCGCATTTTTATCGACCGCCCGCCGGTTCCCGGGCAAGCCTCATCGCAGACCCTGGATCCGGCTGCGCCGCAAGGTGTTACGCTCGCCGATTGCGAATTTATTTCGCAGCATGTCGGGACCATTCTGGACGTCGAGGACGTGATTCCCGGCGCGAGCTACCGCTTGGAAGTAAGTTCGCCGGGGGTGGAGCGCAAGCTCACGAAGCCGCGCGAATTTGAGCGCTTCGTGGGACATAAGGTTAAGGTGGTCCTGCGCCAGCCCGTCGACAACCAACGCCATTTGACTGGAACGCTCAAAAGTTTCGCCGCCGGCGTAATCACTCTTGAACCCGGACCGGGCAAGAGCGTGCAGTTCCCTCTCGAACAGGTGGAAAAAGCCAACCTGAAGTTCGAGTGGTAAGTTTCTCACCACTAAAAATGGAAATTATATGAGTCTAGGACCTATTGTTCAATCCATCGAAATTCTGAGCAAGGAAAAGGGCATCGATCCGAAGATCATTCTGGACGCGGTAAAGGATGCCATGCTGGTGGCGGCGCGGAAACACTTTCATACCGACGAAGAACTGGCGGCCGATCTGGATGAATCGACCGGCGCAATCCTTATCTATGGTGTGAAGAAGGTAGTGGCGGAAGTGGCCGATCCGAACAAGGAAATTTCGCTCGAGGACGCGCGGAAGGTTCGCGCCGACGCCGAGATCGATTCGGAAATCCGTTTCCCAAAATCCACCGATGCGCTGGGCCGCATTTCGGCGCAGACCGCGAAGCAGGTCATTCTGCAGAAGGTGCGCGAAGCCGAGCGCGACAATGTGTTTTCGGAATACGCGGGACGCATTGGCGAGCTGGTACGCAGCGAAGTGAAGCGTATTGAAGGTCCCGACCTGATCGTCGGCATGGGAAAAACCGAAGCGCGCCTGCTGAAGAGAGAGCAGTCGAAGCTGGAGAGCTTCAGCGTGGGCGACCGCATCGCGTGCGTGATCAAGAGCGTTGACAAGGCCGGTAAGAACGCGGGCGTGATTGTTTCGCGGGCCGCGCCGGAACTGGTGATGCGCCTGTTTGAACAAGAGGTGCCCGAGATCTACGACAACACGGTGGTGATCAAGGGCTGCGCGCGCGAAGCCGGGGAGCGCACCAAGATTGCGGTATCCAGCCGCGACCGCGACGTCGATAGCGTAGGCGCCTGCGTCGGGATGAAGGGCATGCGCGTGCAATCCATCATCCGTGAGTTGCGGGGCGAGAAGATCGACATCATCGAATATAGCGACGACCCGGTGGTGTTTGCCACCCACGCTCTGAGTCCCGCGAAGATCGCGCGCGTCACCATCGTGGATGCGCTGGGCAAGCACATGGAAGTGGTAGTGGACGACACCCAATTGTCGCTCGCCATCGGCAAGAAGGGGCAGAACGTGCGCCTCGCCGCCAAGCTTCTGGGCTGGCGGATCGATATCAAGAGTGAAGAAGAGAAGCGCCAGGAAGTGGAATCGCAGATGGCCGCGGTAGTGCCGGGCGCACCGGTGTCGGTGCTGGTGGATCACGGCCTCACCGAGGTCATGGTGGAAAAATTAATGGCCGGCGGCGTCAACACAGTCGAGAGTCTGGGTTCGATGACGCCGGAAGATCTGGAGGCGGTGCCGGGGATCGATCCGGCCACGGTCGAAGCCATCCAGACGGCCGTCAACAGCTACTACGGGCAGTTTGAGGGCTCCGAAGTTGCGCCCGAAGTTGCACCCGAGGAAACGGGTGATTCCGCAGCCGTCGCGGTACAGCCGGAAGCTGAAGAAGTGAATTCGGCCGCGAGTGCTGCAAGTGAGCCGGAAAATGAATCTGTTACGATAGAAAATGCGGAGTCCGTCGAGGGATCGAAATAAATTTCGACCGCAGGCGATGTTCTGAGAAAGGTTTAGCGCGCAATCCCTGAAGCACTGGCGTTACACTTCGGGGTTTTATGTATGAGTAAAATTCGCATCAACGAGCTGGCCCGGGAACTCGAGGTAAAGCCTAGCGTCATTCTGGATTTGTTGCCGGAATTAGGTGTAACAGACAAGAAGACGCACTCCAGTTCGCTCGACGACGATGTGGTGCTGAATCTCCGCCGGCGCGTGGCGGGCATGGGCGCCGAAGAACAGGCCGCGAGTCATGAAGCCGCGCCGAAGCAGGAACCTCGGCGGCAGCCGGTGGCGGCGGTGGAAGAGCCCGCTCCGGTTTCGAAAAGCACGCCTCCTCAGACCCCGCCGGAACCCGCGCGGCCCACGGTTTCTGCGCCGCCTGAAAGTTCCGAAGCTCCCGCGCCGGTGCGTCCCGCGTTTCCGTTGCGCCCGCCGTTGGCGACCGGACAGCCGGGAGGCCCGAATGCTCCCGCCAATCGCGGTCCGGTAATTCCATCGCGCTCGGCGCCGCCGCCGCCTCGGCCAGGACAAATTCTTTCGGGGCCGCGCCAACCTTTACCGCCGCTCGACACGGCGAGAACTTCTCCCGCAGCTAGAGTGCCGGGGGTACGAGCGCCTGGGGTGAGTTCACCTGGGGTAAGTGCACCAATGAGCGCTCCGCCGCCTCCCGCGCATGCTGCTCCTTCAGCACCCGCACCGCCGGCGATGATCACCACGCCGGGAGCTCCAAGGCCCAGCGCCGCAGTGCCGACAATTCCGATGCCCGCCCGGCCAGCCCTAAGACCTACTCCGGGAGCCGCGCCGCCGCCCTCGCAAACCACGGGAGCAGGCACGGTCTCCAGCGGCATCCCGCTGCGGCCTCCGGCCAAGCCCAATTTGGTGGGCCAACCTGCTGCACGTCCCGTAGTTCCACCGCGTGCCGATATGGTTGCGCGACTCGCGCGTCCCGCCATGCCAAGCGCCCCCGCGCCAGGTGCGCCGAGACCCGGAATGCCGAGCGCTCGTCCCGCGAGTCCGGTTCCGGGGCGTCCTATCTATACTGGTCCGGTTCGTCCGGGCCAACCATTGATGCGTGGGCCCGGTGGCCCAGGCAGTTCGCGGCCGAGTGGTCCCGGTGGTCCGCCCCGTGGCCGTTCGATGCATCCAACGTCATCTCCGCTGCGCGCCGAACCGGCGACGCTGCCGGCCGATCCTGGGCGCCGCCATGCAACTAAACCGGGAGCGCGCGGCACCGATCGCCGACGTGAGGATGAAGAGGGCCGCATCCGTCCGGTGATGCGCCGCCAGGAATCGTTCCAGCCGCCGCCCATCGATCGCGAGATTACTATCGCTGAAGGCATCACGGTCAAGGAGCTTTCCGAGAAGCTGGGCATCAAAGGCAACTTACTGGTGAAGCGGCTGGTGGAGAAAAAGATTTTCGCCACCATCAATCAGACGCTGGACGTAAAGCTGGCCGAGGAACTGGCGCGCGATTTCGGCGCATCCACCAACAAGCTCAGTTACGAAGAAGAAAGCACGCACGATATTCAGCAGACCGAAGTCGATCTGGATCGCGAGAAGCGTCCTCCGGTGGTCACCATCATGGGCCACGTGGATCATGGCAAGACCTCGCTGCTGGACGCTATTCGCCTGGCTAACGTAGCGGGCGGTGAAGCGGGCGGAATTACGCAGCACATCGGCGCCTATCACGTCGAGAAGAACGGCAAGAACATCGTGTTCATCGACACGCCGGGTCACGAAGCGTTCACCCGTATGCGCGCCCGCGGCGCTAAGGTTACCGATATCGTGGTGCTGGTGGTGGCGGCCGACGATGGCGTGATGCCGCAGACGCTCGAAGCCATTGACCACGCCAAAGCGGCCGGTGTTCCGATCATCGTCGCGATCAATAAAATCGACAAGCCGGACGCCCAGCCCGAGCGCATCAAGCAGCAACTGGCCGACCGCGGTTTATTGGCTGAGGACTGGGGCGGCGACACCGTCATGGTTCCGGTTTCGGCACGAGCGAAGACCAATCTGGATCTGCTGCTCGAAATGATTCTGCTGGTGGCTGAGATTCAGGACCTGAAAGCGAATCCCGCGCGTCCCGCGATGGGCACGGTGCTCGAAGCGAAACTCGATCGCGGACGCGGTCCAGTGGCAACTGTGCTGGTGCGCAATGGCACTCTCAAGGTCGGCGATTACTTCATTTGCGGCTCGGTGTTCGGCAAGGTGCGCGCCATGTTCGGCGATCAGGGCGAGCCCATCCGCGAGGCCGGCCCGTCGATGCCCGCCGAAGTGCTGGGTCTGGAATCTCTGCCCGAAGTCGGCGACACGATGCAGGTGGTTACCGATACCGCCAAGGCCAAGCAGATCGTCATTTATCGTGAGGCTAAGGCGCGTGAAGTGGCGATGTCGAAGACCAACCGGATCACGCTCGACCAGCTTCACGATCAGTTGAAGGAAGGCGAGACCAAGGAGTTAAATATCATCCTCAAGACCGACGTCGGCGGCACTGCCGAGGTCTTGACGGACACGCTGCAGAAGCTGTCCAACGATAAGGTAAAGATTCGCGTGCTGCATTCGGGCGTCGGCGCGATTACCGAGACCGATGTGCTACTGGCTTCGGCGTCAAACGCGATCATCGTGGGCTTCAACGTGCGCCCGGAACGCAACGCGCAGACCACGGCCGAGCAGGAAAAGGTCGACATCCGCCTGCACTCGATCATTTACGAATTGGCCGACGAAATCAAGAAGGCCATGACCGGGATGCTGGAGCCGGTGTTCAAGGAAGTCTACAGGGGCCGCGCGCAGGTGCGCGACGTCTTCCGGATCTCCAAGGTCGGCAGTGTCGCGGGCTGCTATGTCGACGACGGCGCGATCGGCCGCAACAACGAAATACGGCTGCTGCGCGATAATGTGCTGATCCACACCGGCAAGATTGAGTCGCTCAAGCGCTTCAAGAATGACGCCAGCGAAGTGAAGTCGGGCTTCGAATGCGGCATCTCGCTCGCCAATTACAACGACATCAAGCCCGGCGACGTGATTGAAGCGTTCGTGACCGAGCGCGTCGCTGCCGAAGCGATGGCGTAGTTTCGGGTCTCATGCCCGCCATCGGTGTCATCACTTTTGAGTTGCGTCTGGATGACGCGCATTCCCTCAAAGACAAGCGCCATTACGTCAAAAGCCTGAAGGACCGGCTGCGCGCGAAGTTCAACGTCGCGGTGGCCGAGATTGATCACCAGGACTTATGGCAGCGTGGCCTGGTGGCCTGCGTCACGGTGTCGCCCGATCAAGCCTTTGCTGAACAGGTGTTGCAAAGCGTGGAGCGCGAGGCCGCGTCATTGCT
>Ga0207657_10001850_pt1 | contig 22857 bp, 26 predicted proteins | sample KBSC33metaG_FD_184316 | JGI IMG/M metagenome (GOLD analysis project Ga0207657, IMG submission 184316) | Corn rhizosphere microbial communities from Kellogg Biological Station, Michigan, USA - KBS C3-3 metaG (SPAdes) (version 2) | ecosystem: Host-associated > Plants > Roots > Rhizosphere > Soil ... | reverse complement strand
TCGATGGACGATCAGGTTCCGGCAGACCTCAAGCAGGAGCGCTATGACGCGGTCATGGCACTCTCCGCCCGCATCTCCGCCGAGAAGCTGGAGCGCAAGGTCGGCGCAACGCTCGACGTTCTCATCGACGCGGTCGACGAGGAGACCGGCGGCGCGACGGGCCGTTCGAAGGCCGATGCGCCCGAAATCGACGGCGAAGTCCACCTGCGCGATGCCGGCGGACTCCATTCCGGTAACATCGTCTCGGTGAAGATTGAGGACGCCGACGAGCACGACCTTTTCGGCGTACCCCTGGAGCCACTGATCGGTTGATTGCCGGCCAGGCTTAACGTCTTGGTTATAGCGCAAGCCTAGGCAAGCGAACGAATTGTTTGCTGCCCGACAGAATGTGCTGCTTCCTGGATAGAAAATGGTCGATAATGGTTCTGAATCCGGTTAAGCTGCTGGGCAGAGGAGTGTCTGACATGCGTTCAGCGAGGAAATTGGTCGCATTCGCCGCATCGGCCGCGCTGATTGCCAGCTCGACTGCAGCCGTCGCCGCAGCGCCAGCGCCGCAGCCGGTTCAGGCGCAGGCGCCGAGCGCATGGATGATGCTGAGCGCACTCAGTCCGACTCGGTCAATCGCGCTTGGCGGCGCAAACGCGGCCGCCCAGCCGGCGGACGTTCCACCCGGTCCGCCGCCGCTTCCGCCCCAGGCCGCAGCAGGCCTCGGCGTCAATGGCGAGATCATCGGCTTTGTCGTCATGTTCGCGCTCATTGCGGTTGCGCTTGGGATCAGCGGCGAAAGCGGACGCCCGAACAGCCCGCGCTGAGCGGACTTTAAGCAGCCGATTTCACCGGGGTAGCCGCGAGCCTGCCGGCGCTTTAGTGCGCCTCGCATGACCGAATTCGCTTCGCTGCTGGTTGCGGACCGCGGACAAGCCGCCCGCCCGATTCACCTCGTCGACAAGAACAATTTCGGAGACTGGCTCAAAAAGCGGTCGGCCGAAGACCGCGCGCTGATCGAGTTCCATCGGTTCGATGGGACGAGCGCGTTCGCCTTCGTCCTGCTGCCGCGCGGCAGCGACTTCGAGGTCGTGAGCACCGTCAAGAATAGCGAAGAGCTATCGCCCTGGTGCCTGGCGAAGCTCGCGGAGACCCTGCCGGAGGGCACGTACAAACTGACTTCCGGAGAGCCTGGGAAGGCGGCACTCGGTTGGCTGACCGGGCAGCATCGGTTCGACTCGTACCGCTCGAAGAAGGACGAACCCGAACGCGGACCGCGCGTGCTGGTGACCGGCGATCCAGGGAAGATCGACGCCACGGTTCGCCTGGCGGAAGCGACCGTGCTGGTCCGCGATCTGGTCAACATGCCGGCCGGCAACCTCGGTCCTGCCCAGCTGGAGCAGGCGGCCCGTGATCTTGCGGCCGACAGCGGCGCGCGACTTCGGGTTACCGCGGGCGAGGAGTTGAGCGAGGGTTATCCACTGATCGCTGCGGTCGGCGCCGCGGCCGCCGAGGACCGCGCGCCGCGCCTCATCGAACTGGAATGGGGCAAGCCGGAGAATCCGGCGATCACCATCGTTGGCAAGGGGGTGTGCTTCGACAGCGGCGGCCTCGACCTAAAGCAGCCGGGCGGCATGCGCCTGATGAAGAAAGACATGGGCGGCGCCGCGCACGCGCTGGCGCTCGCCCGGCTAATCATGAGCGAGCGGCTGCCCGTCCGGCTGCGATTGCTCATTCCGGCAGTGGAAAATTCGGTATCGGCTTCGGCTTACCGGCCCGGCGACGTGGTCAAGTCGCGCAAGGGACTGTTTGTCGAAATCGATAACACCGATGCCGAGGGCCGCCTGATCCTGGCCGATGCGCTGGCCAAAGCGGTCGAAGACACGCCGGAACTGATCATCGACTTCGCAACGCTGACGGGCGCGGCGCGCGTGGCCCTGGGACCCGATCTGCCAGCCTTTTTCGCGAACGACGACGATCTCGCGGCCGAGGCCGCACACGCGTCCTCGATGAGCGACGACCCGCTATGGCGCATGCCGCTGTGGGACCCTTATGACGAGATGCTCAAGAGCGACATCGCGGACCTCGCCAACGCAGCCAATAGCCCGATGGCCGGTTGCATCGTCGCTGCGATGTTCCTCAAGCGCTTCATTCCAGAGGGCACGGATTGGGCTCACATCGACACCTTCGCGTGGCGCGATCAAGCCAAGCCGGGCCGGCCGAAAGGCGGCGCAGCCCTTGGCCTGAGGGCGATGTTTGCCCTTGTTCAACTCCGTTATCCGGCACCCTAGCCGCGGGCGCTTTGCGAAGATCAGGACATTTAAGGTCACGGGGGTGCAACATTTCGCCGCCTTGCCGGTTTAGTTTTCCAAGCTACGCGGCACTGGATGGAGTTTGGCAGCTATGAGCGAGGTTTCGCTTACCGGCTGGATGAAGGCACTGATCGCCTATGTCCGATCCGGGGAGCCGGACCTGACCAACCGGCAGATGGCGCTGTTGATGCTGGTTTACCTGACGCCTGGTCCGCACACCGTGCGCGGCCTTGCGCGGGTCCTCGGGGTATCCAAGCCCGTCGTCACTCGCGCCTTGAATACGCTCGGCGCGCTCGGCTATCTGCGCCGCGAGCGGGACCAGGACGACCGCCGAAACGTGTTCGTCGTCCGCACCAGCAACGGGGCAGATTTTCTTGAAGGCTTCAAGCGCAACCTCCGCGAGGGTGACAACAGCTCCGCGGCCCACCGGCCGATCATCGGCCAAGCGCCGGCCTACGCCCACCAGCGCTGACGCATTCATCCTGTCCGGTCCGTCGGACCTGCCGGATCCCGAATATCATGCCTATCGCAAGGATCTCGCTGACGTGGCGCTCGCTGCACGCGTGATCGCGTCCCATTACGCGGAGGCCCTCCCGAGGGCGATTGGCACTGCTACCGCGCTGCGCAGTGCGCCTTCCGAAGAGGCAGCCAGCTTGCGTGATCTCGCAGCCGGCGAACCGTTCGCTATGCTCGATGACAGCCTTGGCTGGGCGTGGGGCTATGCCGGCGCACAGCGGCATGTCGGCTACGTCCGCAGCGATGCTCTAGCAGCTCACTGAACGACCGAACGCAGCCAGAACAGCTGATAAAGACCGGTCAGCACCAGCACAGCGAGCACGGCGATGATCGCCCAGTCGCGCGCCGGCCAGCGCGGCCGTCGTTGGGGAAAAAGCAGCCACCCGGCCAGCGCCGAGAGGATCAGTGTGCCGATCGCGCTGTTGCGCAGGAAAATGACGACGTTGGTGCGCACGTGCTGGGTGCCCTCGGCGACGACCTCGCCGTGCGGGCTCATCATCAGCGACGTGCCCCACGCAATCACCGCCGCGAACAACAGCAGGCTGCCCATGAACAGCCGCCCGCGACCGATTCCCCGGTTCCTCACATTTGCCCCCGTTGACGCCGGATCGCATACCATTTTGCGACGTTCGCCTGATGTTGCGCAAGCGTGTCGGCAAACACATGGCCGCCGGTGCCGTCGGCGACGAAATACAGCGCCTTGGTCTCAGCCGGGTGGAGCACCGCCTCGATGCTCGCCTTGCCGGGATTGGCGATCGGCCCGTCCGGCAGACCTAGCTTGCGATAGGTGTTGTAGCCGTTTTGCGCATTCAGCTCCGACTTCAAGATCCGGCGGCCGAGCGGCTTGCCCTTGGTCACCGGGTAGATGACGGTCGGATCGGCATCGAGCTTCATGCCGATCTTGAGCCGGTTGCAATAAACCCCCGCGATCATTGGCCGTTCACCCGCTTTTCCGGTTTCCTTCTCGACGATCGACGCCAGGATCACGGCTTGTTCGGGCAGCGCAATCGGGCAATCGGTGCTCCGCTTCGGCCACAGTGCTCCAAGGGTCTTAGCCATTGCTTGCTGCATGCGCTGGACAAGCGACGTTCGCGTCTCGCCGCGTTGATAGCCGTAACTATCGGGCAGCACCGATCCTTCCGCAATCGGCGGCGTCGGGCCAGCCAGATACGGATTCGCGGCGAGCTTCTCACTGACGATGATCGACGGCATGCCCTCGGTGACGGTGATCAGCCGCTGCACGGGTTTGCCGTGCTGGAGCAGATCGAGGATCGCTGCGCCGCCCATCCCCTTGGGAATCTCGAACTCGCCGGCCTGGATCGGATCGTGCGAACCGAGCATCCGGGCCATGACGTAGTAGGTCCCGGCAGTGCCGGGGATCGCGCCTTGTTTTCCGAGCTTGCGCACAACCGTGCCGAGCGTCGCGCCCTCGCTGATTACGACCGTGTGCGGGCCCGGCTTGGGGCCCGGACCCCACCACAGGAAATAAAGGACGAGGAGCGCGACGAGGACGAGCCCCGCCGCAACGGGCAGCGTCCGCCTCACACGGCCTTCATCACGAGCGAGGCGTTGGTGCCGCCGAACCCGAAACTGTTGTTGAGCACCGCGCGAACCGGACGTTCCTTGGCCTTATGCGGCACCAGGTCGACCCCCTCGCAGCTCTCGCTCGGATTATCGAGGTTGAGCGTCGGCGGGACGATCTGGTCGCGCAGCGCAAGGATGCAGAAGATGCTTTCGACCGCGCCGGCGCCGCCGAGAAGATGGCCGATCGCCGATTTGGTCGAGCTCATCGAGACATTGGCGATGGCATTGCCGAACAGCCGCCGAACGGCACCGAGCTCGAGCTCGTCGCCGAGCGGCGTCGAAGTGCCGTGGGCGTTGATATAATCGATGTCCGAAGGCGACAGGCCCGATTTCCGCAGTGCCATTTCCATCGCGCGGTAGCCGCCGGAGCCTTCCGGGTGCGGCGCTGTGACGTGGTAAGCGTCACCCGACAGGCCGTAGCCGATCACCTCGGCGTAGATCTTGGCGCCGCGCGCCTTGGCGTGCTCATATTCCTCGAGCACGACGACGCCAGAGCCCTCGCCCATGACGAAGCCGTCGCGATCCTTGTCATAGGGCCGGCTCGCCTTCTCCGGCTGGTCGTTGAAGTTGGTGCTGAGCGCTCGCGCCTGCGCGAAACCGGCGATTCCGATCGGGCATATGGTGGCTTCGGAGCCGCCAGCGAGCATGATGTCGGCGTCGTCGTCCTTGATCATCCTGGCCGCATCGCCAATCGAGTGTGCGCCGGTCGAGCAGGCGGTCACGACCGCGTGGTTGGGACCCATCAGGCCGTATTTGATCGAAACCTGTCCAGAGATGAGGTTGATCAGACGACCGTGGACGAAGTGCGGGCTGACCCGGCTCGGCCCCTTCTCATGCAGCACCAGGCTCTCGCTCTCGATCCCGGGCAGTCCGCCGATGCCCGACCCGATCGAAACCCCGGCGCGCAGGCGCGTGGCGTCGTCCATGTCGAGGAGGCCCGAATCCTCGATCGCCTGCCCCGCCGCGTCGATTCCGTAGATGATGAAATCATCGACCTGCCGCTGGACCTTGTGGTCGACGCGCTTGTTCGGATCGAAGCCATATTCATGATCTGCGGGCTTCACTTCACAGGCGATGCGGCATTTCTGGTCGCTGGCGTCGAACTTGGTGATCGTTCCAGCGCCGCTCTTCGCAGCGATGATATTTTTCCAGCTCGTCTCGACGTCGGCGCCAAGTGGCGTCACCAGCCCGAGACCTGTCACCACGACACGGCGCATCTTCTCTACTCCGTTCCCCTCACAAACAAACGGCCCCCCGAAAGGCTTCGGGAAGCCGTTGATGCTGCGGCCAATACTCGGTCGGCAGCAGGCTAGCGGACCCGATCAGCCCTTGTTCTGGTCGATATATTCGATCGCGTCGCGCACGGTCGTGATCTTTTCGGCGGCGTCGTCCGGGATCTCGACCCCGAACTCTTCCTCGAACGCCATGACCAGCTCGACGATGTCGAGGCTGTCGGCGCCGAGATCGTCGATGAAGCTCGCGTCCTCGGTAACCTTTTCCGGCTCGACGCCGAGATGTTCGACGACGATCTTCTTTACGCGATCGGCAGTCTCGCTCATGTGGGGCTTCCTCCGTGTTTGCTTTTGCGCTGCCCTAGCGGCGCGTCCCTAACGCTGCAAGTGGCCGCCGGGATGCCGCTGCGCTACGCCGCAACCATGGAATGCCGCCTCCTTACGCCCGGCGAGATCGCGCTTGCCCAGTCCGTATTCGGCAACGCGATCGACTATTCGAAGGTGCGGCTGTTCCGGGGCAAATGGTGGCCGCTGCAGCCGCGGCGGTCGGCGATGGCGCCGACCGGCGATATCTGGTTTCACCCCGACGGCGGCGGCTGGTCGGACGATTTCGCGCGCGAACCGCTCAGCCGCCAGGGCTTTCTTATCCACGAGCTGACCCACGTATGGCAGACCCAGAAGGCGGGCCGCTTCTACCTCCCGCTGATGCGCCACCCTTTCTGCCGCTACGACTATCGGCTCCAGCCGGGAAAACCGTTCGAGCGCTACGGCCTCGAGCAGCAAGCCGAAATTATCCGCCACCGTTTCCTCGCCGACCAGGGCGGCTCCCCGGCCATTGTGCCGCCGCGCGGCTTGATCCCGTTCGGCCCGGTAAGCCCGCACGGCTAACCAAAGATAAGCTGTTACACATCTGCAACAATCTTTCGGTGAAAGTTGACTTGCTCGACTAGCCCTCTCCTGAAGCGCGACTCTTTCGGGCATAGTGTCGTCGAGATGACACATAACCGGGGGGTTCTCATGCGCTACACTACGACGTTGCTTGTCGGCACTTCGATCCTCGCTGTTGCGGCACCTGCCGCGGCTGCGCAGACGCAACAGGAAGCCGTCGCCCAGGCGGCCAACCCACAGCCGAACACTCTGCCCACCGGGCAGGACGAAGGTGCGATCATCGTGACCGCGACAAAACGCGCGTCGACGGTTCAGGACGTGCCCTTCTCCGTCAACGCGCAGACACAGGCCGATCTGCAACGGGCGAACGCGCAAACCATCGAGGATATCAGCCGCAACGTTGCCGGACTGACGGTCCAGAACCTCGGGCCTGGCCAGAGCCAGGTCTCGATCCGCGGCGTGTCTGCCGGGCAGATCGTCCGCGATCAGCCGGGGGTAAAGGAGCAGGTCGGCATTTATCTCGATGAAAGCCCGATCTCGCTGTCGCTGTTCACGCCCGACTTCGATCTCTTCGACTTGAACCGCGTCGAGACGCTACGCGGACCGCAAGGCACCTTGTTCGGTGCTGGCTCGGTCGGCGGCACGATCCGCTACATCACCAATCAGCCGAAACTCGAGACCTTCGAGGGCGAAATGGAAGCGGGCGTCAACGTCGCGAAGGGCGGAGATTTCGGCTATGATGCGAAGGGCGCGCTGAACATCCCGATCAGCAATGTCGCCGCAATTCGCGGCGTGCTTTACTACACGCGTTTCCCCGGCTTTATCGATGCAGTCGGGCCAGCGCCGGGCAAGAATATCAACGACGGGCAGCGGTACGGCGGCCGCCTGTCGATGCTCATGCAGCCCAACGACAATTTGAAAATCACGCCCAGAGTCGTCTGGCAGCGGGCGAACGCGAACGGCTTCAACCGCGAGGAGTTCTACAACCTCTACGACAACCAGTTCACGAGCGGGCCCGCGGGCAGTGATCTGGGTCGCCGAACGATTTACCGGAAGCTGCCCGAGCTCTTCAAAGACCAGACCTCGCTCTATGATTTGACGGTCGCCTATAATTTCGGACCGGCCGAACTGACCTCCGTCAGCAGCTACATGCACCGGAATATCCTCGTCAGCCGCGATGCCTCGGCGTTGACCGGATCGGTTGCGGTTTCGTCCTTGCCGTCGAGCGTCAGCCCGCAAATCTCCCTTCTTCCGTCGAACCTGCGCGACACGACCAAGCTTGACCAGTTCACGCAGGAGCTACGGTTGGCCTCGACCAGCGCCGGCCCGTTCCAATGGGTGTTCGGCGGTTTCTACAACCATGTGAACCGCGACTATAAGCAGCGGCTGCCCACACCAGGCTATGATGCGTTCATCGACGCGGGGCTGGGGGCCGGTGTCTCGGCCTCGGTCGATAACGGCTTCAACCTGCACGACAATCCGTATCACGCCGATTTGCCCTACATCATCAAACAAAAGGCGCTGTTCGGCGAAGCGAGCTACAAATTCGGGCAAATCAAGATCACTGGCGGCGGCCGCTGGTACGACTTCAGCGAGACGCGCGACTTCATTTCCGGCGGCCTGTTCGCCAACGGTGACACGCGCCTTGGCGACAAAACGAAATCGAACGGGTTTTCGCCGCGCGGAATCGTCAGTTGGCAGCCGAACCGCAGCCTCAGCGTCAACGTGCAAGTCGCGAAAGGCTTCCGTCTTGGAGGCATCAACGATCCGCTGAACATTCCGCTGTGCAGCCCTGCGGACCAGGCGATTTACGGTCCGTTTGCAGCCGGGACCTATAAGGATGAAACGCTGTGGAACTACGAAGCTGGAGTGAAATATTCCCGCCACGGGATCACCTTCAACGCAGCCGCATTCCACAACCAGATCAGGAATCTGCAGGTAACCGTGGATGCCGGCAGCTGCTCATCGCGGCTGGTGTTCAATGTGCCCAAGGCTCACAGCACGGGCGTTGAAGCGGAGTTCTCGGCGCACCCGTTGGTCGGCCTCGACCTGTCTCTCGCAGGTAGCTACATCAATTCCGAGTTTGACTCGACGATCGCCAATCCGGTGCTTGCATCGAGAACCGGCATTCGGGACGGCAACCGACTGCCGACCGTTCCCAAGTATCAGATAGCGGCGACCGCAACCTATGGAACGCGCTTCAACTCGGTCAGCGATTGGTATGTGTCGGGCAGCGTGCAGCGCGTTGGCAGCCGCTTCACTCAGCCAGGCGACCAGGAGCCAGGCGCGGGCGTCTTCTCGCTCGCTGGCGGCAATCAGTCGATCTTCTTCGATCCGGCCACGCTCGTCGGCGGCGTCCGCGACACCGACATCGGTTCGCTGCAACTTCACCCTTATACCTTGGTGAACCTGTCTGCGGGGCTGAAGTTCGATAACGGCCTGGAACTGGTCCTCTATGCGAACAACCTGTTCGACGTGGATCCCAAGCTGTCGTTCGACCGAGAGCGCGGCGGCCGCGCTCGTCTCGGTTACAACGTCGGACAACCGCGGATCATCGGCATGACGGCGCGCTACAGCTTTGGAAGTCGGGTGGCAGCGCCGCTGCCTCCGGCGCCGCCACCTCCGCCGCCCCCGCCGGCGACGCAGACCTGCCCCGACGGATCGGTGATCGACGCGACGGCGACGTGTCCGGCGCCGCCTGCACCGCCACCCCCTCCGCCGCCGCCTCCAGCGCCGCAACGCGGCTGACCGGAACGCAATGAAGCAAGGTGTAACGCGCCGCTCGCTCCTCATCGGAGCGGGCGGCGCTGCCGTTTCTCCGCTATCGGCCCAACCGATGCGCCGGAAAAAAGGAGAGCAGGTCGCAGTTGTCGGGGCCGGCGTGTTCGGCGCGTGGACCGCACATCACCTGCTTCAGGCTGGTCACAAGGTGACGCTGATCGACGCGTGGGGGCCGGCAAACAGCCGGGCCTCCTCGGGCGGCGAGTCCCGGCTCACGCGCGCAGCTTATGGCAAGGACGCGATCTATACCCGGATGGCGATGGACTCGCTTCCTCAATGGAAGGCGCTGAGCGCGGTTTCGGGACTGCCGATATTCATTCCGGCCGGGATCCTCTTCTTCTTCCCCAGTGAAGAGCCCTATGTCGCCGACAGCATTGCGGCGCATAGAAAGTTTGGACTTGCAACCGAAGTCCTCAGCCGCGCCGAGATGGCTCGGCGCTTCCCGATGATCGATTTCGACGGGATCAGTGTCGGTCTTTACGAACCCGAGTTCGGCGCCCTGATGGCACGCCGGGCGGTGCTGACCTTGGTCGACCGGTTCGTAAAATCGGGCGGCACTTACACCCGGGGATTCGTTCAGGCTCCCCCAGGCAGCGCTCCCCGCCTGGACGAGATCCGCCTTTCGTCGGGCGAGCGGATTGCCGCCGAGCGCTTCGTTTTTGCGGCCGGGCCATGGCTGCCGAAACTGTTCCCTGACGTGATTGGCCCGAGAATCCTGCCGACCCGCCAGGAAGTCTTCTTCTTCGCTCCCCCCGCGGGAGATCGCCGTTTCCAGGCGGATGCAATGCCCGGCTGGGCCGATTTCAACGGCGGCGATATCTTCTACGGCTTTCCCGACCTCGAGAACCGCGGCGTCAAGTTCGCCCACGACGTCCACGGCGTCGCGGTCGATCCCGACACGCAGGACCGCCGGCCAACCCAAGCCGCCCTGGCGGAGATCGTCTCCTATCGCGATCGCCGCTTCCCGCTGCTCAAGGGCGCTCCGCTGACGGAGGCGCGCGTCTGCCAGTATGAGAACAGTTCGAACGGCGATTTCCTCGTCGACCTTCATCCGGACTGGCCCAACGTGCTCCTGCTCGGCGGCGGTTCAGGGCATGGGTTCAAGCACGGCCCGGAGGTCGGCCGCTACGCCGCCGCGCGGTTATTCGGAGATACAGGGGTCGAGCCGCGGTTCAGCCTCGCCAGCAAATCGGAAACCCACCACCGCGAAGTGCATTGAGTGGGTGCCGCAATGGACGAAGACGTCGAGCAATTCGCGCGTGTACGCACCGATTACGCCGAGGACCGCACGGTGCTCGCCTACGAGCGTACCTTTGCCGGATGGCTGAGGACCGGTTTCGCGGGGATCGGCATCGGGATCGCGTTCAATGCGCTGTTCACGCGTGTTCGCCCCGAGTGGGTGCCCAAGCTGATCGCCAGCGTCTTCCTGGCGGTCGCGATTTTCATTTTCCTTAATGCCGAACGCCGCGCCTGCGCCGTCATGCATCGGCTGCACACCCATGAGGTGCGGACGATCAAGATTTCCTACATTCGCCTGATCACCATCGTCTGCGTGGCTGCGACGCTCGCGCTGCTTGCGGTAATCTGGCTGTTGCCGCTCTAGCGCGCCGGCCCGAGTCCTTGTCCCCATTCGCCGAGAACGTCGTCGCTGCCGGCGCGAAGGATCGCGACGCGGTCAATCTTGCCCGCGACCAGGCAGGCAGGCGCACCGTCGTGCACGCCGCAGTGAACCGCGCGTCCGTCGGCGAGTTCGGCAAGGCGCCCGGAGACGAGGAGGTCGAGGCCCTGCCTCGGGACTTCCCCCGGCTTCATCGGCTTGGTCAGCTCATAGCTGGAGCCCGGCCGCTGCGCCCGCGACTCGTCGGCCGTGAATAATTGCGCGAGGACGATCGTCGGCTGTCCGCTCGCCATGCTGGCAAAATCGGGGCGCGGGCAGCCCGCCGAAAGCAGCCAGGGCTGGCCGAGGACGAACCCGACCGCGCCTTCATATTTGCGGTACAAAAGATCGCTTACCGGCAGCGGCTGATCGGTGAGGTCGGACGTGACCTTCGCCCTCAGCACCTGCTGCTTGTCATCATAGGCCAGACTGCGCGTGGCGTTGGCGGACCCCGGACATCCAAAGCGCATGCGCACTTCGAACTTCCGGCCCTTGAGCTCAGACTGCGCATTCACGTCCTCTTGCCCCAGCGCAACAGCCGTCATGGCATGGAGCGCAGCGATGATCATGCCTTCGCGATCGAGCGTGTTCTCGCTGAGAACCGGAGGCTTCGCGTCCGCCTCCACCGGCTGCCGCGCCAGCTTTGCAGCATCCTTTTGTTCAGGGGCACGCGCGCACGCGGCAATGCCGAATGCCACTACTGCGGCAGCCCAACGCAACCCTCTATGCCTTAGCTGCATTCAGCCACTTTGGCAGAAGCGAATCGGGTGAGCGAGCATTGATTGTGGATATGACGGCAGCCGCCGGTGACTGACGCGTGACATTCGACCAGGTCATCACGCTGGCCGTGCTGGTTTGCGTGGTCGCGGCATTGGTGCTCGACAAGGCTCGTGCCGACGTCGTCGCCTTGTGCGGCGCAGCCGTCCTGCTGATCAGCGGCGCCGTCCGGCCAAGCGAGGTGCAGGGAGCGTTCGCAAGCCCGGCCATCATCGCCCTCGCTTCGCTGTTCGTCATTGCCTACGCGATGGAGCTTTCGGGGTTGCTCGACGCCGCGATCCAGCGCGGCGTCCTGCTCTGCCAAAGCATTGGCAAGACTGGCCTTTGGCTGCTGATCGGGCTCTGCGGCGCAGCTTCGGCCTTTCTCAACAACACGCCGATCGTCGTCCTGAGCGCACCGGTCGTCCGCGACATCGCCAAGGCCATGAACCTTGCCCCCAAGCACTTCCTCATGCCCTTGTCCTATGCCGCCGTCCTGGGCGGCTGCTGCACCCTGATCGGGACGTCCACCAACCTCCTCGTCAACGACATGGCGAGCGTCGCCGGCCAGGCACGTTTCTCGATCTTCGAGATCACGCCGGTCGGCCTCGCCATCGCGATCACCGGCGGCCTCTACATCCTGCTGGTCACTCCGCGGCTACTGGCGTCGACAGACACCCGCCAAACGGATTCCGACCCCGGCGTGGCCGATGGCGAGCCGGGGCTCGCCGGCTCCCAACTCGGCAATGTCAGCGCCTTTGCCGAGCCGAGGCCCTTCAATGGCAAAAAAGCGCTGGTCTCCGGCGGAATATTCGTCGCGGTAGTGGCGGCCGCGGCGGTGAACCTCGCGCCGATCGCGGCCTGCGCCTTTTCCGGCGCCGTACTGCTGGTCGTGCTGCGCGTGATCACCGCCGACGAGGCCTATCATGGCCTTCGGCCCGACATTCTCATGCTGATCGCGGGTATGGTCGTCCTCGGCATCGCGCTCGAGGAGACCGGGCTCGCCCATGCGGCAACGAAAGTGATCGTAGGCCGACTGCACGACTTGCCGCCGCTCGCCGCGCTGATTGGGCTCTATGCCGTAACACTGATCCTGACCGAGCTTCTCTCGAACGCCACCGTCGCGGTGCTGGTGACTCCGGTTGCCGTCGCCCTTGCCGAAGCGTTGGGCGTCAGCGCCCGGCCGTTCATTGTGGCGGTGATGATGGCCGGAAGTGCGGCGTTCGCGACGCCGTTCGGATATCAAACGAACGTGCTGGTTTATCAGCTCGGCCGCTACAGCTATGTTGACTTCCTGAAGGTCGGCCTGCCGCTGAATTTCATCACGGGAGCGGCGGCTATCGCCGCCATCCAGGCCTTTTTTCCTTTTTGAGCGCCGATCAGGCAGGCTTTTTGGCAACCCCGACAAGAGCCGGGCGGAGAAGCCGGTCTTTCATCATGTAGCCGGGCTGCATTTCCTCGACGATCATGCCCGGCTCCTGGTCGCTCGGCATCTCGATCATGGCCTGATGGCGGTGCGGGTCCAGCGGCTCTCCGACCGACTGGATGCGAGTGACCCCGTGCCGCTGGAACACGGCGTCGAGCTCGCGCGACGTCGCTTCGATCCCGGCGAGGAACTGGCTTGCGGTCTTGTCCGCGCGCAGTTCGTCGCTGACCGCGGCAAGCGCGCGGTCGAGGTGGTCCTTGATCGCCAGCATGTCGCGGGCGAATCCCGCAGCAGCGTAGCTCGTCGCCTGCTGCAGCTCCTGCTCCAGGCGCCGACGCACATTCTGCGTGTCCGCGGCCGCGTAAAGCGCCTTGGACTTCGCTTCCTCGAGCTGCCGCTCGAGCTCAACGAGGCGGTCATGCTCCGCGACTTCAGGGGCGTCTTCCGACGTTTCCTTGCGGATTTCCTCGGCGTCGTCGTGGAGCTGTTCTTCGTCTTTGGTTGTTTCGGTCATGCCATCAATCTCGTGAGCGCTTTCGCTGTAAAATCCACCATGGGCACCACGCGGGCATAGTTCAACCGCGTCGGCCCGATCACCCCGACAACGCCGACCACCTCGCCCTGGCTCCCGCGATAGGGCGCGGCGATCACCGACGAGCCCGAAAGCGCGAACATCCGGTTCTCGGAACCGATGAAGATCCGGCACCCCGGGCCATCGCGCGCACCCTCCAGGATCTGGGCGATTTCCTGCGCTTCCTCGAGCTCGCCGAGCAGCCGGCGCACGCGGTCGAGGTCGTCGGCCGCATGTTCATCGATGAGGTTCGCCTGGCCCCGGACGATCAGCACCGGGCGGCGGGCATGGTCGTGGCTCCATGCGGCGAGCCCGGAGGCGACGAGTTCCGCGGCCGCCGCGTCGATCGCCTCCTTGCGCTCGCGGATTTCCGCGCGCAGGCGCGCCTCCGCTTCGGCCAATGTCAGTCCCGACAGCCGCGCATTGATGAAATTGCTCACCTCCGTCAGCGCAGCAGCGGACGTTGCGCCGTCGAGCGAAACCACGCGGTTCTCGACAGTTCCGTCGACCCCGACGAGGATCGCCAGTGCTCGCGTGCTGCTCAGCTGCACGAAATTCAGCTGCTTGAGGGTCAGTTCGCGCTTGGGAGCCAGCACCACGCCTGCCGCCTGGCTGAGGCCGGACAGCGCCGCGGACGCGGCAACCAGCGCATCTTCGATCGGCTGGTCGCGGGCGATCTGGCGTTCGATCACCCTGCGCTCATGTGGATCGGGCGCGGCCGCCTGCATGATGCCGTCCACGAACAGGCGAAGTCCGCTTTCGGTCGGGATTCGCCCCGCCGACGTATGCGGATGCGTCAGCAGCCCCCGCTCCTCCAGTTCCTGCATCACGCCCCGGATCGACGCCGGAGACAGGCTGATGCTGCCGGCGAGCACCTTGGAGCCGACGGGAATGCCACGCTCGAGATAGGATTCGACCACGCGGCCGAATATCTCGCGCATGCGGTCGGTCAGTTCGCCGATTGGCTGCGTCATGCGCATCCATCTAGGATTGGCGCGGCGCCCGGTCTAGGGAGCCGCAAACCCCGATTAAGGAGACGTCATGCGCCCCTCCGGACGCGCCCCCGACCAAATGCGCGAGCTCAGGTTTGAGCCCGGCTTCACCCGCCACGCCGAGGGATCGTGCCTCGTCAGCTTCGGCGACACCCGCGTGCTGTGCACCGCCAGCGTCGAGGAAAAGGTGCCGCCGTTCCTCCGCGGCAAGGGCCAGGGCTGGGTCACCGCCGAGTACGGAATGCTGCCGCGCGCGACCCACACCCGCGGCAACCGCGAGGCAGCCAAGGGCAAGCAATCCGGCCGCACGCAGGAAATCCAGCGGCTGATCGGGCGCTCCCTTCGGGCTGTGGTCGACTTGCCCAAGCTTGGGGAACGCCAGGTCATCGTCGACTGCGACGTGATCCAGGCCGACGGCGGCACGCGCACGGCGTCGATTTCCGGCGGCTGGGTTGCGCTGCGCATTGCGGTCGACAAGTTGCTGGAGTCCAAGGGACTTTCCGGCGATCCCATCCGCACCCAGGTGGCGGCGGTGAGCTGCGGCATCTACAAGGGCACGCCAGTGCTCGACCTCGACTATGAGGAAGACAGCCAGGCGGGCTGCGACGGCAATTTCGTGCTTACCGCCGACGGAAGCATCGTCGAGGCGCAGGTCACTGCCGAAGGCGAATGCTATGACGAGGAAGGGCTGCTGCGGCTGCTCCGCCTCGCGCGGATTGGCTGTGCGGAGATTTTCCAGGGTCAGCTCAAGGCCACCGGTCGATGAGGCCGATCGGCGACAAGCTGGTCATCGCCACGCACAATCCGGGGAAACTGCGTGAAATCGCGGCGCTGGTCGAGCCGCTTGGCATCGCCTGCGTCGGGGCCGAAGAGCTTGGACTCCCGGAACCGGAAGAAATCGGGGTGACGTTCGCCGACAATGCCGACCTCAAGGCGCGCGAGGCAGCGGATCTGTCGGGCCTTCCCGCGCTAGCGGACGACAGCGGGCTGTGCGTTGATGCGCTGCACGGAAGACCAGGCATCTTCTCGGCACGCTGGGCCGAAGACGACCAGGGACAGCGCGACTGGATGCGCGCGATGGAGCGCGTGTGGCGCGAAACCGAGGCCACCGAGCCCGATGCGGCGCCGGCCGCACACTTCGTCTGCGCGCTGGCCGTCGCGTGGCCAAACGATGGACAGACCGAGACATTCGACGGGCGCGTGGACGGCACGCTCGTCTGGCCGCCCCGCGGCGACCGCGGCTTCGGCTATGATCCGATGTTCACGCCGGTCGGGCACGAGCAGACCTTCGGCGAGCTCGAACCTGAAGTGAAGCACGCGATGAGCCATCGAGCGGACGCGTTCCGAAAGCTGGTCGAAGCACTCAAGGGATGACCAACGATGTGCTGGCGCTCTACGTCCATTGGCCGTTCTGCGTCAGCAAGTGCCCCTATTGCGATTTCAACAGCCATGTCCGCGACAGCGTCGACCAGCACGCCTGGCGCGAGGCGCTGCTGGCCGACCTCGCGCACGAGGCCGCGCTGCTTCCGGGACGGCGCCTGACGTCAGTTTTCTTCGGCGGAGGCACGCCCTCGCTGATGGACCCGTGCACCGTCGAGGCGGTAGTCACGGCCGCTGCCAAACACTGGAGAGCGGCGAACGACATCGAGATCACGCTCGAGGCGAACCCGAACTCGGTCGAGGCGGGCCGCTTCGCGGAGCTTGCCGGAGCCGGGGTCAATCGGCTTTCGCTTGGACTGCAGAGTTTCGATGACAAGGCCCTGACCTTCCTCGGCCGAGCGCATTCGGCGCGAGAGGGCTTCCGCGCGCTCGAGATCGCCCAGAAGACCTTCACTCAGGTCAGCTTCGATTTGATCTACGCGCTCCCCGGGGACAGCGTGGATGGATGGTCGGCCACGCTGGGACAAGCACTGAGCCTCGGGACGTCGCACTTATCGCTGTACCAGCTGACAATTGAACCGGGCACTCGGTTCGCCAGCATGGTGGCTCGCCGCGAACTCGAACCCCTCGATGCCGACGCTTCGGCAATTCTCTACGAAACGACCGATGTCATGGCTTCGGCGGCGGGTCTGCCGTCCTATGAGATCAGCAACTACTCGCGGCCCGGCCGCGAAAGCCGGCACAACCTGACGTATTGGCGATACGGGGATTATGCCGGGATTGGACCGGGCGCGCACGGTCGCCGGCTTGGCATGCGGACGGTCCGGCACAGGAAGCCAGAGAATTTTCTGTCGGGGCTTGCGCGCAACGGCCATGGGATCGCCGAGGAGGCGTTGCTATCGATGCCGGAGGCGGCTGATGAAGCGCTCGTGATGGGTTTGCGCCTGGGCGAGGGGATCGATGCGGACGCAATTGCCGCGCGCTTCGGCTTTGGGCGAATTGTCGACTGGAGTCGCGTGGACGCGCTCGTCCGCTCAGGGCACCTCGAACGGCACGGCGCGCGGATCAGGTTGACCGCCGCCGGCCGCCTCGTGCTCGATTATATCCTGGGCGAGATTGCCGTCAGCAATTCTAGGGCTTTGGCGGTTGGCTAGGGACGGAAGCGGGTGTTGGGGCCGGCGTCACGGTTGCCGGCGCAACGGCCTTCGGCGCCTCCGAATTGGCAATGAACTTATAATTATCGACCGGGGTCGCGACGTAATCGTCGACGGTCATTTCGGCGTCCGAAGCAGCAGCCTTGCGGGTCATTCCGTTCTTCATCCGGAAAGCGACCAGCGCATCCTTGAGCGATCCCATTTGAGCCGTGCAGGCGTTCCTGAGATAGGCCTCGATACCGTCCGCCGGGACCTTGTCGCTTCTGGCTTTGGTCGTCGCTTCGCGCAGGCACCCGCGGAACGAATCCGTTGGACCGCTGATCGATGCCTGCATGGCGGTCAGAAAAATCGCCGAAGCACCAACTAATGCAATCATCGCCCCTCTCCCAAGGTCGAATGAACGTCCGGAGGATGACTCTTTTCCGCTTGGATTGGAAGAGGTTAATCAGCGACTGATGGAGAAGCTGCTGGCGCCCGGACTGCATATCGTCGCAACGCCGATCGGCAATTTGGGCGACCTGTCGCCACGCGCCGCGGACACGCTCCGCCATGCCGACCGCATCCTCGCCGAGGACACCAGGGTCACTGCCAAGCTGCTCGCGCACATCGGTGCCAAGGCGCCGATGACCCGCTACGACGATCACACGAGCGAAGCCGAGCGCGAGCGGATCGTGGCGCGGCTCGGCGAGGAAGCGATCGCGCTGGTCAGCGACGCCGGGACGCCGTTGATCTCGGATCCGGGTTACAAGCTGGTACGCGCCGCTCGCGCCGCCGGACATCAGGTGCTGACGATCCCGGGACCGTCGGCGGTGATCGCCGCACTGACATTGGCTGCCCTGCCAACCGACAGATTCTTCTTCCTTGGGTTCTTGCCCGTGAAAGCGAACGCGCGTCGAATCGCGATCGAAGAGGTTGCTGCCGTTCGCGCGACCCTTGTCCTCTACGAAGCCGGGCCGCGGCTTGGCGCTACGCTCACCCTTTTGGCAGAGAAGCTTGGCGACCGCGAGGCAGCCGTGGCGCGCGAAATCACCAAGCTCCATGAGGAATGCGTCACTGGCCCGTTGGATCAGCTTGCAGAACGCTATACGCAAGCCGCTCCCAAGGGCGAGATCGTGATCGTCGTCGGCCCGCCGTCCGAGCGCCGGGAAGCCGGCGATGATGAGCTCGACGCGGCGCTCGACCAGGCGTTGGCGCGCCTGTCGCCTTCGCGCGCGGCGGCCGAAGTGGCGACGATTCTCGGCGTACCGCGAAAGCGCGCTTACGCCCGCGCGCTCGAACGGGTCAAATGAGCCGGCAAGCTGCCGAGCGCCGCGGCCGCGGCGCCGAGACGCTCGCCTGCTGGTACTTGCGGCTCCTCGGCTGGCACATTCTTGCCCGGCGTGCTCGGGTCAACGGCGGGGAGGTGGACGTTATCGCGCGGCGCCGCCGCACGCTGGCGTTCGTCGAGGTGAAGGCGCGCGCTTCCGAGGAGGCGGCCGGCTTCGCGCTCGACGAGTGGCGGCTGCGTCGGGTGGTCACCGCCGCGGAACGGCTCGCTCCGCGCTATTTGCGTCCGGGCGACGACGTCCGCATCGATGCAATCTTCATCGTACCCGGCCGCTGGCCGCGGCACCTCGCCAATATCTGGCACGGATGACAAAGCCGCAGTGAAACCCTAGGCGAATCCCATGCCGCTCCGCGTCGCCGTTCAGATGGACCCGCTCGAAGGCATCGGCATCGCCGGAGATTCAACCTTCGCGCTGATGCTCAAGGCGCAGGAGCTCGGCCACAAGCTCTATCACTATCTCGCCGAAGACCTGACCTATGAAGAAGGCCGGCTCTACGCCGGCGTGCGCGAAGTCACCGTCCAGCCGGTCGCCGGCAATCACTTCACGTTCGGGGAATTCGCGATCCTCGACCTCGGCCGCGACATCGACGTCGTGCTGATGCGCCAAAACCCGCCGTTCGACCTCGGCTATATCACCGCGACGCACCTGCTCGAGCGAATCCGGGACGAGACTCTCGTGGTCAACGACCCGGCCGCGGTGCGCGACGCGCCCGAGAAGGTCTGGGTGCTCGACTTTGCCCGCTTCATGCCGCCGACGATGGTCACGCGTTCCGTTGGCGCTGCGAAGCAGTTCCTCGGCAAGCATGGCGATATCGTCCTCAAGCCGCTCCACGGCTTCGCTGGCGGGTCGGTATTCCGAATCGGCCGCGACGGCGCCAACCTGTCCGCACTGATGGAGCTGTTCAACGCGACCTACCGCGAACCGCACATGCTTCAGGCCTTCCTTCCCGAAGTGGCCGACGGGGACAAACGGATCGTCCTGGTCGATGGCGAGGTCGCGGGAGCGATCAACCGCCGGCCGGGGAGCGGCGAGTTCCGCTCGAACCTTGCGGTCGGCGGCACGGCCGAAGCGGCCGAGCTGACCGAGACCGAACGGGAAATCTGCGCCGCGCTCGGCCCCCAGCTCAAGCGGCGCGGGCTGCTGTTCGTCGGGATCGACGTGATCGGCGGCCGCTGGCTGACGGAGATCAACGTCACCTCACCGACCGGCATCGTCGCCATCGACCAGTTCAACGGGACCGACACGCCAGGGCTGATTTGGCAGGCGATCGAACGCCGGCTGGCGAAATAATCTCCGGAACGGCGGCAACGCCACTCTGTGGGTCGGCCAAGCACTTCATCCACAACGGTTTTTTAGTATTCGGTTTACTGCCGTTGGTTACCGACCGGGCTGTCGCGGCACGGCGGTTACCCCACTATCCGGCGGGCCGCGACGATGGTTTCGCGTTCCAGGGCCGCGGCGTTTCGCGGCTCTCTGGGCCTCTGCTCAAGCGCGGGGGTGGGCGTGGCGATAAACGTCGAGCAGACGCGCCGCGTCCACCGCCGTATAGATCTGGGTCGACGACAGGCTGGCGTGGCCGAGCAACTCCTGAAGCGAGCGCAGATCGGCGCCGCGCGCGAGCAAGTGCGTCGCAAAGCTATGCCGCAGCGCATGCGGCGTGAGCGTGTCCGGCAGGCCAAGCCGATGCCGGGCGGCGGCGACCGAACGCCGTACCAGGTCGGGATTGAGCGGCCCGCCGCGGGCACCGACGAACAGCAGTGCGTCGCTCTCGAGCGGATAGGGACATTGCCGCACATAATCGTCGATCGCTTCGCGCACCGCCGCCACAATCGGCACGATGCGGGTTTTCGACCTCTTGCCGGTCACCCGCAGCGTCGAGCCGATCGGCAGCAGGTTTGCCCTCAGCGACAGCGCCTCGGCAACGCGCAGCCCGGCTCCGTAGAGCAGCAGGAGGATGGCCAGGTCGCGTGCGCCGAGCCACGGCTCGCTCGCCGCATCGGCAGCATTTTCAGCCAGGTTCATGGCCTCGTCGGGCCCGGCCGGCCGCGGCAGGGTTCGCGGCCGCTTCGGAGCCCGTGTGCGCGGCAGTTGAGCGGGCACGCCGTGCTGATCGGCCGCATACCTGAGGAAGGCACGAACGCCGGACAACTCCCGTGCCGCCGACGCGGCGCCCAGCCCGCTCGCCCTGCGATCGGCGAGGAATGCCCGCAGGTCGGCAGCGTTGATATCGGTCAGGCCAACGGGCTCGATCGTCTCGCCCCGATACCGCCCCAGGAAGACGATGAAGCGATGCGCGGTGGCGGCATAGGCGCGGACCGTATGCGCCGAGCGGCGGCGGTCGTGCTGCAAGTAAGATGCCCAGCGGGCAGCGAGCCCGGCGGCGGGATGAATATCTAGGGTTGCGGGATCGTCAGCCACTTGCGGATCATAGCCGCAAGGCTGCGCCCAAGAAACATCAGGAGTTCGGAGCCATGCCGCGCATCGAGGCTCAGTTCCGCGCGCTGGCCGAGCGCCAGCAGACCACAGGGCAAAGGCGGCTCGCAATCGATCCGGACAAGCGCTTCGGCACGGATCAGGTCGCATGCCGGGCCGAACAGAGGATGACCGCGCTGCACGGTCCGCATCTCAACGCCGTGCACCCGGTCGATGGCCCGCCGCAGCAACGCCGGATCGACCAGTTGGACTCCTCCGCCGTCGGCGCGAAAGCCCTGGGAACCGACGATCAGCGAGAGCGCGACTGCATCAATGCGAAGGATAAGCGGCCATTCCTGCGTGACGACGTGAAGCAGGGATTCGACGCTATCCGCATGGAGGCCCTCAAGCACCGCCTCGTGGATCGATGCGACTGCGCCTGAATGACCGCGGGCGAATGCGATGAGGTCCTGGTTTGCCTCTTCCGCGGCGCCAAGCCGCTGGCGCAGATGCGCGACCGCCCGCTCTTCGAAGGGGATCACCGTCGCCATGGCCGATTGGATACGCCCAAGACCGTTAATTTCCTATGGCAGGTCTGAAACCTCTGCGGCCGATACCCTATTCATGTGGCTAGAAGTGTTCGGGGCGACGTCCTGGAAATTGCCGAGTTCCAGGCGGCAGTGCGCCAGGCCAGAAGCGTTAGGACCGTCGCAGCCACGCCATCTGCGAAAAAATGCCAGCCGAGTAGAACTGAGCCGACAAAGATCAGCGCATAGTAAGCGAAGCCGACGAACGAAAGCCGCGGCGCATAAGCGCGCACAGCGAGCGCGAACCACAAAGCAATGGCAACGTGGAGCGACGGCATCGCCGATATCCCGGCGCCAACATCGGTTCCGCCGCGCCCGTAATGTTCGAACAGATAATTGCTGGTCGCCTTCACCCACGGTTCAAGGGGAAGGCCCGCGAAACGGTTGCTGTGGTCCAGGCGATCGTAAAACAGTGGGCCGGCCGAAGACAGCAGATACTGCCCTATCGCAGTGAAACCGATAATCAGGAAGTAAGAGACCAGCAGCCGCGTCTTGCGGAACGATTCCGGCGCCGCAAGAAGCATCGCCAGGACGATGAACTTGATCGGCAACAAACTGATGTAGGCGACATCGATGAGTGGCTCTGCCCAGCCGAACAGCGAAGCCGCGATCCGCCAGGAATCTGTGCCGAAAATCGCATGGTCGAAGCTTGCAAGAACCGGATCGGCCCAGAAAGGATCGGCGATCGGCAGCATGATCTTGGTCCACGTCAGGACGGCCATCTGCATCGTAACTAGAGCGGTACCGAGCACGAAGCTCGAACATCGCGGCAAATCCAGGAGCAGCCGCCGAGTGGGCTGCAGCTCCTTTTTTCTCGCGTAAGCGAAGAACCTGGCCAAGGTGTAGGCGACGACCCCGGCAGTCGCGATACGCAGCCCAATGTCCGCGTAGACAAGCAGCGTTCGCTCATAATGGTATCCCACCCTGGCTTCGATCAGCAGGGCGAACGCATATTGGACAGCCACGATAATCGCGGCGGGTACCGCCCAGCGCTTCATTTCGGCCCCTTCGAGCAGCAGGATCCGCCTATTCGGCACGCTGTGGCACAGGGATGGTTAAAGTTGCGTTGACCCTTGGTCGACCTCAAGCCGACAAACGGAAGGCGGCGGCGCCTTTCGACGCCGCCGCCCCGTTTTTCCCGCGTGGGAGCTAGTCTTAGCTCGACGGCAGGTGGTTCGACACGTTGTTGAACGTGGTGTTCAGCTTGTTGCCGATGCCCTGCATCGCGCCAATCGCCGCAACGGCGATGAGAGCGGCGATCAGGCCGTATTCGATGGCGGTCGCGCCCTCTTCATT